>TARA_R110000824_G_scaffold98252_1_pt1 | contig 19373 bp, 11 predicted proteins | sample TARA_R110000824 | Tara Oceans TARA_R110000824 (sample SAMEA4397747) | marine metagenome | biome: Polar Biome; feature: [MES] marine water layer (ENVO:01000295) within the mesopelagic zone...; material: water (ENVO:00002006), including particulate matter (ENVO:01000060) such as......
TGGCGAAGAGGTCGAGGCTTATCTGTTGGCCAATAGTCTGGTGAGCGTCAGTGAAAAACAAGCAGACTCGCCCACCGACCAAGCGTGCGAAAACGAATCAGCCGATATCAAATTCCAAAAGCAGTCCTAAAATGTAAACCTATACATGTGAGGTTTAAATTGATATTCCAAATAGAAAAAGACAAACTCATCCAGTTTGTAAACTTAGTCAACGAATGTTGTGCGGTCATGGATGACGATTACGTAGCTGAATGGTTAACTATTCCTAACGCTAATCTCAACATGGAACCACCCATTCAACTCGTAAACGATGAAGTAGGAATGGAAAAACTATATCGGCTTCTTTATTTTATAGATATAGGAGAAGCTGACCTTTAAGGTTTGGGAATAGAACTAACTACCATGGTTGAGCCATCGGGAAATTTAGCTTTCGTTACTAAAAAGACAACACCTCCCACGGTTTCCTCGGTAGTATAGTTAAGAGTTTTATCGACCTGAGGTTTGGGCTCGGGGACTCCACTAGGAATGCTATCAAAACCAAACGCTTGAGGAGACGCGATATACTTAAAAACGTTCAAAATGGTATCTGCGGCTCCAGATATTCCCGTTTCCGGCTCTGGCCTTACTCCACTAGAACAAAACCCCGTATGATAAACCGTAGTGGAAGAAGCACCTCCGTCTAAAACAATCTGGTTGCCTCCCGCAAACTCAAATCCCAATTTAGGAACGGAAATTTCTAACTTAGACTCTTCCCCTGAGAAATTCAAAGAAGCTTCCGCCTGAGTTAGTTCATTTAAAAAGGAAACCTTAAGCACTTTATTCAAGGCTGTTCCGCTAACGGTAATCAAAGTCCCCTCTGCTCCTTTTAATGGTGAAAAACCAGTAGCCATTGTATAGGTACCAGTATTAGCTACCCGATGAAAGAAAGAAGCCTTCAGGCTTAAGTTGTTATATGGATCTGTAAACGGATCGTTAGCACCGCTTTGAGGAAAAACATATTGAAAATAACCCTGAAGAGGAGAGCCTCCCGGCGGAATATCTAATACAAGATTTCTATAAGCAGTAGTTCCACTATCAGGAGTCAAAGCCCACCACGGATCTATAATAAAATAGTTGCCCGAGGCCATGAAATCACTAGGAGCCTCCACAGTGATAACCGAATTAAAAACGTTGCTTACCCCTCCTATTGAAGCAAGCCCGGTTTGGTACCCCATAATAGGAATCTGTTTTTGTATTGCGGTAGATCTGGGCGAAGCTACTCCAACCGGAAAATCCCCCGAATTCCAAAACCCAGTAAAACCCATTAAAGGGACCCCCGAATAAGCGGTATAGGCCCCCATAGTATTTTCCGGAGAAACTAAACTCGGGTCAAAAATGTTTATTCCTGTAAAGTTCATTAAGGATCCAGTTTCCACGGTGTTGTCAGAAGCTATTCCGGATATCCCCGTAATGACCCCCAAGGGAAAGAAAGTATCGACTACGCTCATACTGTTCAGTCTTCCTGTAACCTTCGGAGTCCCGTAAACAATTCCCGTAGGAACTTGAACAGAGATCTTTTCTCTTGGCCCTCCACCCACTAGAGAATGGGAAAAATGAGGAACGGTCGTGAAGCCTCCGGTAGCGTAAGGGAATAAAACATCCATGCCCGATATATTATATCCAGTCAGGTCCATTGTTTGAGCAGGAAGAAGATAATTATTAAACCCATCAACGGATACTATATTAATTCCGGTCGAATTACTCTCCACTTCTCTATTTTTAAAATCTAACAATGAGAACTTTCCGCTTTCCGGATTTATGACAGGAACATTAAGACTCAATGCTGAATACCCCTTACTTCTAAAGGTCCCCGCGACAAAATCATTACCGTCCCCTGAAAACTTAACTCCAGTAACCAAGTTCATTCTTTCTCCGGAAATAGTAAGAATATCCCCGGGTCTAAAAACTTGATTATAATCAATAACATCCGGTGCTATCGTTCCACTATAAAAACCACTAATAGAAGGCTTGCTTAAAAACACGCCCAACAAACCCGAAGAAACCACTATTCCTCCGCTGGTATTGATGTTAATAACATCAGTAGAAGAGTTATTGGGAATCTGAAAAGTAAACCCTGTAGTCGCCGGTTGGTCAAAGCTAGTAGATACTACAGATCCTACCGACAACCCACTAGTTACCATGTTTTCAAAAAATCCCGATACCGTTATGGTATCTCCAAACTCACCACTTAAAGGGGTGAAGCCGCTTAAAAACGGCTGATTAAACACATTCAAATCATTAATGGTAATTGAAGTGGAAGCTCTGCGATTTCTAGCTTTTATTCTATATTCAATCCCCGTAGGAAAAGAATCGGGGTAATCAAATTTTATTTCATCATAATTTGTTGTATCGTAACCGCTAGAAGGTAATGTCGAAAACATCTTGTAATGGCCGGGAACTCCATCTCCCGTCCACAATTCTACCGCCGTTCCCGAATAGAGATTGGTTCCTGCTATGAAACCAGTAGCTCCCGGAAGTACAGGAATAGTTTCGCCCGAAGGATCAATAGAGGTGATAGTAGGAAAACCCAGAACATAGAACCCCGCGGTAGAAGTAGCAGCTCCGTAGAACCCTGATAAAGTCACGTCATAGGGTTCTCCCAACGTTCCCAAAGAAGCCGCGGTTCCAACCTGAAAACTATATTCGTACCCCGGAACCACTTCAGCAATAGACCCCGCGCTGTATGTTCCTATACCTACGTTAGCCGAAGCGTTGGGTAAGAAATTAACACCAGTCAAGGCGTATAAATCACGCCCCTTTACAGCTACAAAATCTCCGGCAATCCCCGAGCTAGGAGAAATATCCGTAATTACAGGAGCACCAATATCAGGAGTAAAAAAAGTTGTGGATGGATAACTTTCGGGATACTGGTCTGAAAATAAACCCACTATCCCAGACGAGATTACGGGCTGAATCCCTGCCCCTAGATTTCCTCCCGAAGTAAAAATAGGAATCCCAGAAGGAACAATCCCCGAAGCAACCTTATCGTTAACCAAACCAAATTCCACAGTCCGCCCCATCACGGTACCCAAATAATTGTCACCAGTTTTATAAAGTATACCAGTTGAAAAGTTGTCTCCCGAAATGTAAATGAGTTCGCCTGTCTTAGCCGTGTTACCCACTGGACCCACCCCGGTCACATCCGCCAACGGACTAAAAGATAACGAAGAAGGAAAGGCTACTTCTTGGCCGCTATGCAACAAAAAGGACGGAACTCCTCGCGTATTTCCAGAAGGAACGATATAGTTCTTGGTATTTGCTAACGTCTGTTGAACAACGGTCGGAGAAAGAGACCCAAACCTTAAGCCTGTTACGGCACCAAAAGAAAAACCGGTTACAGACAATGTCGAGCCCGAGACTAATTGAGAGCTATTCATTCCAGAAATATCAGGAATAGGAACAAACTCATCAGAAGACATTCCGCTAGCTAAAGCCGTATTTCCATTCGCCCCGCTCCGTAAAGATGAAAAAACCGTAACCCCGGTATAATCAGCGTCAGAAGGGACCGAAACCTCAATGGTTTTACTATCAACAAGATTAAAATCCCCACTAACGTCCCCGAACTTAACCGTGGTTATTTGATAAAAATTTTCTCCCGTTACTATAAGAACGTCTCCAGCATTCCCACTTGCTAAAGGTAAAGCCCCCACCGTAACTTGATCGGCAGAAGTCAATACAATGTTCTGAGGACCAATTGAAGAGGTCCCAAAGGCAGTAACGATATTAATATCATTAGTATAAGCGCCCGCAGGAATAGTCCCAGAAACCCCAGTGGCATCCAAAATTTGTAAATCCTCTACAAAAATACCACCGATTTTAACCGCTTCAATAAAATTCATATTGTCGCCGCTTAAAGTAAAAACCTGTTTGGGATTAAATACTGACATAATTTATCCTTCTATCGAGCTCCCTATTCCTACGTTAGCTCCTGCAGAATCTATAATATATTTGATGAAAACCCTGTTGACCTTGCTACTACTTTGAATAACGTTAATGGTTTGTTTTATGTAATCTCCTGCCGCTGATGCGAGATTTCTACTTTGCATTACGCCCGAACAGGTAAATACGTCAGAGGGCTTTGTGAGCACTCGAGTAACTTTCAAATCGCTCAGGCTCCAGTTAGCCACTTCGCTGGGCTCATTGTAAATCTGAATCATTCCATAATTCCCAGTGCCTATTATGGTGGCGTCGCTAAGTGGACGAACCAACATAAGATGGGAGTTGGCTCCGTTAGGAGAGTTTTGCGATGTTGACCAAGCCGAACCTGCGTCATTAATAAGCCTATTAGATATTAACTGAATTCGCGGCGTGCTACCACTGTTTAAAGTCAAAGTAAACTCAACTCTAAGCCTTTCGCCATCGTTGATAATAAAAGCAGAAGTATCAGCTAATCCATAGTTGGTAGTGTCTGTTTTTACCGCACTGGTAATCGAAGAACCGTCAGTGTTGAAGGTGCTAAACTTATCGTAAGGGGAATTCCTCAGAGTCCAGCTGGTAACCGGTACGTCCTGATTATTAGGCCTACTCAAAGCTACTTCAATCTCTGCGGTAGACCCCGAGACGGGAAGATTTCCTGTGGGATTGTCTATCTCTAAGTTTATGTTCGCGCTTTGTACCCCAAAGCTTACCCTGCTAGGCTTAGTTTCGTTCATTAGGTAGGCAGCAGAGACATCCGAACTATAGTTAAAGGTTCCCCCTATAAAGTTCTCTACAACACCCTCTTCAAACTCGGCCGAAATAGAAGCGTTTGAAAAGTTAAGTAAATCGACACCGGCCGGAGGAGCAGAGGCAACCGACTGAAACTCCCCTTGAAGCTCGTCGAAAAACTTTACGGTAGCGGTGGCTCTAGCTGGAGCATTAGGCCCAAAGTTCATAGTGTAAGAAGTGAGGTAACCGCTATCAAAATTTAACCCACCAAAATTACCAGATAAGACAACTCCCATAGAGTTGACCCCTCCCTGACCCGTAATAAACCCTTTAAAATAATCAGTCCCAGTTAAATAATACTCGAAGCTTAACTGTCCTCCTATTCCATTGCTGGCGGTAAAAACATCTGCATCCCTATTTCCCGCAAGATAATTAGGGGATAGCTGTGCCCCTAGCGATAACTGCGCGCTAGACGCTAGAATTTCTTCGCCGTTAATTTTGAGTTTTGCGTTACTTGCAGAATAAAGCACATTAATAAGCGGCTGTTAGGTTCTTTTGTGTTCTGACGATATCGTCCAAGCCAGCAGACATCGACGTAGATACCTGCTTAGCCCCGGAAATTCCAATTTCCATTCCATTGCTACCGCCCAACCCACTCAAAGTCATGGTAAGATCGTTAGCGGTTTCGTTAAACGCTAATCCCGAATTAAAAATGTCTTCAGTTATATTTACGGATTCTTGAGCGTTTGTATAAAGACAAGTAGTGGGGAATTCTTGCCCCACTTTATAGATAGGGTTGTAACTTAATGAAAGACTATATTCAGCCCCGAAAACGGTTGCCGTTTCTTCCGGATTACTAATAGACGTAGCTAAATTGTTCAAATTAGTAAACCTTCCGTGAGCTATTCCTGTAGCTAACGAAACCGTATTCAATGCTTGACCCGCTAAAGGAGCCAGCCTTCCCGTCACAGGCAACTGGCTGCCTGACCCATAAAAAGTAAACGCAGCAGAGGAAGACGAGATAGAATTGCTAGCGACACCTAAACTATAGGAGGTCAAATAGCCACTACCACTAACTCCCGCAAATTTAATCTCAACCCCGCTTACCGCGGAGCTGTTGGAAGCGGCGTTCTTGATGCCGCTAGCTAAAGAATTTATTATGTTACCATTTTGACCAAAATGCGTACCTGTAACCGTAGTTAAAAAACTAAACGAAAGGCTCCCCCCTCGAGCGGCAGAGGGAAATTGACCTACTACCCCTTTGCTCCCTATGGCGTACAAAGGCTGCTGACTGTTTGTAAAATTTAAAGAACAATCACTAGCGAGAAGTTGTTCTGTAACACCATTGTGCTTAACTTCTACCGCCGCCTTATCATAAAATACCGTTGCCATTACCTTTTATCTTAACTTATTACACTAATTTTACCTAAGAATGTAAGAGCGTAAACTAAAATCAACTGTCGCGTCATCCGATACGTCTCCATTAAAAGTTTCCCCCACGAGGAGCATATTATCAAAAGAATAATTCAAAAGCTCAGTCTCCGAATTATTTTTATTTACTGTTATAATTGTATTTTTGAAAACTGTCTCTTCTGGGACGGCCCGCATATTTTTTATCTCGTAGTCGTCCACAGACAAAGAAAAACTTACATTAACTTCAATGGGTGTTCCGGCAATTACCCTATTAGGAGTACTGCTATTAAGAGCGTAAATGGGTACTCTAGGAGTATTAATAGAAATACTGAAGGAGCTTACTCGGTTTGTGGTAAACTCGTCTAAGTTTATCCCTATGGAGTTAGCTCCCGCCACATTAATAGCGCTGGGATATTGGTCTGCCGCGATATATCCCAAGGTTCCGGTCCCAAAAGTACCGTAAATAGTAGAGGCTGCTCCTATCTGAGGCACTTCCCCCAGAGAGCAAGAGACACTATAACTTTCCATGTACCCCTCCGTAAAAATAAAATTTTTCGTGCCGTAATTTACTATTCCGCTAAACGGGGCGGTACCTGTAAAATTACGCAACATCTCGAGGGAGCTAACCGGAGCCGATTCCGAAAGAGTATGAGTAAGTAAAGAGTTTACCTGTAAAGACGCCGTTTGGGGGCCTTCCGGAGCAAACTTAATGTCCTGCACCCCCAAATTGCGGATAGGAGTAGCCACAGAATCGTATTGAGCCGCAATATTCTGCACCCCTTGTATCCCACTACCATTAATGGTAATACTTTCCGCTTCTCTCCTAATTCTTCCCAACATTACCTTATCTTTATTTTACACTTCTTTTTATGTGTAATATAATAAATAAAGGATTAAGGGAAAATGGCATTCAACAATAGTATTTACAATGTAGAGCAGTGGTTTTCTTCCGCGCCTTACTCGAAGGACGATATCGTGGCTCGAATAGAGTATATCGGTTCAGGAACTAATCGAGTCCCTAAAGGCGTTAAATACTATTACGCCACCCAAGCGTCAACAGGACAAGACCCAGAAACCTCTCCGGGACTACCAAATTACTCCAGTGTCTACTGGAAAGGCTACATTGACGTAAACGGTAAAGCTAAACCTTCTTTTTCATGGACCCCTTCTTATAACGTTTCGACCAAGCACAACCCTCGCGTGAATGTCGTGAAGTTCGGAAACGGTTACGAACAACGAAACGCAGACGGGCTTTTCTCTAGCCTTATTAACATAGACTTAACCTTCGAAAAAAGATCAGAAAAAGAATCTAAAAACATTATACATTTTCTTAAGTCTCGAAAAGGGGTAGAAAGCTTTGTATTTGAAAACCTTCCAAATCTGTACGCAGACAACACCGCCGGAGGGCACCGCAAACGTTTTGTGAGCGCCACCTTTAATAGCACTTTTGTATTTTTTAACAATTACACAATAAGCGCCACTTTCTCTCAGGAGAACAACTAAAAACATGGCAGACGGCACCCTCACTACCCAACAGGCACGATCGAGCATCAAATCTTTGATGTTTGAACTCACCAACCTAACCCCGTCTTCGTTAGTAACTCTTTTTGAAATAGATCTAAAGGATGTCTTGGCCTCTAAGTCGGAAACAACCCTAGTTCCTGACGCAAAAAAAGTGCAGGGAAACAAGATGCTCGGCTTCGACCCGGAAAACCCAACAGCTTTGAGATTTCACAACAATGTTAAAGTTTTTAACTCTACGATAATGTGGCAAGGAAAAAAGTATTACCCTGCCCCAATTGAGGCGTCAGGATTTGAAACATCGAGTCGAGGCGCTCTTCCGACCCCTTCTCTGGCCATCTCTAGTCAATCAGAAAACGGAATAGATCAACTGGCTTTGCTGAGATATCAAATTTTAAAATTTGGAGATATTATAGGAGCTAAAGTAACGCGTCGTCGCACATTTGCCAAATACTTGGACTGGAGTAATTTTCAATTCGACTCTCAAACAACAGGAACACAAAAAAAATCCTTTTCTCCGCAAATTCAGGAACTGCCACAAGGATACGAACCAGATCCAAACGCAGAACTCCCTCTGGACATATACTATATAGAAAGAAAAACAGCGGAAAACAAAGTCACGATACAATATCAACTTTCTTCTCTGCTGGATCTTGAAGGCGTTAAAATACCCAAACGTACAGTTATATCTGATAAATGTAATTGGCACTATAGAGGACCGGGCTGTTGGTACCAGCACCTGACAGGAACAGAAGAAGCGGATAATTCCGCACCTATTCTACAGAAAGCTGACCTTACCAAAAACGAAATAGCTCTTCCCGCGAGAGCTCGCCCGGTAGCTACAGATAAAGATGAAAAAATATCTTCTATACTAGGAGACAATTTCATGTTTGGAAGCGAGAAAGACCAAGGGCCATGGAAGGATAATGGTTTAGGTTATAAAAAAGGAGACTACGTTTTCATTGAAAAAGACAAAATCAAATATTATTACGTAGCTAAGGTCGACATTAGTGACGAAAGTAACAAAACAAATCCCCCGCCTAACTCAACCTATTGGATCGCTGACCAATGCTCCAAAAGCCTTAACGGATGCCGTTTACGATGGGGAACAGGACCCAATGATGGAGCCGTAACTCCCGGTGGGTGCCTTATAGGTAAAGGCAACGGTCTTCCCTTCGGGGGATTTCCAGCGGCCAGAAAGGTAGCGGGAGGAGGATTTATTTCTGGATAAATGAAACTTAACGACTCCATCAAACATAAAATAAGAGAACACGCCTTGAGAGAAAGCCCCAAGGAATGCTGTGGCCTTTTGGTGGAAGAAGGAAGCGAACTTGAGCTTTATAGGTGTCCCAATCATTCGGAAAAACCTACTAGCCACTTCTACATATCGGCACCCCATTACTTAAGAGCCTCAAGACGAGGAAACATTTCTGCAGTTTACCATTCTCACACCTCAGCAAATGAAAATTTTTCAGACAACGACAAAAAAAATAGCTCAGCTCATCAAACCTCTTTTATTCTTTACAACACGATAAAGAATTCCTTTTTCTGTTATGATCCCACAAAAAACAAAACGCTTCAAATTAATAAAAATTTTGAAATAGGAAAAGCTGATTGCTATACCCTTGTAAAGGACTACTATAAAAAACTGGGAATAAACCTCGAAGGGACAAATTCTTTTGGCAATGACTGGCATCTTAAAAAACCCGAACTTATTCACGAACTATTTAATTTAAACAAAACCAACCCTTCTCTACCTATAGAAGAACTTCATAGAGACACCGCCCTTAAAAAACATGACGTACTAGTTTTCGAGCTAAGAAAAGGAAGCGGGCCGAGTCATGTAGGTGTCTATTTGGGTGAAGGTATACTGTACCATCACCCACGAAACCGTTATCCCACCACTGAAATTTTACAAAATCAATATTTTGAAAAACTTTATAAAATATACCGCCACAAAGATCTAAATGAATAAGGTAAAAATAAAAGTTCATGGAGTTTTAAAAAAGCAGCTCAGGCAGGAACAATGGATCCTTGCTGTAGATAATGTGAGCGAGGCTATTCGAGGAATACAATCTAACTGTAAAGATTTTTACCCCACGCTGGTAAAAAACGATAAGAAAAATATAAAATACAGAGTATTAATAAATGAAAAAGATTTCATAATGGATGAAGACAAAAATCCGGACACTCGAGAGGGATTACTTTCTTCCGAATTATGCTTAAGCAAAATTTCAGATCTTAAAACTATCGACATAATTCCTATTGTGGAAGGCTCTGATGACTGGATGGATTGGGTTTTAACTATTATTGGAATAGCTTTAATTTTTGTAGGCGGTTACGGTATGATGACAGCGGCAGGAGGCATGTCAAGTATGTCGGCTTTTGGCATCAGCAATATGTCTCTCACTCTAATGGGTATCGGCCTTGTAGCCGCCGGAGTAGGAAACCTCTTGAGTCCAGATCCTGAATTTGACGATTTTCGAGAAGTGGAAGGAGGAGGAAGACCTTCTTATGTTTTTTCTGGCCCTCAGAACGTAATTCAAGAAGGCGGCCCTGTATTTGTAGGGTATGGAAGGCTATTAGTGGGCAGTCAAGTCATCCAAACTTCCGTAGATTACCTAGATGCGGAAGCAGGAGTCTTTAAAAATAAAGATGCAAACGGTAAGGTTATTTGGGGAGAAACAAAATACGGATTAAAATACAATATACCTCAAATAGGAAGCGCCATAAGACAGTACGAAGGTAAACAAGGAAGCGACATTACGAAGGATTAAAAATATGGGCGGAGAAAACGTAGAAGCAAGACCAGTTATAACAGATCAAGCCGGAGTCTCTAAAGACGACGGCAACAAGCTGTACGTCACCGATTCCCGAGCCGAGGTCGCCGACCTTTTGGGGGAAGGCTCAATTGAAGGCATTGTCTCTGGAGACTATACGTACGGAGGCATCCTTGGGCAAACAGGATATGCAGCAACAGGCTTTACGGCTTGGACAGCCACGGGAATTAACGGGACAGAAGCGAAATCTTTAGGTTTCCTGCGATCAATCTACTGGAACGAAGTTCCTGTAGTAGACAGAGGGGGCTACTACAACTTCACTAACATAAACGTTGAATACGCTAAAGGATCCCCAATAGGCGACCTTCCCGACCTAAGCAGTCAACTTCCTAATGACATACCAGCAAACGAAACTCTTGACCTTACTGTTCAACGACCTATAGGGGAAAGGTTGTACGGCATTTCAGCACAGGGAGGAAGCGAAGCTTCTATTACAGCCCCTATAAAATTTAAAATAGGAGCAGGTCCCATGTGGGGAGGCATCCCTGAAGATAGTCGGATAGACGCTGTTGCTAAGACCTATTCAATATTCAATAAAGAATGCACAAAACTACAGATAAGGATCAGAGTTGCGGGACTGTTTGAAAGCATCAGAAGCGAAAGCGCCCCAAAAACATACGAAGACAGCAAAGAGCTTTTAAAATGTCGTGTGGCTTCTACCGGTTACGGAGACACTAAAGCTCGCTCTGTAACTTATTGGATTTTTTATCGCCCACTTTTCGACGAAAGGTTTATCCCAACAGTCAGCGAGGGAAGCACAGATGAAGTGGGAGCCAAGAAAGTCCCATGGTCTAACCCGACAGAGGAAACTGTTCATGGTAAAATAGATCAAGTGTACGTGAGAAACACCACCCTCGATCTTAGTAGCGACTATCGAGCACAAGCAGGATTTCAAGGATGGCAAATTAAGATTATCCGGATAACACCCGAATCCCTAACTTCTTATTTTCGCAATCAAACTTATGTGGACTCCATAGTTGAGATTTACGGAACAAAACTGCGGTACCCTTACAGCTCCATGGTCTATTCTAAGTTTGATGCCGAATTCTTTACTCGAGTTCCTGCTCGCTCTTACGACACCCAACTTCTAAAAATAAAAGTACCCAACAACTACAACCCGATAAAGAAAACGTATGGAAGAAGCGACGCCCTAAGTGTCAGCGCGAACTCCAGTTGGCCAGAAGTAACGATCTCTACCAGACTAAAAAGCCCGCAGCAAGTACACTTCCAAAGAGGGGGAGCTTTCTATGTGTCTAGCAGCACCCCAGACATATCCTATCCAGCTGTTTTCAAGGATGTAGCCTACAACTCAAATACGGCTTCGCTTCTCCATTTTGACGGAGCTAACAATGCAACAACGACCACCAGCTCAGCCAACCCAAACTATTACGACCTAAGTGTTTCCCTTGCTGGCAGCGCAAAACTTTCCACCGCACAGAAAAAATTTGGCGCTTCCAGTTTGTACATAAACGACACAGGCTCTAACACGGAAGTAACAATTGGGGCCGCCAATTCTTTCGATTGGGGATACTCCTCAGTGGTGAACTGGGGAATTGAATGCTGGGTATATACCACATCCTTTGGTGATTATCAGATGATCTTTACCCATAGCGGCGAGGATCAATACAAGGGAATACATTTACAAATACAAGATAACTCCGGTAGCGATGCGGGGAAAATTAGACTCCAAGTAGGAGGAGTAGACGGTACCGCCCAATGGATTGTCAACCTTCTTAGTAGTACCGCTTTAAGCACTAACACATGGACGCATGTTGCGGCAGTAAGATGGGGAGCTACATTTACCATTTATATTAACGGAGTAGGAAGTGGCAGCGTAGGTAGCATTTCACAAACGATAACAGCCCCTACTAACGTACCCTATATAGGATCTTACAGGGACGAAGGTAGCCAGTACTTAAAAGGATACGTAGATGAGTTCAGGATAACAATAGGAGATGCCCCCTACAAAGCCAACTTTACACCGGCCACCGAACCTTTCACTGACCCTTATCTTATTACAGAGTACGGAACCCTCGACTCAACCCTCCCTTCTATAGTTGCTGGAGAAACGGGAGCAACCACACAAGGTTATAACACCTCTACTGACGATAATCATTTTTGGGATGGCGCATTCAAGCAAACCGAAACGTGGGTAGGATCAACTCTTTTAGGAGACCCTCAAACGATAAGGGAATGGAGCGACAACCCCGCATGGTGCTTTTATGATCTAATAACTAATTCTCGTTATGGATTAGGAGACTATATAGAAGGAGCAGAAGTAGACAAGTGGGGACTATACGAAATAGGGCAATATTGCGACACCTTGGTGAGCGATGGTTACGGAGGAATGGAGCCACGGTTTACTATGAACCATCTCCTTACGTCAAAAGAAGAAGCGTATAAAGTAATCAATAACCTGTCCTCTATCTTTCGGGGTATTACCTATTATACTAATGGTCTTATTTTTGCTTCTCAAGACTCTTTTAAGAAAGCTCTCTATCAATTCAATAATTCTAACGTTGTTGACGGTATGTTTACTTACGCTTCTTCAGCGAAGAAAACGAGACATAGCATCGCCATTGTTAGATATATTGACAAAAGAAACCACTTCAGACCTTCGGTCGAATATGTAGAAGACGAAGAAGCCATTAAAAGATACGGTATCCGCGAAATACAAACGGCCGTTTTAGGATGTACAAGCCGAGGACAAGCACAAAGATTTGGTTTGTGGCTATTGGCTAGCGAATATCAAGAAACCGAAAGCGTTAGTTTCGTTGTGGGGCAAGATGGAGCCTACATGAAACCCGGAGATGTAGTACAAATATACGACCAATACAGAACACCACTAAAGTTTGGCGGAAGAACCAACTTGGTTGAAGGAGTGGGAACAGCCCCCCTCGGCACAATAACTTATCCAGAGCCCGTTATGGTCGACGACAAATATACGCTAGGGGGGACCCAAGGACTAGTAACAGGAAACAGTATCGTAATCGATAACGTATTGGAATTTCAAGAAGATCAGGTTTATAAATTCTCGCTCCTTACCCCAACTTACTATTATGAGTCTGCGGAAATTAGCGACATGAACTCGAGCGGGGTTAATGAAATAAGAAGAACTCAAATTCAAGATTTATATTTCCGAGGGGATCATGCCATTACAGTCAGTGGTTATTACAATTCAGCGTACGCTGAGGGAGGGAGCGGAATTGCCACACAAATATATTTCCATACGGGCCTACTGCTTTCTGACGAGACCACACCTATTGGGACCGGCAACCAATTAGATTTTGAGAACTATGTTATTACAGGTTATACCAATAACTATGTTACGGGACCACAAAACACCATAGAAGCCTCCTATTCCGAAGGGTGCTATTCGGGGCAGAATCTCGTGTGGAGCCTTGAGCCTAACGATCCTAATAATGCTCAATTCATTAGTGGCAACTTTTCCAATTACCGAATAATTAATGTAGGTGAAAATGATGGAGGGGCAGGAACGTATAACGTAGCCGCGTTAGAATACTCGACAGGCAAATATGACGAGGTGGAATCCCGGATGTCTTTTGCTACCCCCTCAATGGACGAAGTCCCTCTGTGGCCTTACACGCAAATAGGAGCAAATGTAGCAGCCCAAAGCCCGGCTAATTATTTTAGTATAATTAAAGGGCACCCCAACCTTTCCGCAACATACAACAGTCCTGAACCGCAGCAATACCTAGAGTTCCCCACCATGGAAGTAACCTTCCCGGAGGCGGGCTTTAAACTAATTACCGAAGCTCAAGGGGACAACAAGTCGTACACTGTAGACGCTGCCACCACAACTCCGGAATCCATGAGCTACCTTGTCTGTCATCACGCAGCTCCGATACTTTCTGCTGGTTTTGGAGTAATGAATGCTAATTTTAGCGATTTCAGCACGGATAAAACGGTAGTCTTTAAAGATGTAAATTATACCTCGTATCAAAATAATTTCTCCAACCGCCAACTGGCAACCGTAGCAGGGAATATTGATGAGGAAAACCCGTACTGGTTAACAAACGCAGAAAAAGATATAGAATACGATACCCGAGGGTACGGAATATTAAACGCTTTCAAATTTGAAGCGTTACTACAGGAAGACCGGAATCACTGGATCGCAGTCATCGCCGTAAATAATAATACAAGATCCGCCAACGCGGTAATTGGTGTCATCCCAGCGGTAAACGCGACTCCCCCATCTCAATTAAAACCGAACCAACTTCTAAGCACCGAGGTTTACACAAGGATAGACGGCAACGATATAGTAGGACTTACCAGTGACGGTATCACCACTCCATCTGTCCTTAATTCCCTAACATCAACGCAACCTTCCTTCACGTGGAACAATACGGTGATAGACCAAACTTACGACGACCTAGGAAATACCCTGCTATTTTCTGACCCTTACAACGATTTCAGAATAACAATAAGGGAACACACCGACAGCGTTAAAGATGTATCAGCTAATATTCTTATAGAGGTCACGGGATACACTAGCGATTTAAGCGTGGGGGCCTCTAACTTTACGTTCCTGCGACAGTACAACGATCCCAACCTTATAGAATCTCTACCTTACAACACAGACGCCATAGGGTACGACATAAAAGGGGTCAAATTAGAAAGTCAGGCAGCTAAACTCGGGAACAATTGCGAGTGGTTCAGGGTAGATAAAACTGGAATTATTTTCCGAAACCAGCCAAACAGCTTTCCGATAAGAACGTTTGACATAGTTGTGGAAGCTCATGACTTTTATGGAAACACAAGTGCAAAAAATAAGGTTTGGGATAATACTATAGGAATAGATGGGACGGTACACCAATCATCTTGGTCTCAAAAGGGCGAAGACGGAACACAAGGTTACGACATCTTTGGAGCTAACCTAGCACTTCCGGATAGTATTGTTTTCGCTAAGGATGATATCGATAAACATCCCGAGGGCTATAAAGAATTAGAATATTCAGAAGAAAGTTGGTTAACGCCGGGGCAAGCCCATACAAGAGAGTACCCTTATTGCGCACAGGCCTCCCTTTACAATAACGGTACCTTGGAGTTGTCATTTGGGCCGTCGGAAGACGAGGCTGGAAATAGAATTTTGGCTGAAAGTGAATTAAAAGAGAAATTTTCTGACGTAAAAGGGTTAGTGTATTATTACACCACAGGAGATAATACTCTTTTAGACGTAAGAGAAATAGACACAGACGGCGGACTAGGACAAGTATCCTTTTATCCCCAAAACCAAGCTCCCCAATTTGAATTTGACAAAAGGTTTGCTCCGGGATCTGTAGGTTTTGGTTTTCAAGGCTCAGTAAGATATACTAATGTCGCAGATGTCCAACAACAATGGACAGTGTCCGTTGGTGATATGAAAGGAGTCCCCGCTGACGTAGGCCAACCTTGGGAAAACAACGCGGTAGGAAACAATCAAACTTTTAGAAACTATTATATATTTCCGGCATCAACAAATCCCCAAAGCGTAATTATACCTTTTCCGAGGATAGCAAAATCCAACGTTCAAAATATCTTTTTGAATATAGGACTTTTTGACAGTCTTTCTTTGTCGCGACATTTTGAAGCAGATAGAACTACAGCTAAGACTCAATCAATTGACAACAGTCACCTTTCAGGAAAAATAAGAGCTGACGGTACCCCAGTTCCTTTCCCCGGAGAATTCGGCAAGGAGCTAATACCTACAATTTTCCTAGATTCATCCTTTAATTTTTCCACGTTACCCACTGACGTCTACAAGCAAGAGGGAAAGCGGCTTGTTCCCAAACACTGGCCCCAGCTTACTAGCGGTCCTGAGTCTAGCATGAACCTTTACGAAAGCTTTCTGCAACAACAAGGAACCCCCATCTTTCTGAAAGAAAGAAGCCTTCAAACCGAAAGCCAATCAGCTTTATCTTATCGTGCATGGTTTGATGTCACATTGGATCCCGGTGAGGTTAACCCCCATGTTTTCACCAACGCTCTCAAAATGGATTTTGACAACAAAGGTGATGGGACAGTAGTTTCTTACAGAGGACCTTTTAGATTAGTTAATCAAACACCTTACAATGTTGTTAAATACCCCCAAAAAAACAAAACCAAGGGGTTCTCAACAATGTCCTTTCAAGCTACAACCTCATGGGAACTGACCAATCCTTGGAGAGCTGCAGGGGGATACTTAACTTTATATTTCGATGAAGAATACGATCCCCAGCAATACACCGTGGATGTCGAATTCAAACAAGCTAATTATGCTACTGCTAGTAACAAACTACCAGCTGGTTATGATCCTACGGGGAAGAAGAATAAGGGAATGGTCGTAATCAGCGACACAATAAGAAAAGATGGCCTTGAGAAGAATATAAACCCTAACGGCCGAGATTTGATTGCCAGTGATTACCCTCTCGAAGACTGTTGCTTGGTTGAAAAAGCACGCGGCTATATAAAATTTTATCTTTATCCTTTTTATATTAACGCGATTAACGCTCGTTTCGCTAGCGAAATGCTTTCTCAACAGTATGAATTTGTAGCAGAAATATGGTTCGAAGGTCACGGAGGTGTACCTGCCACCGAAAAGAAACTGAAAAATTTTCCAGATCTGACGGCCGACAATTACCTGACGAAATCTATATATAGCGGAAATACGGGTTTTTACGAGACGTTAGACCCAGACGGCAGCGGCCGGAGGATCGCCGGAAGAGGGTTTATTCGATTAAGTATCCCAATAAGTAATTACCATGAATGGATAGAGACTTCCTATACCACGTTTCGGGGTGACGGGAACCAAATATATTACAATGATCGGCGATGGGTATGGTGGAATGTTGACCCAACGTATGACACCGGAGTATATTTAAAAATAATGGGCGCTCTCCGACACAAAGTCACCAAAAAAATCTTAACGTGGGGATATTTTAGGAATTTCAATATAAAAGACCAGTGGTACCAAGATCTTTACGTACAGGATAATGGAACCGGTACTCTTGCTGTCGGGGCTCCTAGCGGAGGCGGAAAATCGTGGTTGGATGCAGGGCCTCCTTCAGTAAACAAGGAAGACAAGGCTAAAATTCTAGAGATGATGGCCGGAAGTTATCTTTACAACCAAGGGGAAAGAAAATTTAATGCAGGAGACACTGAGGGGAATCCAAAAGCTATCCTAGGCAACATCATAAAAATTAAAGGCGGCATCCTTTTAAGTGATTCATTGGATAAAACAGACAACACCACCTTATAATTAAGTAATGAAATCCCAATCCTTTTTAGGCTCCGTAAACCACGGTTCCAAAGAACTTTATACTTCCACCAATCAAGAAATTGTTGCTTCTAACGGTGATTTCATAAAGATAGGCTCCAACGAGGTATTTTATCAGGTAGAAGATTATAAGCCCCTTAACCTCAAGAAAAAATACGAATGTCACGGAAAGTATATTACAATAAAAGGCGACTACACGTTTAAGATCAGCCGCGGGGATAATGCGCAACTTTACTTTACGGAGTACGAGGCCGTGAACGTTAATAAAATATTAGGTGGCCCCGAAAAATATACTTTTGGAGAGACTTTTTACGCACAAGGGGGCACCCCCTCCAGCTCCCGAGAAAACCTTACGGGAAAATACACCGAACTCAAGGTTGCGGCCGTTAATAAAGATGGAACCATTCAAACCCTTGAGATTGCCGATGGCGGCAAGTACCTATCTCCCCCGGAAAACCCCATCACAGCCAGAGATACAGAGGGGAAACCTCTTCAAGTGGAACTCGAGTTTGATTATTCGTCAGACTCCTCGGTATTTGAACGGGACTTTACCGTAGTCGAATACAAAGATGGAAAAACCCATCTCCACCTTTCCTACCCCTTCCCGAAAGAGATAAAAGAAGGAGAATTAATTCTTTCCAAACAAGTGGTATATTTAAACAAGGAATATGGAGCTTCACCTCAAATACATGCAACCTGCCAAACCACAGGTGACTTTTCTCCAATAAATAAAATCCCCCTAGTTCCTCCCAATGCCGTTGCTCCTCACGCCATCTACAACAAAGCTGTAGAGATTGTAGACAATCGACTGGCAGAGATAGAGCGGCGTTTAATCAAGCTCGAGAACCGCAATTAAGGGGTGTGAGGACCCTTCTGCAGCAACCCTCCGGGTCTTTGTTGTTTGATTAGCTCTTGAATAACCACAGCCTGCAAGGCTGTTCCAAGTTCGCGATGGTTAGTAACCTCTGAGGTGGTGTTTTCCTTAGTTGTATTATCCGACTCTTTGGGGGTGCTTTCGACTTTGGCTTCTGCCTCTCCCCGCTTATCTATGTTAATGCTAATATTAACATTGTTATTGGTTTCTCCTCCAGAAAGCATTCCGGCTATGGCACCTTGGTTTCCCATAGAAACCATACCACCACCCCCTACAGGGCCACCATTGGCCATCCCTGTGACATTCCCCCTATTTAACTCTGACATGAAGCTGCCGCCCCATGTACGGACAGCTTCGGGACTCATTACATATTCTCCTCCCGTCAGAAGAGCAGCCGTTCCTCCTCCCATAGAGCCTCCGTGCTGCTTGCCGGGCTTTCTACTCGGCATCGGCGGCACCGGCGGCATTTGCACCTGCTTACCGAATCCTGTCGTATGCATCTGCGGCCTGTAATATTCGCCACCACTTCCTCGGGCCGATTCCCATGCTCCAAAACCTGATCCGCCAGCTGCCGATCCCACACCGGGGCCAGAAACATTAGGACCACCCTGAGGAAGTTTATTCGCATAATAATCGCCAATACCCATCATAGCCGTATTGAAAACAGCACTCCAACGTCTTCCCTTCTTTTTATCTTCATGAGCTTTCAGAGCCTCTCTCTGCCTCTTCTCTTCGGCATAAAGATAGTCGCTATAAGATCCCATCGACTGTTCACGAGAAAACA
>TARA_R110000824_G_scaffold269809_2_pt1 | contig 19361 bp, 11 predicted proteins | sample TARA_R110000824 | Tara Oceans TARA_R110000824 (sample SAMEA4397747) | marine metagenome | biome: Polar Biome; feature: [MES] marine water layer (ENVO:01000295) within the mesopelagic zone...; material: water (ENVO:00002006), including particulate matter (ENVO:01000060) such...
CTTAGACAAGAATTAGAAGAAGACATTGAACATCTTCATAGAGAAATGGGAAGAGCTGAAGATGCTAATATGCGCAATCTAGATAAACGTTTAGATAATGTATGGTCCGAAATTCACAAACTAGATAAAACCATTAATCCAAATATGGATTTAATTAAATAGGGTTATCTAATATTAATTTTAAAGAGGGCCTTTTGGAGGCCCTTTTTTACTATATTGTTGATATTTATTAGTATGAGTAGACTAGAAAAACTTAAATTAGAAAATATTAAGAAAGCAAATGAACTTTTAGATAAAGGGCATACAACAAAATACCCACCCGAAGAGATTAAATTAAAACCTAGTGATAATGTCACTCAAAACACACAATCATTTGTTAATAAAATGAATAATTTAACAGAAGGTCTTAATGAAGACGAAGAATTTGTTTCAAGACGAGGATATGATAGTAACTATACTGTAGAAAATGAGTTATCCCCAACTCAACAAGCAGTTAACGATGAAGTTATGGCTTATATAGGTCAAACTTTTGGAAGTTGGATGTCACCAGACCACCCACCATTTGCTCAAGAATATGCACAATCCCCATATTTTGACCGATTATCAAAAGGAATAAGAGATATTATAATAGATAATGTAGACTAATGTTAATTTCCGAAGAAGAAAAAAATAGAATTTTAAACCTACATAAAGAACAATGGGAAAAAATTGACCTCAACGAAGAACCAGAAAAGGATACTTATTGGGTGATTTCAAAAGCTCAAAGAGACATTTTATTAAAAAGTGATGACAACACAATAAGAGAAGTAGGAAAAGGAGCGACCTCCTATGATGGATTTAACCCAAATAAGTAATATTTATAATTAACATTATATTTATATAAAAAGAATTTAATATGAAAAAAAATAGATTAACCCTTACCGAGAATGAATTAGTGTCTTTAATAGAAAAGATAAGCAAAGATATGACTACAGATGAGTTAACAGAACAAGGCCGAAAACTAAAAAGACAAATAAAGAAAACAGCTAAATTACAAAAACGACAAGATGAAGTATTTTTTACCGATATCTCAGAAAAATTAACTGCTACGGAATATGAGTATGGTGGAATTCATGCAACAATAGACGATGTTAATTATAAAAAATACCCTAATTTAAAAGAATTAACAGAAAAAACACTTCTTACACAAACTATTGAAATGGCAACTATAATATATACAATTTATACATTTATGGAGGGAGGTGATAATTGTGAAATGAGGAAGGAAAATATGAAGCTCCAAAATCTTGATGATTTTTTAAATAAACCATTAGTTGAGGTTTATGGGGATATGATAGACATGTCAAAACAAATACCCGGATTTCCTGATAGGGATGTAAGAAATTTTATTAAGAAAGCTGAAAAACTAATTAACATGCTTCATAATCACGATAAAGCAATAAGTGATTTTGAAAAGGGTGGGGTTAGTGGTGTTGTTGAGTTATGGACTAAGATAACTAACACAAAATCAGGTGTTTCGGAATTAACTTTCGATACGATTAGTGATGTACTATCAGACTTGACATGTCCACCACCAGTTGATATTGAGGGTGACAACCCTAATTGGTGGAAAAGAACGTTTGGGGGTAAAGATAAGAAAGACAAGAAAAAAAGTAACGTATTTAAAGTTTAAAAAAATTTAAAGTTAAATAAAATATAAAAGGTCCTCACGGGCCTTTTTTTATTGCTTTATATAATATTTATTATAAAACAACATTAATGTTTGAGAAGAAATTAATAACAGAACAAGAGGAGATTAAGAGAATTCGAGAAATTATGGGTTTGCCCATTCTTAACGAACAAAATGTAATTCCCACAGACACTCTTAATAATATGAAATATAATGTAGGTAGAGATTTTTACTCTACTTATGAAACATTAGACTATTGTTCCTTTTTAGAGTATTGGAAATCAAAATACAATAATAATTATGATACCCACACCAACGAATACCCAACGGAAGTACAAGCCGCATTAAGAAAATATGCAACCGCTCAATTACCAATAGAGATATTATCTACTTTAGTGTGGTTAGAATCAAGAGGACAAGCAAAACCTACTAGAAATAAAAAATGCTTTGGTTTATGGCAATTTTGTAAAAAATATTTTTCCGATTATGGAATAAAAGATAAGTCAGAAGCAGAAAATCCAGATATAGCAACTAGACAAGCTGTAAAATATTTAACTATCTTGGGAAGAAGAATAGAAGATAAAACAGGTGTTAATGTGTTTACTCCTGATAATCAGTATATTTTATATTTAACATGGCAACAAGGAAGTAGTGGGGTGGCCAGAATACTAAATGGGTGTGATAAAGAATTTACTGTTACAGATGTAGAAATTCCCTTACCTAGTAAAGTTGAAGATGTATTACAATTAAAAGACATTATTGAGAAACCTGACAAAGGCAAGTTGGTAGAATATGTCCAAACTATATTAATTAAGCAATATGGGCTGGATTTAGGAAGTTATGGTGAAAATAGAGATGGTATAGATGGAGTATTTGGAAGTAAAACAAAAAAAGGGGTAAAAACTTTACAGAAAAAACTAAATTTAGCGGTAGATGGAATTGTTGGGTTCTGCACTATGACGGCATTAGTTAGTGGTGAGGTAGATTATTGTTGCCAATCGGGAAAATGTAAAGAAACTAAGTGTAAAGACAAAATTAATTGTAAAAATAAACACATTAAAAAAGAAAAAATAACTAAAAATTTAGAAAGTAGTAATAATATAAAGGTAGATAGGCATCTTCCTCGTAAATTTGAATTAATTCCAGGAGGACAACGCAATTATAGAACTAATCAACCAACTCTAGGAGAACTTAAATATGTTCTGGAAGACAAATATCCAGAGATTAAAAGAGTTGTGAGGATGAACGCAGAAGAATCTACCGGTGTGACTATAAAAGCAGAAAGAAATTTAGTTGAAAGCTTAGGTAGAGAGTTTTTTTGGGTTAATGCCCATAAAGGTTTTAAAGAAGGTGAAGGATATCTAGATTCTATGGACGAAGTAATACCTTTATTAGAAGAAGGGGATACTTTAATTCATTGTACCGCAGGAAAAGACCGAACTGGATTTATGGTGGCTCGGTATCTTAAAGATATAGGGTATAATAATTGGACTGATGAAGAGTTATGGGAGTATACTGTAAAATTTAATAGCTGGGAGAGAAAAGGGTACGTTTGTAATAATATTATTGGTTATGTAAAATATATGCAAGGATTTTACAGTGTAGATAATTGGTGTAACTCTAAAGAAGACAGAAAAAGATGTAAAGTATGTATTAATCATGAGGGTGACCATCACTCACTATTGCATAGTCCAGATTCATCGACCGAATTCTCAAGAGGACTTCAGTCTTAAGAAAGTTTACGTTTTTTTTCCCACTCGTCTTTTTTCATCTTAATACCGTACAAATAATAATCTTTAATTTTTTGTTCTTTATTTACGATTGCGGGACTTTTGCTATTATGTGTTTTGAATACCCCCTTACAGTCCATAGCGTATGTAGTGGTTATTGAGCCATCCTCTTCTTCTCTAATAAATTTTTGTGTCATTAATCCTGTCATATAATATTTTTTAGTACTTTAAAAATAGTAAAATTAAATTAGGATATCAAAGTTTTGTAGATAAATAACTATTTATATAAAAACACAATATGAGAAATTCATTTATATTATTAAAAGAAGAAAAAAAGAGAATTCAGAAATTATATGAAGCAACTACAGCAAGTGCAAGTGGTGCATTCAGTCAACCAATGGGATTTTCGGTTCCTGGGCTAGGGGGTGACATTCAAACTATAGATAAGGAAACAACATTTATTGGCGGTGATAATATTGTAGATGGTTCTTTTGAACTTACTTTAGATATAGATGAGTTAAGTGAACTCTTAAATCTAACCGACGAAGAGGAAGAAGAAAGAATGAGAGAAAACCATAAAAAAAATTCTATTATTAAAGAACAATAAGTTATTTAAAATATTTAGATTAAGAGGCCTTTTAGGCCTTTTTTTTATTATAGACCTTTATATTTATAATATATGTATAATTTTAATAACACATTAAAGATTTATAAGGATTCCGACCGAAGGGGGTTCGCAAAATTCATGATTGATATTCTTCAATCAATATACGAACCATTAAATAGATGGACACAAATAGAAACTGAAGCGTGTAAGACTTATAGAGCTGGAGTTGTAGACTATGAGGGTGATGAAATTATATGGTCACCATTAAATAAGGTAGACGCACATGTCTTTGTGCTTGCATTAATATTAAATGAACTAGAAAGTAGTGGGTTAGAACCAGTAAAAAATGGAAAATTGGACATGAGTGTCCTTTGGGACGTGTCTGACACTATAAAAAACGATTTTTTAAGTGAAAACGGGCAATTTTATAATGATGTGTTAGCTTTAATTGAAAGAAGTTCAGGCCCTGGTGACCGAAATGAGGAGTTAGCACTTGAATATTTAAAGAATATTGAAACTAGACCAGGAAAATGGTTACGAATGTGTCCTGGTGATGAAAGAGACGTATTTCAGGGTATAGATTTGATTAAAATTCTTGAAGATGGTACCGAATTAACCTTCCAGGTCAAGCCATTTAGAGAAGTTATAAAGGATAACGGTATGGTAACTGTAAATGGTGTGGGGAACTCAAAAGATTACACAACTAACTTCCTTATTTTTGTAGGCCAAGGTAAAAATGACGGAAATATTATTTTAGTGGACAATAAAAAGGGAAACCCCAACATAAGAGCAGGATACGGTACGTATACCCTTCCAGAATCTTTAGTAATACGTGATTCGGGTCATATTTTGGAAAGTTTTCACTTATTTAAAAATTTATTTATATTATAATTAAGAAATATGGCTAAAATAACCCGTAAACACTTCACAATAACCCCAAAAGCAGACACTAAAAAGTTAGAAACATATAATACAGTTTCCGAAGGTGATAAAGTAGTGGAATCACCCAAAGAAACCCCCACTAATGGGTGTACAGACCCAACAGCTTTAAATTATGCTAGTGATGTTAAAGGTTGCTTTAATGATAATGGAATAATAGTAAGAGAGGACACCTCATGTTGTGAATATACCAAATATAGTTGTAAATGGGTAAGTAGTAAGAACACTAATGTGTGTAAGGAAAACGGCACATATGTTGGAGGTATGGGATACGGTTATAGTACATTATCTCAAGCAATTGCAGATGGGGCTTTATGTAATAGTGGGCAAAGTTGTTGTCATTATTTATGTGATGGGGAATATAGAAGCGATTATGATGTTGACTCTACTTTAGGGGTGTGCTCCAATTATAATCCTGAGAGACCAACGGACAAACAAATAGGAGAAAACGCGTATGGTTCGTTAGAAGCATTTAATAATGCTATAACTGACGGAATAATGTGTAATTGTTTCAGTACCACACCAATAATTAGTCTTACACTTAATTTTGGACAAAAAGGGAGTGTAATGTATTCACCTTTTAAATGGCCTAATTACACTGTAAAAAATGATAAGAAAAAAGAACATATTTTTATATCACAGAATATTGCAGAGCACCCACCAAATTTCTATATAACTTTAGGGGTATGTGGGTACCCATCTAGGATAAGTGCTTTTCGTGCACCAACTTTTCAGGTCTTAGAGAGTCAGAGTGACGGTATGAAAAATAATACCTATAAAAATTTATACGGCACCACACCTTCCGAAATAAAAGATAATAATATACAACAACTAACTATACCAAATTATACGACCACGAGTGCCATTGATAGTGACGGAAATTTAACTCATAAAGGTAAAAAAATAGATAACACTCAAGAATTTAATGAAGGATTAAAAGCGGGGAAAAATATTATAATTATTGAATGTGCAAATGGTAAAGAGATGGTATATACCGTATGTGTACCACACCAAACCGTACCCTATGAACAAAATATGTGGATGACCAGATTTTTTAATTGTGAAGGAAATACAACAAAGAAAGAGTATAATACGGTTAAGTTTAAGACTGATGATATAGATAGTGGTTTTATAGAAGCACAAAGGATGGGCTTTAAGGGTACAAAAGAAATGATTGTAGACGCACTACCACAACTACAAAAAGTTTGGAAAGAATATGGAGGTCCACCAATAAACCCAGGGAAATGGATGTCTTGCCCTAAATGTTGTCCAGGTGGTTCTGATTGTTTTGGTTTGTGTGGTGGAGGAGCTTGTATAGGATACGCGATGGATGATGGACCTACGGGTCGATGTGATATTGTTATAAAGATACCAATATAAAATAAAAATACATAAAAAATAATTTGGTAGTGTAATATTTTTTTATTATCTTTGTAGTAATATTTAACAACTAAAAATTTATCCTATGAAAAAATACATTTTAACCCTACTAACTCTAATTGTTATTTTATCTTCATGTAAAAAAGAAGATGATTTATTACTACCAATACCAACCCCACCATCTACAACAATCTCATCTAATACACCATTAGATACTATATTAATAGATACACTTACTGTCGACACAGGTTCAGTTTTTGTTGATACAATAAATGTAAATACTATTGGACCCGATTCATGTTTAATCTCATCACCTAATTTTATCTGTTTAGGAAAAAGTTACGATATTATTTTTTCTAAATTCTCATTTCAATCATACGATACGATATATGGGTATGAACATACAAATGTTGGTGAATGTATTGTTAACTCTGACGGTACTGGCGTTTTAGAAACTAACGTATATCCTAGAAACGGCTATACAAACCCAACACATTCTATTAATATGACTTCACCTTTAATGCCTTTTGATATTAAAAATGTTAGTTATACACCGGGAATTGTAACACTAACTTTAAGTTGGACACAATGTACTGGAATTACAATAGAATGGGATGTAACCATGCAAGTTTTAGAATATATAGGAGGTACTATAGGCCTAAAAATTGTTAATAACGGACACTCGGGACCGCACCCATCTTGGACTGAAGGACCATGGAGTTCGTACCTATACATCCAATTAAAAGAAAGACTATAACCACCAACACCATATTTTAACTTTTAACCATATCCCAAACTCAATGTTTGGGATATTTATTTTAAAGAACCTATTATAATATCAAATAATGGTGATTAATTAAAATTTAAAAAGGTTAAAATTAATGGCAACAATGGAAAACAAATGTAGATTATGTACAGGCATACCGGAAGGTGTAGTACTATATCGTTATACACCTACTGAATATCAGATAGATTCTGATTGTATCTATGGCTCACTCACTGAATGTAACAGACAAAATAATCCCAGAAAGAGTTATATCAGTCCAAATGAATGTTTGGTGTGGTTTACCGATAATGGTGGTGATTTATGGGATACTAATGGGGGTGCTATACTGAATAATAAATTCGGTCAAACAAATCAACAACAACCAATTCCTACTATTCAAAACAATAGTATAGTACAGGAAGTTTATAATGCTTTACCGGGAGATATTCAGGCACGTTTATGGGCGTATGATATAACAGGAAATACCATCTATTATGCTGACAGTTTTAAACATGAAGGTTCAGATATAGCCGTTGGAAACACAAATATGTGGGTAGGGTGTGAATTCTCATACCAAATTCCTTCTCAATCTACTAATTGGTTTCAATATAACGCAGGAACTCCTATTTATGAGACCGGCAATTTTACTATAAATTCTTATAACTATTCTATAACTGAGAATGATGTATCTACTTTTAATAAAACACCAGATAAAGTATATAGATTAGTTGATGAAAACGGTAATCTTATTAGACAAGGTGTTAATCCTGCGGATGGTTTTGCTTGGGGAAATCAATCTGGGGACTACAATCAACAACTAGGACCCTCAATAGGCACAATTTCTGATAGTGAGCTATTAGCAGACGACGCTCGAGGAAACATCTATTATGTAGATTTAACTAATTTTTATAAGGGGGATAGAATATATTCAATAACAGGGGCAGCTTCCACTTACGGTTTTAATGCTCTTGATGTTACATGGACCACTTCCAATTCCGTGGATTCTAATGGTGACCCATATATGTCATTAGCTTCACATTCATTTAATAACACCAGAAGGAATGTAGAAGATGGTTGGTATTTTTGTAGTAATAGTGCCGGATATAGAGTATATACAGTTATAGCTAATAAAATTGTTAGCGTAGACCCCAATGTAAATGACAATCAAGGGGATATTAAATTTAACCCATCTGACCCAGTTTTAAGTGGTGACCCTAGTTTAACAGTAACATATTCTAATTCATACGGTATTACAACGACTTGTCCACAAAATCCTGGAGGCACTCCAAGCACTCAAAACACACCATGTGGAAAAAATATTACCAAATATAAATTCCCTACCGATTTAAACAACATAACAATACAAACTTATAGTGATAGATTTATAACTAACGCAGCAGCAGTAGAGGAACAGGATACCCCAGAATACAGTGGTAATCTTGTAGAAGATGTAAGTACTGGTAACCTATATAGTTTTGCACGTAATTATAGATGGTTAGTTGATTCTAATACATTAAACTATTCAAATCCAGTACAAGGAGAAATAAGATTATATGATTCAAGTGGTATTGGACAAATGTATAATTGGTATGACTCTTCCTCCAATTTGGACACCATGGTATTTAGAGGTGGAGCTCAAGTTCCTAGTTGTGTGGTCACATCAGCATATACCTATAATTGTAGTATAAATGGGTGTTTAAGTGTTTTAGGTACTGATGGTGTATATAGTACATTATCTGCGTGTTCCGCAGATTGTGTATCTTGGTCATGTTCGACACTATGTGAGTGTCTGTCAGGAATAACAGAACCATTCCCTCTTAACCCCTACCAACCACAAAATTACGTAAACGGATTTAACTTCGATGAAAATTTAAATGTACAAAATCAAAGTACAGTTAAAGGTGATACATGTTCATGGTCTATTCCTCATACAGCGGGTGCAACGGGCACTGGTATGTTCTATTTCCCAACAGCTGCTGTACGGGATGGTAACCAACAATCCTCTTGGGGTATTGACGGTACTAGATTTTGTTTAAACGAAGATTGTACCACCTATCAAGATTTAACTGGGCCAACATCAATTGTAGCTTCCGGTTTTTGGGGGGGTATAGGTAACTACCTAACTGAAGGAAGATTAAACGCGGTAGGGGTCTGGCCATATGCAATTTCTACTAACGATATCTATCTGGGTGGGCAAAGTGCATTCAAAGTATTAACAGAAGGCATGAGCAACAGTATGCCTTGGGATAATGTACCATTTACGGATGAGTGGAATGGGATATCAAGATGTATAACTGTCACTGGAACAACAAGTAAAGTATATTTGATTGGGGTCGGAGCTTCTGATTATTATCGTATTGGGGTGGATGGTGTAACTAAAATCAATACCTCTCGTCCAGAGGTGTCAGAAGCAGTCACATTTAACACACACAACTTACCAACAAATGCAACAAACCAAGAAAGATTTACAAACCTATCTACCGCGGATAGTGATAGGTGGTGGGTACATAGAATAGAATTAACTCCAGGTGAACACAGTATTACAGTAGAAGCACTAGGATTAGGTAGAGACCAAACTATTCCTTATACTGCCCCTCTCCAATTTTTTGGACAAGATTATAAAGCAATTGGTGTAGAAATTGTGGGACCATTCCCTTTAGGAAGTTATACTACCTCTGCGGACGTACTAAACCTAACCCCATATGTTTATACTGCTAATACCATATTCTCAACAATAGAGTTAGCAGTAGACACACAAGTGCATCAACAATACCAATGTCCGCTGGGCTCTGGCTGTGGTCTGGGTAGTTGTTATTTGGGACATGTACTACACGAACCAATACCATATACTATGGGTGGTAGTATGCTACCATCATATCCAGACCCATATAGAGTATACGCTGGTATAGGTGGTACATATGGGTGGGAAAAGTCAACTATAAGTCCAATACAATTGCCTAATGGAGGTTATTGTGAGTGGGGAGTAGGACAAGGTGGAGTTAATTGGAAGCTTCCACACATGTATTTTGCACCACAAGTTAATGGTGTTAATGACTACCATGCTAATACTGGTTTACTTACTCGAGAACTAGAATTTGATAAGTATGGGTATGTAACTGAGGACCCAACTGTTACCCCATACGCAAACGGTATAACAAGCATTTATAGCTGTTTACCAATGCAGTGGGGCTTTCAAGGATTTTGTAACACTACCCCACAATCACCAGATGACCCTTGTATTTCACCAATACCAAGTCACTGGGGAGTTTTCAATACATACCAAAAAGGTAATGCGCCTCTTCATGTTACGGGTTTTGTAGGAGGAGATAAAATGTTCTTAGGTGGAGGCGTTACTCCAACAGGAACTGTACAGGGTTCCACCTGGGAGGATATTATAGATTGGTTAAATGATGAAGGGTTATTAGTAAGTTCAGTACCAGACCCAGGGACCACCAATTATCCTAATATAGATTATAACGCAACATTCTTCCAAGTTATATATGCAATGGCAGATTACTGGACCCCTGCATGGCCTAATGGAGCTCCTAATGGGCCTAACGCAGGTGGGTTATCCAATGAGACCTTTGCCGGTACAGGAGGGTATTCATGGGGTGCAGTGGGGCCTCATTTCCTAATTGGTTGTTATGATTGGTGTAATTGTGCCCATAAAAGAGGTCAGCTCGACACAACACCTATCTCGTGTGGTATCTATGATGTTCAGAAGTTGTCCACTGATTTGAATACTAACTACAATCAAATTACTATACCGAACTCAATATGGGAAAGAAACTTTATTTGGGATTCTTGTTTAAGTATGTGTGTTACAACTAGTGGATGTGCTATAACTCAAGACACATCATTTTCAGGCGGTTGTTCTCCTATAGTAGGTACAGGAAATACCAATATTAGTGTGTTTTCTTCTTTAACTGCGTGTGAAGAAATATGCACAACAGGAACTACTACAGGTGTAACATATTGGACATGTGGGGATAGCGGTTGTACAACCGCTTCCACAGTAACACCATTTACATCACTAACCCAATGTACAGGAAGTTGTATTTCATATAATTGTACGGATACAGGTTGTACTGAATTTAATCCGCCTGCATCTACTTCCGCCATAACCTCTAATATGTATGGTACTGGTGGTACATTTACTAACGCTAGTTTATGTTGGAGTAATTGTACCTCATACCAATGTGGTAATTGGGGTTGTAGCCAATATCAACCAGGTGGAACAGGAGGAACTTATTCTTCAGAAACACAATGTACTGGTAGTTGTATATCTTATGAATGCTTAAGTAATGGCTGCAATAGCTACCAAGGTAGTGGATTTACCTATTCATCCTCAACAGATTGTTTAGATATATGTGTTTCTTATGAATGTACTCAAAATTGTTGTGAAGTCTGGAACGCACCATTTTATGGAACAGGAGGAACCTATTTTGATTATACAAGTTCAGCAACTTCTCTCACCGATTGCCAAAATGCATGTGCAAGTTGGGGCTGCAATACCACTCTAATTGCGAGTGGAACAAGCATATATGTATATTATGATACAGCTCACATGGGAATACCACAAATGAAAAAAGCTTTCCAAGTAATAAGTGCGTGGACCCAATCACTATATAATTTCACAGGAACAACTAATCATATATTGGTTAAGGATGAAAGATGGTTAAGCCACGGTAGTGCACCATTTGATGGTGCTCTTAGTGGAGGAACAGTAGCAGTTAATAGTAACCCTAACGCTAATACAATATTACAATGGGCATATAATCAAGGAGTATATTCTAGCTGGTATGATGATATGGTTGCTGGCCAATCAACGGGACTAGTTTCCAATAATGGAACTGTAGTACAAACCAAAGGATTCCCAAGTGCAATACCAGTTACCACAGACGTTCTAGTTATTTCACTGGTAGACGAAGCGGTTCCTGCATACCATGGAATGGAGTGCTTACCAGGTAATGCTCTTGCATCGTGGACACCATATTATTCAGGCGGTACAAATACTAATAGTTACCAACCAACATCTACATGGAAAACTGATTATGTAGGGTATACAACTTGGTGGAATACAGTTACCGCGAGTACTGGTTCGATTAAAGCTTTTGTATATCCAGTTATAAGTGACCTAGTAACTTGGACCTACAACCCGACCACTCAGCAACTCCATCAAATGGGACCTTTTATGGAATTAATGTTAAATATAACAGCTAGTATTTCGGAAGGTAATAAAACAGATTCAACCGGTACCCTTCTAAAAGACGGTACATGGAATATTGGTACAGCACCTAGAAGTATGCCAATGGGAGGGGTTTGGCAACCAGGTACAGGTATTCCATTCCCAAATAACGCTTCCCCAACCGGACCACCACCATTATGTGGTAATGCTGATTTAACAGCTTTAGAATTACCAGAAAACCCATATTATACTGAAAAAGTTGGTTTATTATCTAGAAAAGGCTGGGGTTCTAGTATAGCATTAGGAGCTGATTTTAATCTACAGTCCGGTAGTGAGTGGGATTCACACTTTATTAATGTTTTAACAACCTATCTTGGTAACATAGGTGGAAGTGTAAGTACTGGATGTATATCTGCGTGCACCACACCAACAACTAATTATCCATACTCTAGTCAAACCGCGTGTATTTCAGCTTCAACTGATTGTGAATACTATAACTGTACAAATACAGGTTGTCAATTAGCTACAATCGGTACTGGAGGTAGTTTCACAACATTAACAGATTGTGAAAATACATGTAAATCATGGAATTGTAATAATGTAAGTGGGCTTACAGCTAGTACGGTTGGGGGCCAGCCATGTGAAGAACAAACCGGAACAGGAGGAACTTTTAGTCAATTGGTAGATTGTACAAAACTTTGTACGTCTTATCAATGTTTTGGTTATAACGCAGCCACCAACAATAATTTATGGGGTTGCCAATCAGTCTTAGGAACAGGAAGCACATTTTCCACATATTCGGGATGTAGTGCAGATTGTAAGTCTTGGGAATGTACCTCCCCTTGTAGTGGTGGAACTAATAGTGGGTGTACTCAATACCCATATAGTGGTTTAACTTATTCTTCAGAAACACAATGTACTGGTAGTTGTATATCCACATGGTGGTGCATACCAGAAGTAACAATGGATAGTTGTTCAGGAAGAACTATGATTACGCCAGCTGTAGATAGTGGAATTAATGGAACTCCAGGCCCATTTAATTTAGGTACAATTAGCGATATAATAGCCAATTCAGGCAGTGGATTACAATTTACTAATTTTAGTCAAATAAAATATATTGACCTATATCTTACAGGTTTATATGGGCCTAATGGTACCGCAGTAGTAAACCATCCAGCATATGATGGTATCTGTATGCATCCATGGACATGGTGTCCGCCTGGTGCAACGGTTTGTCCGGAATATTTTGTAATGCACCCAGAGAAAATAGATTCAGCGTTAGTACAAGGAGGGCCGTGGTTTGTTTATAATGATTTCATTCAAGATTGTATTAGTATAGGTATACCAGTTAATTTAAACATGGATTGGGTAAGTGTTTGTGCGGCAATAGAGAACTTCTACCAAACTCCACCAAATATGGGATATACATATATAGACACAGACAAATGTATATGTAATTCAGACCCATGTGGGATAACATGTGAAAATGGTGCTAATCCACCGGTCCCTAGTAGTTGGTCAGGACCTTATGCAACATCAGGGGACGCTTATACGGTATGTTGTGCTAATACTTGGGATTGTACCGAGGGATATGAAGTAAATTCATGTAGTGGAAGAACAAATATATCAATTGGGTCACAATTTAATAACTCAGTAGCAGCGGTAACATATGTTTCACAAAATTTACCTAATGTAGATGTAACTACTTTATATTATGAATCTGATATTATAACATCTACTTTAACCGACCCTTGTTTAGGTCCAAATGGTTCACCTTTAATGAAATTACAAGCTTTTGACTATAGTCTATTAAATAATGGTATTAGTTATAGTAGTTGGAATTATTTTATACATGATTTACAACAACAAGGACTAAATGGGGTAACTTCAGGTATGAGTTATGATGTTGTAAGTTTAGCTGTAGAAGCAGCCTCAGGAACCAGTTTGGATGTATGTACTTCACCATGTAGATGTACTGATGTAGATTGTACCTGTATACAACTTGCAGGTAGTGGAGGAACTTACGCTAGTTCAGCGACGTGTTTCAGTGCATTAACTAATGGTACCAGTGTATGTGATTGTCCAGGAGTAACAGGTTCATCATGGAATTGTTATAATGATGGTCCATACGAACCAACATGCGGTACTAAACCTTATATTGGACATTATGGAACAATACACGATGTTGTAGATTTTTATAGAGCTAACACACCAAACCAAAACTTCATAGATAATAAATTTACCAATAATGTAGGAATTATAGGAGGGACTTTAAATACCTACCCAATAATACCATTTATATGGTCTCAGGTTTGGTCAATGATGAGTTCAACAACTTACGACTGGACAGAATGCTTCAAAGATTGGGATTTTGGTCCACTAGTCCAAACAGTTTACCTACCTTTTAAAAATATATGGTGGATAGCACACCCACAACTAACAGGTGGTAACGGAGTTTATAATCCAGTTTCAGGTTATTGGGAATATGCAAATTGGAATGATTTTTATGGTGCAGCTGTTGGAGCGGGAGTTCCACTAACTACCACTATGTCATTCTCTTCAGCATGCTCAACTATGGATACGTATTTTAATCCAGCAGGATTGAATTTCCAATGTGCGGTAAAAAATGAATGGTGTTGTAGTGGTGAAGATTGTTGGTGTGTACAACAGTGGAATACCGGAGGTACTTATACCACTAATACGTCATGTTTATCAGCCTGTTGCCCAAGTTCAGGATATACATGTCTACCACAGATTGGGTGTATGCCCGCAGCACAAGGAGCGATTCCTTTCTTCCCAACACAAAATGATTGTCAAAATTGTTTAACTAATCCACTTTGTCCGGATTATGGAGCATGTGCAACAATTACATGGGATTGTAATTCTGGTTTTACATATAATAGTTGTGATACTTCTATTGGACCAATAAATTTAATTTCTCCTGGAAGTCCAGGTAATCAAACCGGAGCACCATTTATAACTAACCCACCAACATATCCGTTTTCGTCTGATTCTATTACAACAGCTAGTGCAGGTATTATGACAGACTACGCAATAAGTGTGGTCACCAATCACTTTTATTGGGACCCAGCAGTACAATATAGTGCAGCAACTTATGAGATAAATTCTCCAGCTTATACAAGTGGTAATATAAGTTTACCCGCAGAGATTTGTTATGGGCCAAATGGTTTCCCACAATTTAGATATACGAGTATAGGGCATAAACAGGTCAATAATGGTGTTGAGTATAGTACATGGGAATCTTTTGTGTCAGTCGCGTCAGCATCCCCATATAGTTTTAATGTGTCAGTAATGATGACTGCAGGGGACATAACAGGGTTACACCCATTAGAATGGAATGTAACTATAGAACCATGTATATGTAGACAAGACCCTTGTCATTGTGACCCAGTAATTGGATGGCCATTAGGTCAATTTAGTAGTTCCGCAGCATGTGAATCAAAATGTTGTGAACCTGAAGTTACATATGATTGTACAATTAATGGTTGTGTAGACCCAGGTACAGCCTTAGGTGCTTATACAGGATATAACGCATATAATTTATGTATACAGGATTGTTATGAATGGGAATGTAATGGTTTATCTGTACCGGATTGTGAATGTACATATGTAGTAGGAACCGGACACACACCAACAGCTAACTATTACGCTGGTACAGCATTAGGCTATTTCTCTTGTAGTACAGGATGTTGCCCAACAATTGTGTTACCGGAATGCCCTATATTAATTACTGTTGATGATTCACCAGTTACACAAGACGCTGGAGTTTACAATTATGATATAACTACAAATATATCTCAACTATTACTTAGTGACCCAGGATATACGTTTAGTGATGTTTCTTATTGGAAAACTAATACTTCTCATTTAATATTCACTTATCATGCAAGCATAATTAAAGAATGGGAAGTTACAACAGGTAATCTACCAGTATTGAATAGAACAATAAACTTGGGCCAAACTATAGGAAAAGGACTAACTAATATCAACCAACTAAGATTATTAGCGTGTGATTCATGGTGGGGTGGAGGCATTAACGAAATAGATTTAATTAACGCGACCAGTACAACCGCTAATATAACACCATTATTTGGTTTACCTGGTAATTCACGGGTAACTGGAGATATCGTTTATGACCCATCTTCTAATTTAATGTTAATCCTATATAGTAAAGATTACGGTCATTGGAATCCTTTGAAAACAAAGCATTTAGGGAAATTTGATTATAATGGTAACCTAGTAGAAGATTATTTAATACCTACCATACTAAGCGGAAATACTGCAACTGAGGAGTTTAGTGGTATAATATGTAATGTGGTTTCGGATTCAATAGGTTTAGGAAAGTATGTAACCAGTGAGTCCGGTTTTGTATTTGAAATAATAGAATCACCTACTTTAAGTATAGCCCCAGCACCAATCCATATGAATCAAGTGTTAGATAATATAGGGTCCACCAATAATGTTACTGGAGCTGAAGGTAAATGTGGTTGTAAAATAAAAGTACCTGAAACTTATGATTGTAAAGATATTCCTGGTCCAACTCCCACATCTCTATGTGTAGACCCAGGAACTGGATTAGGCCAATTTACAATGGCAACTGCATTAGCAAATAATTACCTAACACCATTAGCTGAATGTCAAGCAAGTTGTACAGGTGATGACACCTCATGGGAATGTCATGAAGGAATAATTGTTAATGACTGCTCCAAGATTTCACCAATTAATTATTCACCTTATCCATTAGTACAAAATGCTGTACAGCACTTAGAATATCTTTGTAATAATCAAATCCCTACTTCATTTAGTGATACAGCGTGGGAACAATCACCAGCCATAATATACCCAACATCATGCTTAGGCCCAAATGGACAACCTTTATGGACTATGACGTGGATTAACTGTACAAACTGTGGTAACGCAGCAGTGTTAGCCCCACATTATGATTGGCCGTCTTGGATTAATACATTGGTACAAGAAGGCGTATCAGTATCAATAACAAGTACATTTGGTCAAGTATCAAACGCGTTAACCACACACTTTACGACGAGCAATGTCTGGGTGATAGACGCTGACCCACGTGCATGTATATGTAATATAGACCCTTGTTGGTGTGAAGAAATAACAGGTACGACTGGTTACCCTACTCAAACACTATGTGAAGACAAATGTTGTCCTTCACATCCAACCCCTACATGTATGCGTATTTATGGAACCCCAAGTTGTAATTATGGTCCAATATTTAACAATATGTTAAGCCCACTAGACGATTGTTGTGCTACTATAGATAATCTCACTCCAACACCACTAAATGTAGGTGATTATATATTAGATAATAACGGCGGAAAGTATTTAGTACAAGCGTTACACCCATGCCCTCAAGGTGGGTGGGGTTCGTGTGTTTGTGGTATACCAACAAATTATACTTCAACACTATGTGGGCCAATACCACAATCACCAAGCTCTAATGTTTGTTTAAGACAAAATTGTCCTTCGGGCCAACAATGGGATTATAATATGTGTATGTGTGCCTCAGGAAATGTACCTACATCATTTATAGGTGACGAAAGTCATATATCCGTAATGATAGCAGATTTCACCAATACAGATACCCAACAAGTTATACAACTAATAAATACGGCAACAGAAATACTAAACTTACCACCTAGTGCAACCCAATTAACAACCAATACCTATAGTTGTAACAATAATGGTGTCATTGGGTATATAGTAATAGAAGGATGTTTAAGTAAAATAGGTAATAGCCAAACACAATATGAGTGGAAAGCTATAGAGACGAGACCAACCAATACCTATAGTTGTATAAATGGGGTGTGTATAGAATTTAATGGCCCTGGTGGTGGATATGAAACTTTATTTGAGTGTATTCAAGCATGTGATACAATTAAAGGTAATTTAAGTAAACCAACCTATAACCCACAACGTTCTTCGACTGAAGTTGTATGTATAACACCCCCAACAAGTACAGGTAGTGATATAGGTACAGCACCTATGTATACATCACCAGTTCTCAAAACCCCGTATGTGTGTAAAACAAAATTAAATCCTTTAGTTGGTGAATACCAGAAAGCGTGTATACCAGGTAATGATATTAGTGGGGGAGGCGTGTTATTTAATAGTTTATCCACTTGTTTAAATGGATGTGCTGGATGGTATAATTGTAATCCGATAAATAATATTGATGTAGATGGAGTTACGACAACAGCAATTCAGGCAGCACCTATTACAATGTGTTGTGAAAGTTATATTACAAAAGCAACGGAAACATTAACGACACAAACATGTAGTCAAAATTGTTGTGACGGTACAGACACATGGTTCCCATTATATAATGTAATAGGAACTAATAACAACTTTAACTCTTCATTAAGTTATTTACAAAGAAGATTAAGTTCTTTAGTTAATAGTAAAACTTGTACAGTTTCAGAGACTAGTACCACATACACCAATAAAGGATATGAAAAAACGTTGGGTAGGATAAGTATATTACCGTGTACTGATAACGACAACACTGTTGGGTATGTAGACGGAAAACCATGCTACTCAAATATTGCAGAAGCATTAACACAGGCGGCAACAGAAGGGTGTAGCGGGTATCACACTCATAACATACATGGATATACGTGTTATATGGCATGTGCTTCACATGGTGGGGGAAGTGCTCCATATAGTAATGCCGCTGGAGGATATGGGCCTTGTAATTGTGGTAAACCTAGTTGTGATGGTATGATGTCTGTTAGGGCTTGTTATGACTGCTGTAACGCTGACGATAGAGGTTTGAGTGCACCGACGAGTAGTTATAATTATTAAAATATGGAACACAAAAAGTTAACATATAAACAGATAGATAGAAAATTAGGTAAACTTATTAAAAAGGTTAAAACTCTATCTGCTATGAAAAAAAGAAAAGTAGAGACGGTAGTAGCTTAATGAATAAGATTTTTCTATATGTATTGGTCCTATTTCACCATTTAGGTATGTTAGGGTTTGTGGTTTCAGTTCCTTTATTAATGATTAAGGAACCATTCTGGGTGTGGTTACCC
>TARA_R110000824_G_scaffold95305_3_pt1 | contig 19347 bp, 16 predicted proteins | sample TARA_R110000824 | Tara Oceans TARA_R110000824 (sample SAMEA4397747) | marine metagenome | biome: Polar Biome; feature: [MES] marine water layer (ENVO:01000295) within the mesopelagic zone...; material: water (ENVO:00002006), including particulate matter (ENVO:01000060) such as......
TTACATTACGACAGCAGCCCCACCCCCATCTACACACGAATACGACCTTAACTGGACCGCTCCATCGGCTAAAGCAGAGGAACATCGCTCTCCGCCTCCAGAATATCTCAAAGTTCTGTCTCCAGCATGGGTTGACGGCCCTATATCTACAGACGAAGACGTAGAATTAACTGACCAATTGAATTCCTGATACGAACATAAACCGAACACCAGATTAACAGAACATTAGCGTTTCATTAATCTTTGATAAACACCCCCCACCCCCAAAACAGCGTTATACAAGAGATGGAACATGGTTGTAGGCCAAAAAATATAAAAAATATGATATTTTCTGCCCCTCCACACCTTGTATGACGCGATCTACCTTTACCTGCCTAGTCACCAGTGGCCTCCACCCTCCCCCCCTATAGGGGGGAGGAGGGGTATCGGCACACAGGCCGAAATTATGGTATACTCGCAGCAGCGAATGAGGAACCCACAGCCCAATGCCTGACCCCGGCTTCATGCAAACTATCCAAAACCAGATCTCTAGCCCCGGTGCGATGCCATCGGGCGACACGTCATGGGACTTTCCGCTCCAGCAGTTAACGAATATGACTGCATCTGACGAAGACAAAAGATCTGACGAAGACAAAAGAATACAGAGACTCGCGTTTAATGCAGCGAAGAACGCAGGCATTGATCCGTGGTTGTTTCTGGCCCAGATAAAAACTGAGAACGAGGACTGGGCAACGGACAAAACAAATGAAGATACAGGGGCGCAGGGCATCGCGCAAATAGACCCGTGGAAAGAGTTGTATGGTCAGGCTCCAATCCGCAGCGACGGTACACCGACGCCGTGGCATCCGAAGACGTTACTGGATCTTACAAATCAGTTGGGGCTTACAAACCCTTACACGGATAAAACTCTTTGGACGCAGGAGAAATCAAACGAATTACTAAAAATGGATGCAGAGGGAAACACGGGATTTATAACAAACCCCAAGTTAGCCTTAGAATACGCGGCCAAGTGGATGTGGGTCATGCAGGCACAGAAGCGGAAGGAAGCACTCATAGCACGACGGAATGCGGCGGAAGCGGGTTCGTCCGATTCCCAGATAAATGTTGATACGGCTTTCGATTGGAGGCACGATGCGACGAAGCAACGGACGGAAGGCGATAGGGAAGCGTTTTTACACGCCGCCACGAAGTATGGGTGGGGCGCAGATTATGCTGAGAAAATAGAGCTTCGTACCCCGGAACTCCGTCGAAATCTCTACGAGACGATTTTCGCACCTGCGTACGAAGAACCTTCGTCCGGGGATATGGCAGGCTATAACGAATTGAAGTCGGGGTGGATGCCGTCCTTAGGGGCCGGGGATTATATACCGGGACGTGCGTATAAGGTAAAGGAAAACGATACTATGTATAGTATTGCAACTCAACTGGGTTATACGGTAGAAGAGATGAGGAGAGCAAACCTTCGTCAAGATAATACAGTAGTAAAAGACGAACTTCTACAGATTCCAAGGAAAAGTCAGACAACCGGGTTCCTTGGCAAAGTGCAGGGACTCTAATACTTAACCCTCCTCCCGGCGGACTTCCGCCGTGGCTTCAAGTCCTCCCGCCGTGGATTACGCTGCCATATACGGCGATTCAGCAGATTATCAAGGATTTTACGTCAGGGGTACTGCCAGCGACCGAAGCGCCAACGGATCTACCGAAACCCGGTTTTTCTCCACTACCGCCCGGAATGCAGGAGAAACCCGGTTTTACTCCATTACCGCTTGAATTGCAGCATGAGAAACCCGGTTTTACTCCGCTACCCCCTGAAATGATGCCTAAGGTGGATCGAGGCCCACAAACTCAGCCGCGCTTTCCGATACCGGGTACTACCCCGTTGCCTCCTGAGATGCAGGGTGGTCAGGTTCGCAAAATCGAAGCTGACTTTCCAGAAGACGACCCAGAAGCACAATGGCACGATTGGCGAACCTTCCCTGTAGATAGAGTCGGAAAATTCCTCGGACCAAGACCTCCTGAGACATTGCCTATAGATCAACGTGGCGGCACAAAATGGGATCCTCCTTCTCAAGAACTCGGATTGGAAGCGATCCAACGACAAGCTGGTTATCGAGATCCAACGAGGCAAGAGCAGTGGGGTGAGGGACAAGTACCCATCACCGGCCTTGCCCCAGTCCCCCCGCTAGAGGTCGGCGCGACTATACACATGGACACGTCGGTTTACTCTCCGAGTGCCACACCGGAAGGTATGATCAAGGGCGATCCTACGAGGTATCTTGAGCCGGGAACGTCGGAATGGCGAGAAAAACAGGCGGTTGATCAGGCTGACGAATTGACGAAACAGGCAGAGTCGCTCGAGAAGAAGTGGGGTATTCCTGTTACAGATGATCTGGACCAGATAACTGCGGACCTTCTACTACCGATGCAAGACCCAACAGCCAGCGAATATATATCTCACCTTAAGACTCGTAATGCGCTGTGGAATGAGAAGCTAGCTGGAAGACAGAGGCAGCAGGAGAGTATCGAACCGGCAAAAGACGCTAAATTAACTGAACTTCGACGTAAGCAAATTGAGATAGACTCAGTTAATAAGTGGTTCGCAGACAACGGTGATCAGTCGGGACTGCCTATGCCGGAAGAAGCGGAACAGTTCTTACGGGAGATGGTAGACGCGAACGCGAAAGAACTAGATAGCGCCCAGCGAAATATGCCGAATGAACCATACGATCCCGCAAAACTCCCGGATCTCGAGGGGATTGCGATTCAGAAAACTTACTGGAATGACGATGTGCTTTCTAGGCTGTGGCTTCGTGACGGTGCGGCTCATCGATCTAATGATGAATACAAACTAGATCTAGATAGGGCGTGGAATCGGCTAACGCCTGAACAGAAAGAATCAGTTAAGGGAATCAGGAGCTTCGTACGAGGAAAAACCACCTACGGTGAAGGATACTTTGACAGTGCTGAATTCACTCCAGATACCGAACCCGGAGGAGCGCCCCAGTTAGGGATTGGAATAGAACGGGGTCACGGTAAAGTACAGGACTACACGATAGATCGAAGATCTCCAGATGTCGCGTACAGGGCGTGGAAGAAGGCGGTGGAGACTGAGCTTCGTGGGATGAGTAATGAAGAACTTGCCAAGAAATTAGGGCCGTATGCTCCTATGTCTGATTACCCTGATGAGTTCGGAATGAATTGGGCACTACAGATGGAGCGAGAAGCGGCGTTTAATGAAGCAAATAGTAGACTTGATGTTATGCTTAAGGGTTTGGATCACTGGTCCACAAAACCCGGATGATGCTCTGGTCAGGTCCAAACCGTCAATTCCGAATTCTGCTATACTGGCAGATGCTATACTTAGAGGGTCGTGTGGGTGGTCCTTACGATGGGAGTGACACTTATGGTGCTTATTAGTCTTGTCACACATGCTGATCTTATGGCAGATCAGGCCGGGATTGATCGACAGATCTTTCGAACCCAGATCAACATGGAGTCGGGATGGAACCCTAACGCCGTAAGTTGGGCTGGAGCCGAGGGTATCGCACAGATTATCCCGAAGTATCATCCTGATATGGAAGGCAAGACGTTTGATCCGTACCTGAGCCTCGAGTATGCCGCGAACTTGATGTCGAGTCATCTGGCGTATCGCGACGGTGATTATCGAGAAGCGCTGGCTGACTATAACACGGGACGGGGATCGACCGGGAATTTCCGCGAGGAAGGATACTCCTATGCCGATAAGATTCTCGAGAGCGCCGGGTACACTGAACCCAACGAGATTGAATTGCTCCGCGAGGATTCGGCCCGTAACCATGCGCTCAAGCTCGGGGCGCTGCATCATCTCGGACAGACGGTGCAGGTCTTGAACCGCATTTCGCCGCAGCATTTTCATAACGACGACGACCGGCTGATTCATAAAGAAGCGGAAGTGTATTACCACGCGCCCGACGGGTAGATTGTGGTATAATACGGAAGGCAAGGAAGCCATGCGTTAACAAAGATGTTTTTCGTTGAGGAGCATCTCGTATGGAATTTCCACTTGCTATGGTTTCAATGGTAACCTTAGGCGGTTTAATGCTATTCTTACCTTCTGTCTTAGAAAGGCGACGAAATGGGCGACGGAGCTAAGGGCCGTGTCGTGCAGCGCGATGGTCCGCGCAAGACGACGCTGGAGAAGAAGCCGGATTCACGGCCTTCCCAAAACGGTAGATAATGCCAAAAAAGAAGAAAAAGATTAATCGACGACCACGATACTGAGTGGTCTGGGGGACTATTATTGACACTTTTTCTTGAATCGGGATTACGCAAGGATACCCTACTTACATAACCTTTTGAGCATCAGGCGTGTCCCGGTACAAAAACGTGTAAAGTTATTACTACATTCGGCGCACCCCCGAGCTGCCCTCCCCACCGGGGGTGCGCCTACATTATTGGAGGGAATGATGGAAGAAGAAGCATCGGTTCTCATGGATGCGTACGCGGTGGTTCATGATGAACGTGATCCACAGTATGGACCGGCGAGCGAGGATTTCGCCTCGCTTGGCATTTTATGGGCTACGCTGATCAATCGGTACTTAAAGACACAAGAGTTACATTCTATACCGAACATCCCGCCTCGTGTGGTGGGGAACATGATGATTGCGTTAAAGATTAACAGGGACGTCCATTTCCCGAAACGCGACAATATGATCGACGTGGCGGGGTACGCAGAGAATGTGGAGCGATGATATGGCTGGAGACACATTTACCATCGATTTCTTTGAATGTGACGATGAGGAGGATTTCGCTCGACGTTTACGTCTGGCGATTTATGGGCCTTGGGCTGACTGTGAGCCTTGCGGAGTGGGACTTCAACCTTGGGAAGAAACGGCTTTGCTGCCCCGTCTACGACGTCAACTTGGGAATAATCCACCTGTGGATTGGCGACGAAAGGCACCCTCCATCGGGTTCGTGAGATGAGGCGACGACTGCTTCACGGGAGGCAGTTTGGTTGGGGTGATGCCCGGAGAATTGTCAGGATTCGAGCGTCTCGCAAGGTTCCGCGAAGTGTACCGTTGATGATAGAATGAGGAGATTATGAACTTTTGGGTGAGTAGTTTATCGAAGCGAAAACATGCGCGAGCGCACGACAATAATTTGTATTCTAACGCCAACGCAAATGGTATAATAGAACCTAGAAAGAAACCTCGACTCTTTCGCTCCCCCCAAGCCGACGTTATTCGAGCCGTCCGCTTTGAGCAGTTGCTGGACGGCACGGATAAGTGGTCGGATGATCCACTTATAGCTACAGCCGCAGAAACGATGGGATGGGAAATTGTCTTTTAATCGTAAAGGCGTTCAATGGCTGTACAGATCCCCGTTTCCCTCGTGCGTGAAAAAGTTCCCGTTGTTGTGCAAGCTCGACAGACCCGAGAAGATCATTATGAAGATTGTCCATGTTGTGGTGTGGGAAAGCTCCCGTTTATTAACGGCTGCTCACTAGCGATCTGTAGGAACTGTGGATACAAAGAACCGTGTAGTTGATGTTGAAGAAGAGATCGCGAAATGCCGCGAATCGTGTGCGTATTTCGTCCAGCACTATGCGTGGTATACCGAAACTCGAGGGACGAGTAAGGGACTCCAAAAATTCGTCCCGTGGGATTGGCAACTGGCTCTTGTTCATAACTGGCAGCACGGTGTAGAAGGCAAAAATCGACACGTTATCTTAAAGGCTCGCCAGCTAGGTGTATCTTGGCTGGTGAGCTTTTATGCGTTGTGGCTGGCGCTCTTTCATCCCGGCTCGAACGTCTTGCTGCTTTCCTATAAGGAAATGGCCGCGAAGATGTTGATTCGCCGTATGAAGGATACGTTTAGCAAGATTCCTAAATGGCTGCTTCCCGGTATCGAGCCGAACCGCAGCACGCAAGTGCTGGAGTTCTTTCTCGATGGCGCGGATAATGCGTTTAGTCGTATTGAATCGCTGGCCTCGACTGAAGATGCCGGACGCGGAGAAGCGACATCTCTGGCGGTGCTGGATGAGTGGGCGATGCACCCGTACGATACGGAGAACTTTGCCGCCATCTCTGACTCGCTGGGGATTGAAGGACAGATTATCGGGCTGAGTACTGCGAAGGGTGCCGCCGGGACTTTCTATAATATCTTTCGCTCCGCGCACGGGAAACAGAATGATTTTGTGCCGTGGTTTATCCCGTGGTCAAGCCACCCGGATCGAACGTCTGATCCTGAGTGGTATGCGAGCATGTTGAAGAATAAGATCTCAGCCGGTGGACCTGAGCTTGGAAAACGGGACATGGCGCAGGAGTTCCCGCGCACGTGGGGCGAAGCCTTTGTCGCCTCGGGAGCGCAGGTCTTCGATGCGTCGATTATTATGGCAATGATGAAGGAAGCAGCAAAACATAAGCCACGGGTGATGACACAATATCTTCGCGAGTGGCAGGAGCCTATTATGGGCCGGGAGTATATCATTGGGGTGGACTGTTCGGAAGGACTCGCAGATGGAGACTACGGGGCGGCGATTGTTCGGGATTGGAGGACCGGGGTACACGTGGCGACACTCAGAGGTCGGTGGGAACCTCGTGTTTTCGCTGCCAAGATCGCAGATCTGGGGTGGCGATGGAACTCCGCTTTTATTGGTGTGGAGAGAAACGGGCCGGGACTCGCTGTTCTTGAGGCTCTTACGGACGTGGGCTATTCTAACCTTTACTATGAGTTGCGTGTCTCTGGTACTTCGGGGGAAAACGTCAGCGTCAAGGAAGGGTGGGTTACTAACAAAGCGACAAAACCTGTAATGATTTCAACCATGCAGGAAGCCCTTGCGACGAGCGCGATGGTGACCTATGATGAAACCTTGCTTGGAGAGTATCTCACGTATGTGCGCGAGGAGACTCGTGAGCAGGATGTGAAGGTATCGAATAAGACCGGGCGTACCGGGGCGCGTCGTGGATCTTTTGACGACTGCCTGATAGCTGATTTGATCTGCTGGCAGATGCGGGATTATTTTGAGCATGGCAACCAGAATATTGCTGATCCGTACTATGCGGAATCCATACCTCGAGAAGACCTCGAATATCTCGATTCGGTGCGTTCAGGGTCACGTCGGATGACATTATTAAAGAAATACGGTAAACAATTACCTGATCGGGTACAAATATGATAGAATATGGGGGATAATATGCGAAGACAAGAAGTTATAGACATCATGGAGGGCAATGGAGCCACCGAATTGCACCCAGTTTTTGGGCCGGATGGCTCGTTTCGTGTTGTCGATAAAGAAGGAAATCCATTCCAGATACCTTACGAGCGCCCAATGACTGGCGGGGTTTTGTTGTGGTTTCCCGTGGATGAGGGCAAAATTTCCATGGAATTATCTCCAGAACAGGTCGAACTAGTTGGCTGAACTTGAAGGTGGAGGCCGGGACGAGGACCAAATCGTTGCCCTCGTCAATGCGGCTGCGGATCATTATAAGCCTCGCAACGACATGATGTTGCGGATGCTTGATATGTATGAAGTGGCCGAGCGTCCGGCACAACCCGGCGGCGTGGCTGTACGGGACAATATGCCGCATACAGCGGTTGGTCTTGCTTCAGCGATTATTACTCGTCAGGAGCCGCAAACCTCGGTTCGACCTCGAGATGATACCCCTGAAGAGCAGACACGATCTTCACGTATTGAGCAAGTTTTTGCAGGCATTCGCTCCGATATGGATCAGCGAGCCTTCCGTCGCGGTGATATGCCGCCTGACTATGAGAATGCGTTTAACCAGTTAAATTATGGGTGGATTGCTTCGAGGCAATATGTTGCGCCGCAAGAAGACGGCAAGAGTCCGTTCAGGTTTACCCGCCATTACAACCCGATGAATATCTATCCGGGTCCGCAGACGGATGACGGGTATCTCTGGGTCTTTTCACGGCTTCCGGTGGCGGGTGGGCGTATCCTCTCGGATAAACGATACTCGAAGGTTCACGATGACATGGACCCCGATGATCCCTATAAGACCCATGAGCTTGTCGAGTTCTACGATGATACGGATGTTGTGACCTTAATTGATAATACTGAGGTCTGGCGCGATCAGCATAAGCAGGGTGAAGTTCCGTGGCTGGTAGGTCCGGTGAATGGGCATAACTTCCGTGGTATGGTCAATGATGATCGGGGTTTTGTTGCACATATGGGCATGGCCCTGAACCACGCGAACCGGGATCTCCACGATTACTACAACGAACTTCTCGAGACAATGGGCTTAATTGTCAAGAAATACGCGAAACCTACAGTGGTTATTAAGACCCGTGATGGAACCGTACGACGACTCGAACTGGGCAGCGGGGCTGTAAACACCCTGTTAGCCACCGATATTGTGCAGATTCTCGATGTACCGGGCGCTCCACCAGAAATGGTGCCGCTCCTACAATCTGTTCTGTCAGCGATGTATCGAGCAACCTTCCAAGAAACCGTGTACGGCGGCGGCGGCGAGGGCGGCATGTCTGCGCTAGCCATTACCTTGACCGGGCATCACGCCGGGTTACGTCTGGAACCTTACCTGAAGCGTATGCAGATGTTCGATATGGAGTCTGCGAGACGTGTTCTCAAGGGTATTGAGCGCGAAGAACTGATTATGGATTACAGCGGAACTGACGGCATGGGCAACCCATTTCGGCTCTCAGACTTCTCATATACTGAAATTGACGGCGATTATAGTGTATACTGTACACGTAAGTTGTCTCTGCCTGAAGATGATATGATGCGAGCGCAGGTTGCCGCAAGCTTGACACAGGGAGCTAACCCTGTCGTCTCGATGCAGTACGCTCGAGAAAAGATCCTGCTTGTTCAAGACCCAATGAAAGAACGGAACCGAGTGATTGCAGAACTTCCCCTTCGAATGCCGGAAGTTGTCATGGCGATGGCTTATCAAGAACTTGTCAATAACAATGAAGTTATGGCAGCGCAGGCGCTGGGACAGGCAATGGGTATCGGACAGGCTCCGGCTGGTCCTCCCGGTGGCGCGGCTCCCGCAGGACCAATGGCTGGACCTCCGGGCGCGATTGGGCCAATGGGTGGACCCCCCGCAGGCGCTCCTCCGGGCATAGGAATGCTAGGCAGTCCGGGGATGCAGGCTCCCGGTCAAGGATTAGCGAATTATGATACCAGTCAGTTTGGAATGTCTTAATGGCAGCAGGACAATGGGAATACGTAGGTAATATACCCGGAGGATGGGTTCACGGCGAGGCTCCCCCGCAAGGCTACACAAAGGGTGCTTCTTCGTGGGGCGAGATGATCAGCGACGTAGAATACGAGGTTGAAGGCTACACTCGCGTCGGCGAGTCAGAACCTTCCTTCTGGCGGCGCAGGGTATCGAAGGCATGGAACGAAAGACAAACTGCTGACCCTTCATGGAAGGCGGCAAAACGAGTTGCGGAAGCTGAAGCGCTTGCAGAGCTGCAAAGGTCAGGCTTATACAGTTCGATGGGGATAGGGTTAGATCCTGCGACGGGTTTACAGCTCGGTGAAACGGGTCCACAGTTTAATCCCAATGTTCCTCCACCACCTGTACCACTTGTGCAAAAGCGCGAACCCGCGACTGGCGGAACTACGTCATTTACGGACGAGGCTTTGGATCTACGTGCTAATGTTACATCCCAACCCCCAGCATCTGTAGCACAGCAGATCATTAATTCTTACGCCGATAGGTCGGGTATTGGTAGTGGTTCGGCTACGAGAGGCGGAGATTCGTATTTGTTGGCAACGGGCGGTGATTCCATACCGGGGGGCGGCGGACCTACGCAGGCAGCTCCGCCTATCGATGTTCCTGAATGGGCGAAATCGGGGCAAGCAGCTCCATCGTGGGACTATACGACAGATGACACAATGTGGGCCTCTCCGGGCGGTGTTGTCGGTCTTGACATCAATCCTATACAGAAAGCAGCAGACGAACAGCGCCAGCGTGAGGCTGCTGCTGCAGGCGGAAGAACGCCTGTAAGTACGAGATCATATCCTGAAGGAGATTCTTGGGTAACTGAAACAACGTGGGACGACGGTTCAAAGTCATGGGATAAAGAACCGCTAGCTGCTGCGGTTGCCGCCGGGAAAACAGAAGCGTGGCGTGCTACGCAACCCGCCGCCGCTGCTGCCGCTGCTGCTAGTCAAGGTGCCGAGGGTGGTCTGCCTCCACAACGACAGGGCCGAAACGTACCGGCCATCCCGATGAAGGAGGAGGTTGATAAGACTGGACCTATAACGGGTACGATAGAAGGTGATACGTTTGGTGTAGATAAACTCCGGCTTTCAACCGGAGGAACGTCGCTGGGTGGCGGAAACCCCAACGAGATGTATCGATGGTACATGGAAGCGAAAACCTCAGGATATCCTGAATACATGCAGTTGTGGGAAGGGATGCCAGCCGATGTCATCAATCGTTACAATATTTGGAAACGAACGAAGATAGACGAGGGCTGGGAATTTATAGGTGTGAATAACGATGGTTCGGGCGAGGGCGGACGATTAATTCCCACGGGTTCGCGAGCCGCGTATCAAGCAGAAGTCGCTAACGTCGAGCAAGCGTCCACAGCAGCGGCAGCGGTTCCGGGCGCGGCTCCGGGCACACCGGGCGTACATGACGTAGGACCATATGGAAGTACGCGAAGAGATGTAGAGATGGGGTTGACCTCGCAATCACGGGGAATTGCTCAAGAAGAAACGCTTCGCGGTGCGGGATTGTACGCAGGAAATCCTTTCTTGGATTCTATGGAACGGGAGCTTGGACGGGCATTAAACCCGTACAAATTTGCTCAGGAGGCGTACCAAACCTTAAATCCGGGCGGTCCTGATGTACCCCAGTATGGAGACTTTCTTCGAGGACGATTGGGCGGTGAGACTGGGCTTGGAGGGTTTGGTACGCCAGAAGTTCTGGGTAATATTGTCAATCCGCCGAGTGCCCGGTGGGAATTAATGGCCGAAGATATAGAAAAAAACCCCGGCTGGGGGTTCGATGTTGCAGCGCAGACAATGGGCCTTGGTGGGCAGAGTTTCCTGCGGAATGCGCTGTATAATAATCAGTCTCGGTTGCAAAATCAATACCAGAGTCAACTATCACAAGGTCAGGTTACTGACACGACGGGTGCCGACTATTATAACTGGCTGCAACAACAACTAGGAGCCGCATAAGATGGCTCTATCAGACTACTTGCGCGGCGATCTCTTTAGCGGGGTCACAGAAACAGGTGGACAAGGATCGAGGGCACTGTATGATTCGTATCTTGGTAATGCGTTTCGTGACTGGGGCGGGGCGTTTAGTCCGCAAGCTCAGGCGTTGGGGAACCAGTTTCAACCCGTCTGGTCGCAGTACCTCGCCGAAATACTATCCGCCAGTCCAGAGGTTGGACTCCAGTCCCCCAGATTTCCGGGCAGACAAGGAACGGCGCAACCTGCCAGCTTTGTAGATTTCCTGCGAACTTCGAACTTTGACCAGATGTATGCTGGATTACCACCAGCCGCTCGAGGCGCGTATGGATCGCGATTTCAACCTATCGTACGGAGGGTGAGATAATGGGACACTTTGCTGATTACCTGTCACGAAAAATGGAACAGACGGTAACCAAGGAAGAACATCCATCTGTTCTTGTTTCCGGGGCAATTGAAGAAGCTCGAGAACTCGGCCAGTCAATAGCAGGGATGTTCGGGGATCATTCTCGACGCGAGAAGTTGAAGAGAATGAATCTCAAGTTCCGTGGTTCTTAACTCTAACGACTGGCAGTTTCGTCCAGATTCGTTAAGAGGCGATCCTGCGGAAGTCGGTGAGCTGGGGGAAAATGTTACCTCCTCAAGAATTACACGCATAGATTTTCCTAATGTAACGCTTGAGCAGCTCATGGATGAAGTCGTGCGGGTTAAGGGTCTTTCACGTCCGGCAGATGAAATAGACGTTGCTGAATTCTTGCTGGATCAGGGCGCTACACCTGAACACATGGCGCAGTTTTTTGACCCGATTTCGCTGCGGGATTTAGCCGATGCTGGTGTTATAAATAGAATTCCTCCCTCACTTTCGCAAGCCGCACTTGACCCGGCGGTGGGCGGGGAGCTAGAGGTTCCTGAATTCGCCCAACGATTTGCTGATGCAACCTCGCACGGCATTCGACGACACATGGAACAGGCCCAGAAGGGCTATGTCTCTGGAACCGAACCCGCCTTCCCTGTAGAAGCGCTGGGGCAACTACAGCAGAAGTGGGAAGAATCTTCGACATCGGCTGGACAACCGATGCCGGATGTCAAGATCGCGGATTGGACACCCCCGGTTGCGACCGGAGCGCTTCGCTATGCCGGACAAAAAATTCAAGATTGGGAGGGAAGTGGTAACGAAACGCTCCTTAATCTCTCGAAAACCGCAACGACTGATGAAGTAAACACCGCACCTGCGTTCTTATCAGAACCCGATAAGCGGGTTGAATTTATCGAGGAATTTGGCGCTCGTGAGTTGAATATAGCGCGAACGAAGTTTGCCGAAGGAGATCCGGGGCAAGCACTCGCGCACTTATTCGGCGGATTACTCGGAGGTATAGGTCGTTTTAGAGATTCTATAGCCGCTGAAGTGCAGGTTGCCGCAGGTCAGGCAATGGCTCGTGCGATGTTACAGGGCTGGGATTCATTCGATCTGCCTGATCTTCCGCTGATGGGCGGGTTGGCTGATCCACAGTCATTTGAGTTCCCTGAAGCAGATCGAGAAGTTCTCGAGCGGATCTCGAATTTGAAGCTGGGAGCGGGTGGAATCTACAGTTCTGATGAAGAAGCGGTCCAGTTTGCCCGTGATTTGTTTAACAGGAATGCCGGATCATGGCCGTATATGACCAAGGGTTTGGCTGAGAATTCGCTGACTCTTCCTATAGAAATCCTGATCCCCGGACCTAAAGTTCTAGTGGGACCAGCTAAAATGGTTGCACGACGAATACCGTTTATGGGGCAAGCCGCAGCCGCCGCACGAAAACTCAAAGGAAAAACATGGGGTAGGCTTTCAGAACGAACGAAAGAAAAACTTGAGTTTACGACTGATCAGCGCGTACGAAAATTTGAAGGTGATGCTGATGCGGTGCTGGGGAATACTTTGTCCGTTGCTAAAGATGGTGAAGATGCTATTTCTTTGATGGAATTGCTTGCACGCCCCGGTCATGCGGGGAGTGTTGCAGTACAGCAACTACTTGAGCGATTAAATAATTCGCATCTTTCGATGCCTACTGGCCCGTTTATGCGAACACTGCGCCGAATTAAGGGCAGCGAAAAAAGCTATAAAGCTGACGGGGTAACCCTGACCAATCAAGCTCGCGCTGCGCGTGCGGACCTTGCGAAGAATGGGTGGAAAGCAAGCGCGAAGACCTTGCGACTGTATGACAGTGATGATCCACCGCCGCTGCCCTTTAATATGGAGGATCGGTTAGACAGGTTTCGCACTCCCCCTCCAGAGGGTCACGGGCTACATTCGCCTGCGACAATACTTGAAGAAGTAAAACAACAGCTTGTTCGAGAGCTGGCCGATGCTGAAGGCTACAATGGCCCGGTTTTGTGGGTTCCTTTCTTAAAGCAAGGGAATACAAATCCTGTGCGCTGGTTCTCTATGCAATCGAAAGCCCAGCTTGGGTACGCATGGCTCTTTATGCGCGGTGGATTTGCTCCGTTAAACCTTTTTGGCGGGACGGTTCCTATGATGCAGCAACAGGGGTGGAAACTCGGGCGTGCGCGGATCTCGCATAACTGGTTGAAACGAGTCGCGGAAGGTGGGAATTCACTTGATCATGGACTGCGGCGTATCCTTGAAAAAAATGTTGAAGACGCGACGGGGTATAAAAATTACGGGCACTCACTTGATACAATGCTGGGACAACGCGCTCGAGATACCGGAGCATCGCGGATGGCGGCGTATCTAACGGGTCAAGAAATTAGTGCGACTGGGATACCGGGTCTTCCTCAAGCTATTGTTTCTCGTATCCCCATTGTCGGTCGAACGCTTGCTGGCGATTGGCGCAAAGGAGTAGGTAACCGTTTCGATACTGAAGAACTGCTGCCAACGGAAATTCCGTTTGCTGAGAAGGGCGGAAAACTATCGAAGGTTGCCCAACAGATTAATAGGGCGGGTGGATCGTTTCTCACCACCCAACGGGGCGGAGAAAAATGGTGGCAACGAGTTCCCGGTGTTGGCGGCGTCGTTTCTCGAGCTGTAAGCGGAACCGAACGAACCCAGCATTTTATTATGCAAGAGCTTGTGCTGGAACAGGTCGCCAAGCGAGAGTTTGCGGAAGCTGCGTTATTTCACGGTAAGAACATGGGTGTTCCTGAACCCGTGCTACGAAAGCTTGTCTCAGCATTTGACGAGGCTTCCGGCATTATTTGGGACGAAGACGCGCTTCGAGGGTTTTTATCGGAGACTGGAGAACGATTACGAGCAGGATACCGTGTCTCGGATGCTCCGCAGGACTTTATACCTACGGTTGTAAACAATACCGTTCGCACAAAACTACGAAATGAGCTGTTAGATCTCGGTCCCGATGCAGACGGCGTTGCTATTCGAAGCGCAGCTAAAGTTGCCGCAGATAAGCATATTGCTGAAGCGCAACGGATAGTTGATGAAATTTTTGATGCGTTTCCTTCATCGCCCGGACGGGGTGCGAATGATTTACTGAGAATTTTTAGAGAAACGGGCGCTGTAGCAGATGCTAGAACATACGAGCTTATTGCTGCTCATCGAATGAACGATCTGCAACTCAGTGCTACTCAAACGGGGTTGATGGATGTTGTATCACGTCGATTGGTTAGTTTTACAGACGCGACAAGCGACACGGTAAGCAATCTCATGTCAGATATTTCGAAACGATTTACTGACACTCGTTTAGTACAGTCTGAGGCACATTGGAAAATCGTTGGAGAGTATCGAGATGCTCTTGTGTCTAAGGACGCAGATTTCATACGGCGTGCGGGTCAAAAATACGGCGATGAGCTGGATGCGTTACATAAGCGCACCGCGAAGGAATTCGAAGCCGTTGCTGATGAGATCACGGGCGATGAGATGATTGATGCGTATGGTGCGGTACTTCGTGCGAATGCTGACATAGATCTTCCTGAAGGCGTGAATATTGTGGGAACGAGCGCTGAGAAAAATCTTCAACAAGCACGACAGGCGCTTCGAGAGGTTCAAGAAGGGTTTACTCGTGATGACGGTATAGAGATAGCGGGTATCTCCGAGATTAACAAAGCGTACGCGGTACTTCGAAATAAAGCGCGTGCGCGGAGTAAGCCTAAGAAAAAGAATCTCGGCGAACAGGCTGATGCACTAGCGGCGCGAGCTGATGAAATGGCTTCTATTAACAAAGCGCGTGTTGCTGCTATTAAAGAACTGTATGATGGAATCGCTATTCGTCACGGTCTAGATCCGATGCCTGATCTCAAGCTTAATTCACATATCTCGGAAGACGCTTTAAGACAGGCGCTTCGGGATGTGGATACAAAGAAAGTCGCGCAAGGTAAAGAGCCGAGATTAGAAGAGGCGATTCTTGGAGATGATATTGGCGATTCGGTCATGACGAATGCAAAGAGAGAGGCTGATAAAATGATCGAGGCCGGGGAGTCTGCCGCGATAGAATGGGAAGCGCCCCCAGCCCTTCGGTTCAATGATGCGGTTCTCGATGCCGACGAGATTATAGACTGGCGAAATAGCGCGATGACCATAGGTCGTCAGGTCGCTGAGTCTGAATCTAACCGAGGATTATTCTCGTATATTTATAACCGACCTGAAGTGATGCTGCAATCGATATTCCCGTATCCGTACTGGTCCATGAAATTCGCCATGTTCCAAGCCCGTCAATCGCTGAATCATCCGGGGCAACTTCATATCATTGCTGATCTGTACTACGATTGGATGGAAGAAACAGAAGACCTTCCTCCGCACTTACAACAGACCGTACGAGTCTTCGAGACAGAGGACGGACGTGAGTGGAGATTCGATCCCGCAGGAATGCTTGGAGGCGCTGCGTATACGTCGCCATTTACGCTGCTGTCCGAGGGTAGTGATCCTGAATTGAACCGAGAAACGCTGGGCGCGTTTAAGCTCATTAATCTTTTGAATGTTGGAAGTGTGCATCCGTGGATTGCAGCGCTTACGCACAAGGGCATGGAACAATGGGGTACAGACAACGCTGAAGAGATGCTTGGTCCTCAAGGTTATCGATCTCTCTTCGGACCACGTGGAATAGCGCCTCCAATCGATGAGAACATGAGTCGAATTGCCGGTTCAACGCAACGACTTATAGCAAACCAGTTCGGGCAACGCATTGCACCGGAAATGATGTATACCCACGGATTGAAGCAACAAGAACGACATGTGATTGGATACGTGATTGCAGAAGCCGTAGCTGCTGGCGATCTGGACCAAGAAGCCGGTATGCAGGCGATCATTGATCTGCAAGAAGGAGTAGAGAATCCAGACGCGCTTTCAGCGATGATGCGGTATTTCCAGCGTAAAGGTGATGTTGGTCTTGCAAACTGGGGTTTTGGTGGATTGCAGACGTTCGATCCGCCATATAAGCAATCTATCGAAGTTCAGAATCAATACAACCAGCTTCGCGCTGAGGGTCGAGATAGCGAAGCGGATGCCCATATTAAGGCCCATCCCGAGCTTCCGACACGATGGATGATCTGGAAAGATCTTCCTGTGCAACAGCAACGACTGAACACCGTTAAGTTCTACTCGGGGGTAGATGATCTTAATGTTGAAAGACAGACTGCGATGGATGCTACCGCGATTACTGAAGTCGAAAAAAGACGGGAAATCAAGGATAATTTCTCTGCTCGCACTGAAGAATTGAAAGTATCGTTAGGGCTTACTGACGAATTACTTGGTTTTGATAGCACCGCAGACCCCGATACCCCAACAGGAAAGCTTGTGTTTGGTAACAAGAGAGAAGAAGCTATTAAGGGGCTGGTACGAGTATATTATGATTCGATTAAACCTGAAGATTTCCGTCCGGGCGATGGTAAAGACACAAATCTTGAGGGATATTACCAAGCCCAAGAAAACTGGAAACGCAAGTACGTCCCAGAAGGAATGCGTGCTGAATTCGATGCAGGGTTAAGTAAAAACATTTCTGCGCTGGATGCGCTGTATCGAACGCTGTATGAGATGTCGTTTGAAAAATTCTGGGAAGCAACGATGGGCGAATCTCGTGAAGTGAAGGAACAGTGGATTGTAGAGAATCCTCCGCCTTCGGCTCAAGAATTAGCTCGTGAGACAATGAAGCGATATCCACATCGAAGCTGGGTCAAGACCGATGACGGTGACGATACAGATACCGCAACGAATATTGCGTATCTTATTGATAAGGTTGATGGCGGAGATTTATCCATTCGCGGGTACTTGGATCGACGCTATCCTGACAAGATTTCTCGGTTACGCCGAACCGGACAGAGCTTTGATTCGCCATCTGGATTAAAGGTCAACGAAGAGAATATCGGCGAGTTTGCTCAGGCACTTACGGATTACATGGCCTTCAATGAAGACCGGCAAAAGCGAGAAGTGTTTAATATCGCGATTGATGGCGAAACTGAAAAATATCACGATGAATTACGGGCGTTGTCTCCAACTGATTTCGCAATTGGTAAGGACGATGGCATTCGTATGAAGTATCTTGGAAAAGACGGAAAACACGGAACTATTGGTATCTTTAAGCGAGTTAAAGAATTACTCGAAGAAAATCAAACGCTAGCCAAGTGGACCGATGCTGCCAATAAATGGTTCCGTCGTGAAGACGGGTTAACAAAAGAAGACATCCTTCGCGAGATGGGTTCTCTGTACCGTGAAGTGGTTCCCAACCAATTTCTCGGTTCAGACGGCGTAGATTGGGACGCATACAATAGCGCACGCGAAGTAGCGTTCCAAGAAGCTGTAGAGTTTGGTTCTGTCCTTGGTGCAACCGAGCAAGAATTAAACGAATACTTGATGAAGGATCGTGTCCCGGCAGAAACGGCATGGAGATACTGGCAAGAAACCTATATTCAACCTGCGCTTGAGCGACGGAATGCGTTAAAAGACGGGCAGGGACGTATTAACCTTGCTGACCATAATCTCGTCGAAGCGGAATTTAACCGTTCACCCAAGGTTTCTGAGATTGTTTCAGATATTATTAAGAAATATCCACACTTAAAACGAGTTGATTTCACGGAAATCATGGAGTCTCGACTGCCCAGTTTCGGTGAATACTGGCAATTGCGCGGATATAGTAAGCCAAAACCGTTAACATCTTCTGCAAGAGCTGGTCAGATTCGCGGTGCTTTTGGTCTTCCTGCGGGTATTAACCCGGCTGCTCCAAGTGTGTACGGTCCAAGACTACAAGAAGCACTAGCACGGGAAAGACTACAACAGGGACAAATACAGCAATAAAGCCATTTATGTGGTAAAATGGTAGGGTATAACTACGATTTCTCGGTATCTGATTAGTAGACCGGGAATACCACAGGGAGTACATATTATGGCAGAGCTTAATGAATCAGAAGCCCCGCAGGGTAATTCGGATGCAAAAAGCGCCCAATCAGAAGAAGGACAGGCTGTAGAACGAGCTGATTCCCCCGCTACATATAGCGAGGAACAGTTCAAAGGTCTTCAATCGTCACTTTCACGACAGATTAATGAGGCGAATCAACGCGCTCAATCTGCCGAGAATGTGGCGGAAACTGCCCGTCAGCAAGCGTTTCAAACAGCGGTTGCTAATGTTGAAGATCCAGAAGAACAGACTAGACTCCGCATGGACTACGCCCAGCAGGATGCTGCAAAGCGTATAGCCGCTGCGGAGGCTAAAGCTGACGCTGCTACGGCTCTGGCAGAAGGAGCAGGAAAACACTTAGCCGCCCAAGAATTGGCCGCTAAATACGGTGTTCCCGCCGACGTGTTACAGGGTTCTTCGTCTCTGGAAGCAATGGAAAGTACCGCGAAAATGTTTCGCGATACCGTTCAACGAGAGGTAACTGCAAAAGCAGGTAACGAGAAAAGTCAAGAAAGCGAACCGGACAACGGTCCCGGCGCTCCTGCTGTTGATAGCGGGACTGGCGGGGGTGGTGCAGGTGTCACTGATAACAGTGATATCCAGCATACTGGTAAGGTAGCTGAAGGACTGGCTCGTGCGCGTGCTGCACTAAATTCTCGTTAAAGGATAATAACAACCTATGGCTGGTGTACGAGGTGCGAGAGACACTCTTACCGATACTACCGTCCAACGACGGCAAGTTGAGGATCAGATTGTCAACTTCTCGCCAAAAGCTATCCCATTCCTTAAACGGATTGGATTTGATGGCGACACAATCACCAACCCGAAGTACGAGTGGCA
>TARA_R110000824_G_scaffold399665_1_pt1 | contig 19346 bp, 15 predicted proteins | sample TARA_R110000824 | Tara Oceans TARA_R110000824 (sample SAMEA4397747) | marine metagenome | biome: Polar Biome; feature: [MES] marine water layer (ENVO:01000295) within the mesopelagic zone...; material: water (ENVO:00002006), including particulate matter (ENVO:01000060) such...
ATCGTTAATCGCGATATGAAAAAAGAAGGCGCTGCTCTACTCTCGAAGTGGGAAAAGACCGGTCTTCTCGAAGGTCTTGGTAACGAAGGAAGTAAGCACACTATGTCGCGACTTCTCGAGAACCAAGCTAAGGAGCTTCTTCGCGAGGCTTCTACGATGTCAGCCGGTGATGTGGAGGGCTTCGCAGCCGTTGCATTCCCGATTGTCCGTCGTGTTTTTGGTGGTTTGATTGCTAACGAGCTTGTTAGTGTCCAGCCCATGAGTTTACCCAGTGGTCTCATCTTCTTCCTGGACTTTACGTACACGGATAAGAGAACTGGTGCCGAGAACGCAAAATCACTTTATGGTGGTGGTGTCGTTGGTCAAGAGGTCACCGGTGGAGCGCTCCTCGCCGGGCATGATGGTACCAATTGGCGCCAAGAGACCGGTTTTTATGCATTAAACAATGGTTATGCATCGCCCACGGGCTCCGTATCCGTTACAGTGGCTCGCCTCGGATCGGGTACGTTTGGACTCGGCTTCAGTGCAGATAGTCGACCATCAGCCGTTTTCGAAGATTACACGGATAAAGGTCACACTTTAGAGTCGCTTTGTCAGTGGGATCCAGACTTATCTGGTACTTTCGTGACCCTTCTCACTCTTGCAGCCACCGATTTGGATGACACCTCGACCGGGGAAATCTGGAACAAGAAAAATACTGTAGATATTGACTTCTTCCAGACTGCGGTTAGTGATACCCCCACTGTTGTAAGGCGACTTACAAGATTCAATCCTCTGTCTGGTTCTGCTAACTCGCTGGGTGATGGAATAATCATTGCACTTGCACAAACCGGTACAGCCCTTAATACCTGGGCCGGTACCGTTAATGGTGGTTCCGATACAGAAAAGGTTGGTATGGCAATTGCCAACGCTTCGGTACCGCTAGCTGATGACTTCGGTGGAACAGCCGCCGCTGGTGCAGCTAATGCAATTGGTGCCGTTGTCGGTCAGGATACCTGGGGTCTGGAGAACAATACTGCAATCCCCGAAATTGACCTTAAGGTCGATTCGGTATCCGTTACGGCAGTGACCAAGAAGCTCAAGGCTAAGTGGACTCCTGAATTGGGTCAAGACCTGAACGCATACCACAACTTGGATGCGGAGGTCGAGCTTACCTCGATTCTTTCCGAGCAAATTGCTCTTGAGATTGATCGTGAAATTCTTCAGGATCTCATGCGTGGTGCAACAGCATCCAAGCTCTACTGGGCTCGTTCGCCTGGACTTTTTGTCAATCGCGAGACCGGTCAGGAGGTTGGTGCCAGCGCAGCTGCTCCAGACTTCACTGGTACCGTGTCAGAGTGGTATGAGACGCTTCTTGAGACTGTTAACGATGTGTCTGCCAATATCCATAGAAAGACACTTCGTGGCGGCGCGAACTTCTTAGTTTGCAGTCCGGAGGTTGCTAGCATCCTTGAATTCACCGCAGGTTTCCGTGCAAGCGTGACCGTCGATGAGAATAAGGGCGTAGCCGGCGCCGAAAAGATTGGTAATCTTAGTAAGAAGTTTGATGTTTATGTTGATCCTTACTTCCCGCGCAACGTTGTGTTGGTTGGGCGCAAGGGTAACAGCTTCCTTGAAAGCGGTTATGTATATGCTCCGTATGTGCCACTACAAGTCACTCCTACCATCTTTGGTGTGGAAGACTTTGTGCCACGTAAGGGCGTTATGACTCGTTACGCGAAGAAGATGGTTAGACCTGATATGTATGGTCTGGTTATCGTTCGTGATCTGACTGGTCTGAACCAAGAGTCTTAATACACAAACCATAACTTAGATTTTTAATCTGAACAGGCCCCGCCTCTGAAAAGAGGTGGGGTTTTGTTTTTTAAGAAGGCGAAAACTATTTTACTTCAAAGAACGTCATCCTACCAAAAATTTACGCAGCCTATTTTTTGAGATTTTAAAATTAAACAAAGGTACCTTTTACACCAGATTAACTATTTATTATAACCTTAAGGAGATCTCTCATGAAAATAAGGAAGAAGAAAATATTGGCACGCCAAAAAGCCAAAGCCCAAGCCGCAGCCCAAGCCGCAGAAGAAACCACTGTGGAAGAGGCGGTAGTTGTTCCCAAAGAGGCTACAAAAAAGAAGCGTTCATGGTTCACTAAGAAGAAAGACGATTAAACCCATTTAAGGTTTATGCCTTTTCCGTTCTCCTAAACTATTTACTACGAGGAGAACTAATGAATGGCAGTCCCCACTTTGACCCCGGTCTCACAGACAAGCGCAATTGCACTACCAGCCACTGCGGATCCAGACGAAGTAAAGAATGGAATTTTGCCAATTGGTATATATTCTAATAGTGTATTAACAAGTTTTTCATCTCATTTTTGTACCGGCGCCTCAGATCAGGTATCTTATACTTATAAAAAACTTGGTGGCGATGTCTTAGACATTGAATTAACTACAGGAAGTGTCTTTTCATCGTACGAAGAGGCGGTGCTGGAATATTCATACATTGTTAATATCCATCAAGCTAAAAATACTTTATCTGATATGCTGGGAGCCACAACGGGATCATTTGATTCTAAAGGCTCTCTCACGGGAAGTAATCTGTCTTCGTACACTGGTTCAAATGGCATTGCATTAAAGTTTCCTCGTTTCGAATTTCAATATGCCCGCCGCGTAGGATATGGAGTGTCGACAGAGGCGGGAATTGGAGGGGAAACCACAATTTATTCGGCCTCCTTTACCGGTTCAAGCGGAGATCAAGATTTTGATCTGCAACAGATTGTTTCTGCATCAGCTGACAATGGTACATTTGGGAGCACAAATCCTGTTGGAAATAAGCGAATTAATGTTACAAAAGTATATTATAAATCTCCCCAGGCAATGTGGAGGTTCTATGGTTACTATGGAGGACTTAATACAGTCGGTAACCTTTCTAATTACGGTCAATGGACGGATGATTCGACATTCGATATAATACCGGTTTGGCAGAATAAAGCCCAAGCCATGGCTTTTGAAGATGCCATATATACACGAAATTCACATTATTCGTACGAACTTAAAAATAATAAGCTTCGAATATTTCCAAACATGAATAAGGTAAGCCCTTCTAAATATTGGATTGAATTTTTTGTTGAAACCGATCCCTGGGAAGAGGCATCAGATAAAACAACAGGAACAGACGGAATCAACAACATGAACACGCTGCCTTTTGAAAATATCCCATTTGACCAGGTTAATTCAATTGGTAAACAGTGGATACGTAGATTTGCGCTGGCCTTGAGTAAAGAAACATTAGGCAACATTAGAAGTAAATTTACAACAATACCGATCCCGGGTGACTCTGTAACGTTAGATGGGCCCGCCCTGCTAAGCCAGGGTCAAACTGAACAAGAAAAATTAAGAGAAGAATTAAAAACAGTGCTTGATGAAATAACATATACGAAGCTTATGCAGGCTGATGCTGAGCTTACAGACGCTGTTAATAAAGTTCAAGAGCGCGTTCCAATGAGAGTGTTCATGGGGTGATGAAAGATGGCTGAGAACAAATGGACACAACCAGCCTCTCCTCCTCCTCCCATGTTTTTGGGAAAAAAAGAGAGAGATCTTGTTAAACAAGTCAATGACGAATTAATTGAAAGAGTTGTTGGGCAAGAAATAATTTATTATCCAATAAGCATAGAACACAGCGATTTTCATTCTTTATATGGAGAGGCCATCAATAAAAGTTTTTTGCCTCCCATTCGTGTTTACGCGCTAGTAAAATGGGAAGGGTACGCTTCAACTACTACAAATTTAGGAGTTGATAAGCGCTTGACCATAACAGTTAATTTTCACAGAAGGCGCCTAACGGAGGATCAAGATCTTTATATTCGCGAAGGCGACTTCGTTTTATATGGCAATGACTATTTTGAAATTGTCAGCATTGATGATCCTCGCCAACTTTTCGGTCAGGCCTGGGCCGGCTGGGAAAGGGTTTTTGAAGCACAAGCAACTTGTTTAAAGGCAAGAGAGGGACTATTCGATGCCAGCTGATTATAAATACACTCAAGTGCCTGGTGCAAATGGCATTATAAGCGAAAAGCTCATTGAACCATCCAATTTTGAAACAGTTGACTATGCATTGTATGATTTTTTGAATGAAGCGATGGAAATTCGCGCCACGACGAACAAGGGGTGGAAAAAAGTGCCAATTGTGTGGGCATCGAGCGAACGTGCTTTTTTTGTTAAAGAGCAAAAAGAATTAAGAGACTTAGATGGAACTTTGATCTTGCCAATTATTAGTGTAGAACGCACAGCCATGGTAAAAGATCTAAGTAAAAAAGGATCTTTTTTCGGAGGGTCTTACAATTTCATCAATCCCCTCCATGGCAGCCGAGTTACCATTGCAAGAAGAATAGTACAGGATAAAACAAATAATTTTGCTGTAGCTGACAATAGAAAGCAGTTTGGCACAACAGGGCCCGTCACAAATCGCACACCCAATAGACAAGGATATTTCCCTCGTAGGGATAAATTCGGAAGGTTTCTTCCGAATGAAAAAGTAGTATATGAAACAATTTCTATGCCAATGCCTGTTTATATTGGTATGACGTATGTTGTTAGCTTTAGGGCAGAATATCAACAACAAATGAATCAAATGATTCAACCATTTGCCACATTAGGGGGGCACATCAATTCATTTTTAATTAAAAGAGATGGCCACCAGTATGAAACTTTCCTAAAATCAGACCTCGCACAGTCAAATAATTTAACATCTTTTAGCGGAGAGGAAAGAATATATCACACTCAATTAACGTTCGAAGTTTTAGGCTACGTAATAGGAGAGGGCGATAATTCACAAAGACCAAAGCTCATTAAGCGTGAAAATGCAGTTGAAGTTAAAATACCCCGTGAAAGGGTGATTATGGGCGATGGTCAACAATTTGATCCAAATAGTGGTTTTTATAGAGATTAAAACAATTAAAGCGATAAAGAGGTATTTGATGATTTATCCTACTATTTATTAGAGAATAATCAAGCGTTTATAAGGAGAGCGTAAACATGTCTGTTAGAAAGTTTAAGTTTGTATCACCAGGAATTTTCATTAATGAGATTGACAATTCACAAGTACCGAAGGTGTCAGATGCAATTGGTCCGGTTGTTATTGGTAGATCCCAGAAAGGACCAGGGCTCCAGCCAGTTAAAATCGAATCCTTTTCTGAATTCATCGATGTTTTCGGTGCGCCTCTCCCCGGCGGTCAGGGAGGAGATATTTGGAGAAAAGGAAGTCTTACTGCCCCGACATACGGTGTATACGCCGCGCAAGCATGGTTAAAAAACAACACTCCTTTAACATTTGTTAGATTAACAGGACGCTCTCACGCAGATGCCACTGGACTGGCAGACACCATTTCAGGTTTCGCCGGCTTCGAAACAACCAATACTGCTCTCGACAACGGCCGCACCTTAAACGGTGGCGCCTTTGGTTTGTTTGTTTGTGAGGGGACCGGCGCGGTGCCTGCCATGGCGGCTGGCACAATAAAAGAAGCAGTTGCCGGTAAATCATATCCTTTAACTAATACTACTGGCACATTGGCTGCTATCTGGTATTTAAATGAAGGTTCCATTGCACTTTCCGGTAGCGATCTTTCGTTGGTCGAGAGTTCCGGCTCTGGACAATATTACCACCCGGTCGATACAAGCAACACCTATAAAGTTATTATTAAAGATAGTTCTGGTAATACAAAAATTAACACTTCTTTTAACTTTACGCCTACATCAGCCAGATACGCTAGAAAGGTCTTTAATACCAATCCAACATTAACGAATACTGATATTACTAGTACGGATGCATTAACAAATTACTGGCTGGGCGAGACTTTTGAGGGAAATTTGAATACGTTCTTAGACGGCACGAAAGGTATAACGGGAAGTGCCACCACCGCCTCCTTTGGAATTATATTACCTCTTGGTGTACCAGATAATTCTACAAGTGGGGGCAGCAACAGATATGCTTCTACTAAAGACATCAATGCAAAAACCGGTTGGTTTGTGGGTCAGCACCTAGAATCAGTAACGGGATCATTTAACATCACAGCCCAACAAAAATTGTTTAGATTTGTGGCTAGAGATTTCTCTGGTGCAGGAATTCAAAATAAAGTCAAGATCTCCATTAAAGACATTAAAAGATCTTCAGATCCATTTAACGACTATGGATCCTTCACAGTATTAGTACGCGACATTAAAGATACAGATAATGCTCCTATAATCTTAGAGCAATACAATAACTGCAATCTTAATCCTGCCTCTGATAATTACGTCGCCAAAAAGATAGGTGATAGTAACATTACTTGGAGCGATGATGATAGAAGATATAAGTACTTTGGTAATTATCCAAACATTTCATCTTATATTCGGATACAAATGAACGAGGATACAGATAGAGGACAAATAAATACTCAGTATTTGCCTTTCGGTGTTTTCGGACACCCACGGTACCTCCCTTTCGCCACATCCGGAAGTGCAGTAATTGGCACTACAGGCCTTCAACTTCTCCCGGGAGAAGCTGGAACTCTTGCGGCCGGCACAACCGGCGCATTTATTAGCATCGGGGGCTATGCCGACAGGGGTGTCTCTCTGGCTGGCGCAACGGCCGGTGTCACCAACAACGTTGTTACTGGCTCTGCTGCCGCTGGTTCCCAGCCCGGCCTAGTGATCAATGCTATATATGAGTTTCCGAAGCTGCGTTTGAGAGTTAGTTCATCGGAAGGTGCGATTAACGATCCACAAGATGCTTACTTTGGAGTAGATACTACATACAATTCTACTAGATTTGATGAAAGTGTGTGGGATGTGTTACGTCCCAGGGCAGATTCTATTGATTCGCATGTGGCAGATAGCGACTTTACAGAAACAGCGTGGCTCTTCTCTTTGGATGATGTCAGAAACTCAGCAATGACGAGTTCGGCAGAGGCCCATCATGGGAAGCCTACATATACTTCCAATGCTGTGTGGGAGTCCGGTTCATACGTTAAAGGAATCTCATTTAATTCACATACTGCTTCCACCGACGTCGGCGGCCCTAGTTCTGTATCTTATATAAATGTTCTAGATGCGGGCTTTGATCAGTTTACTACGTGCCTCCATGGTGGAACAGACGCCTTAAACATTAAAGAGCGGGATCCATTTAACAATTCACGCTCTTTGGCAAGTGGCAAAACTGAACTTAACAGTTACGCTTTCAACTCAGTTAAATGTGCCATCGACGCGCTGCGGGATCCGGAAATAGTTGACTACAATATCGCGGCAATGCCAGGAATAACGAGTAATACTCTTAATGATGCTCTCATTAAAACATGTGAAGCTCGCGGCGATTCCCTGGCGGTTATTGATATCCCGGATGTATACGATGCAGATACGGAAAACACAAAATCCGCAGCAAACCGCGTCGGTACTGTTGCATCGGCTGTAGCTAACGTTCGAAACAATCTACAAGTCAATAGCAGTTACGCTTGCACTTATTACCCATGGGTTCAAATTCGAGACACCCTTAATGGTGCAACCCTTTGGGCGCCACCCTCAGTAGCTATACTTGGCACACTTGCGTACGGTGAAAAAACTTCACAATTATGGTTCGCACCAGCCGGGTTCACTCGTGGCGGCCTCTCTGCAAACAGCGCTGCTGGCCTTCCAGTTGTTGGAGTTTCGCAGAAATTAACTTCTAAGGAGAGAGATACTCTTTATGATGCTAATATTAACCCAATTGCTTCTTTTCCGGCAGAAGGTATTGTAGTCTTCGGACAGAAGACTCTACAAGTCACGCCTTCCGCTTTGGACAGGATCAATGTTAGAAGATTGGTAATCTTTCTCAAGAAGCAAATTTCTAGAATGGCTGCAACTTTATTGTTTGACCAAAACGTTCAATCAACTTGGAATAGATTCCGAGGGCAAGTTGAACCCTTCTTGGATGGTGTTAAGGCCGGCCTCGGCATCACAGCATATAGATTAATTCTGGATGAGACAACGACCACTCCGGATTTGATTGATAGAAACATTATGTATGCTAAGATCTTTGTCAAACCGGCTCGAGCAATAGAGTTTATTGCAATTGATTTCGTAATAACAGATAGCGGAGCAGCTTTTGGGGATTAAAATTAAATAATGTTCTATTTATAATATAGAACAATAGGGAGAGATATGAAAAATGGCAAATGAATCTTTTTGGAGTACGACATCGGTAGAACCAAAGCGAGCTTTTAGGTGGCTGATGTATCTAAATGGTGTCGAGAACGACGGCATGCCCACATGGGTAGTCAAGGTAGCTAAAAAGCCATCTTTTACGATAAGCAATACCACACACCAGTTTGTGGCCCATACTTTTAATTATCCCGGAAGAATAACTTGGGATCCGGTAGAAGTTACAATTGTTGACCCTGTTCTCCCAGACGCATCAGAAATACTTGTCAAAATTTTACAAGGCTCTGGTTATACAATTCCTTCATCGCCAAATGCTGCACTAACGTCGTTTAGTCGTGCTAACTCCCAAGGCGCCCTCGGCCTTCCAAGGCTTGCTCAAATTGATGCTGCGGGAAATCAGCTTGATGAGTGGACTTTAAAGAATGCGTGGATCGAACGCGTAGATTTCGGCCAATTGGACTATACCAATGAAGAAATGGTTAACATTACGTTATCGATTCGATATGATTATGCAGAATATAGAAAAGGGCTTAACGCTACGCCGGTCATGACGGCCGGCCAGGACGTAGGATTTTAAACTACTATTTTTAATTATGAGTACTTTCTGGTCAAGCGCAACGTTGGTGCCTAAAAGAAGTTTTAGGTACACTCTTGACATATCTCCCACTGACAATAAAACTATATGGCCAAATATTCTAGTTAAAAGCTTCACCAAACCCGGGCTCCAAAATTTAGTTAAAGAGACCACATTCCACATTGAGCCTACTACTGGAAAAACAGTGGCAAATTATACTAGTACCGCTGCGCCAACATACACTCCAATGGAAGTTGTTCTGGTTGAAGATTCTGTTAATGAAGTATATAATACTGCTAATACTATTGTTAGTCATTTAGTAAGAATGGGATTTGCAACAAAAAACTACGCGCAAGAGGACTGGGAAATAGATAGAGACGAAGGTCAAAAGATGATTGGTGATAGATGGTTTATCAACGAATTGAGCCCTAATGGCAAAACAGCCGGCCAGTGGACGATTATAGGCCCGAGAATACAAGGTGTCACTTTTTCCTCTGCGGATTATGCTGAAGAATCTTTATCAACTGTAACACTAGACGTGCTCTATGAAAGCTTTCGTTATGACATTGCTGTGGATACCGTTGCGGAGATGAAAAGTTTAATAGAGAACACTACGAGTGCATTCGCAGGCGCCGTCACAGGCACTGGCTAATAAAAATTAATTTTTATTTTAAAAAAACTAATTAATTTGTCTATAATATACAATAGGCTTTATAAAGAGAGGTATAAATGTCATCTAGATCGAATGAAGACAGACTTGGTGTTGATGAAGGTTTATTAGAAACCGCAGATGCGCCCCCCACCGCACATCAAGCAGGAGGTGGACACGAACCAACACTCAAATTCGTTGTGCCAACTGATTTTGTGAATTTACCAAGTAAAGGCAAATTCTATCCAACTGGACACGCTCTATACAATCAAGAAGTGGTTGAAATACGCCATATGACCGCCAAAGATGAAGATATTTTAACTTCACGCACTCTTTTAAAAAAGGGAGTAGCTTTAGACAGAATGCTACAAAATTTGATTGTTGACAAGACAATTAAACTTAATGATCTGCTAATAGGGGATAAAAATGCGTTAGTAGTTGCAACTCGCATCAATGGTTACGGTGCAGATTATAATACTGAAATTAAATGTCCTTCTTGTGGAGAAAAACAAGAATATACCTTTGATTTAAATAACTTGCACTATACAACTCCCGGCGAAGAACTATACAACGAGTATAATGTAACTACTTCAAATAATAATACTTTTTTAGTACCTCTTCCTAAGACAGACTATGTTGTTGAACTTAAGCTTCTAACCGGCGCCGATGAACAACGCCTAACTGGACTCACAACCAAAAGAAAGAAGCATAAGTTACCAGAAGCAATCCGCACCGATCAGCTTAAATCTATAATTGCTTCTATCAACGGAGTCACGGATAAAAACATAGTTAATGATTTTATTGATTCCCTACCGGCCCTTGATTCGCGGTACCTTCGCACGGTTTATGCAAAGATTATGCCGGCAATGGATGTAGAACACGATTTTGAATGCGCAGAATGTGAGTTTCAGACCACACTGGAGGTTCCGTTTACGACGGACTTTTTTTGGCCTCAACGATAACTATATGAAACATGTCTATGAGCAGTTCTTCTTAATGAAATATTATGGAGGCTGGAGCTTCATTGAAGCCTATAACCTTCCCGTAGGTTTAAGAAATTGGTTTTTTCGACGGCTAACAGACCAAAAAAAGCAAGAGAAAGAAGCTATGGAAAAGGCGCAGAAAGAAGCAAAAAGAGGATAAACCTTTATGCTGGGATAAAACACTCTTTATAACTATTTATAGTGAGGAGAACCATTCCATGAAGCAAGACGAGTTAGTACCTCTTACAATTGACTTAGAAAAACTCAAAAGTAATCAATTAGATGAATCATTTTTAGCGATGTGGGGCTCTTGGATCCAGACATTTCTTAAGAGAATGTTTGGACAAAATGTTGCGCCCGTTAAAATTCGCGGTAAAAACACTGATTTACAATCCTTAGCCACAGTTCTTGGTAGAGAAAAGAGATATATGGAATCGTTCCTCAAATATGGCCTAAATGATACTCGTGTGCTCAACAGTAGACATAAGCTTGAAACAGCAGTTTACAATTTTGAGAGAGACACGGGCATAAAATGGCCACTAAAGTAAGAGGGACCGATAATTGACACCCGAAGAACAACAAGCTCAAATCGAAGCACAAAAAGCACTTAACGCAGAACTTGAAAAAACTGTTGCAAGACAGGAAGAAATTCGCGAACATGCGCGCGACCAGTTAGCTACACTTGAAAATCTCACTCAAGCCTACGTACAGCTGGGTATCGCCAATCAAGAATTAGCCACATATGCAGAAGGCACAACGGAGCACGCAATTGCCTGGAATGAACAGACAACTCAGACGAATAGGATCGCGGAAGTCACTAAAAACATAATTAAAGAAGAACTCGGTGTTAAAGAAAAGCTTCTTTTGACAGGAGAGAGAGCGAACAAAGAAGCGCAAATAGGATTAGCAGCTGCCCAAAAACAAAGCGCTTTGGCTAATGCACAATTGGCTAAATTAGAAAGACTGGGAGAATTAGAAAAGAAAAGTGCAGCACAGAAACAATTAGCGCTCGAACTCGGCATTGTTGTTAACGACCAGGGCGAATTCGACGTAGATTTATATATTAGAAGAATTAAAGCTGCCAAGGATTTGGTTACTGAAACCGAACGTGAAGCAATTGCCAGGGAGAGGGCCGCCAACGCCGCACAAAAAACCGAAGATAAACAAAGGGCCGGCGCAAACGCCGCAGATGATTTATGGACTAAATTAACAGGAGTTTCTCAACAATCACAAACGTTTTTAGGATCCTTGATTAGAGCCGCCGCAGAGGGGGACGATCTAACTGAAACATTAGGCGGCTTCGCTGAAAAGTGGAAAAGAAACATAAAGGACGGCGCCGCCGCAATGGATTCTTTAATGTCCAAAGCGCAAGAAGGTTTTATTGGCCTCGCCGCATCAATGACCACAATGTTTATGGCCTTTGATCAGTCCGTAACAGATCTTGCCCGCTCCACAACTCAGTTTGACCGCGATTTTTCCACTGAAATCGAAGGCATACAACGAGCAGGCGCAGACTTGGGCGTCACGTATGATGAGGCAGCTGTTGCTCTTAGCGACCTCTTTGCCTCTTCAAAAGGGTTTAACACTTTAAGCGTACTCCAACAAAAATCTGCTGCAGCATTGGCCGCACAATTTGCAAAACTCGGCGTTGATACTAGATCTTTTGGAAATGTGCTGACAGTGATCACTAAAACCTTCCAAGGCACAGTAGCTCAAACGGCCACAGCCACAACCAGACTGACTGCCTTAGCTCGTGTAATTGGAAGAGAGGCCTCTCCGGTCGTAGAAGAATTTACTCAATCAATGTCTACTTTAGCTAGATATACGCTTCCGGAAGCAACAGCAAATTTTGAAAAATTGTCTTACGCAGCAGCACAAGCCGGTACTGACGTATCAACTCTTCTAAGTATTGCAAAAGGGTTTGAAACGTTTGACTCGGCGGCCGATAAAGTTGCTAATTTAAATGCAATATTGGGAGGCCCATTCTTAAATACTATAGATATGATGAACTTAGCTTGGGATGACCCGGCAGCTGCCGTGGCTGCCATGACAGATGCTTTGGAACAATCTGAGAAATCGTGGGACACGTTAGGGCCGGCCATGAAGGCAGCAATTGCCGAAGCTGCCGGCATCAGCGATATGGATGTTGCTGCTAAAGTATTTGGTAGTAAAATGAGCATCGATGCTGCCCGCGCAGCAATTGATGCCGAAGCAAATTCTATGGACGCCTTGGCAGAAAAAGCAAAAGAAAATCTCAGTATACAAGAGATGATGAAAGCTGTAATGCAAGAGGTTTTTGCCGGCTTGGATAAAGAAGAGATCAGAGACTTTTTCAAGAATTTGGCAGAATTGATGAAAACTTTGGTTGGACTCTTCAATACATTGGGCGCCGGCGGTGCCGCGACTTTCGGAATAATAATAATGGCAGCAATGCCACTCATCTCGGTGCTAGCCAACGTAACTACTGCGCTTGTTGGATCCGGAGGATTAATCAAAGCCCTCGGTGCGGCGCGCCTGGCCGGCCACCTGACTTTTAGTAGCATCGCGATGGGAGCGATGCGCGTAGTAGGCCTTCTCGGCGGTCTCTATATGGCTTACCAAGCATTTACCGCAGAAGACAAGGGAGCCGGCAGTGTTATGAAAGGCGCAGCCGGCGGCGCTATGATAGGCGCGTCATTTGGAGGTGTCCCGGGCGCCGTCATCGGCGGCATAATAGGAGGATCTGTCACTGGCATACAAGCCCTTTCAGAGAACTATACAGGCAACCCATATACCGCAGCCGGCACATATTTAGATATTAGCTCACGCAGCAAAGTTCAGGGTACTATGTCTGAAAGAGGCGTTGAAGCAGTTAACTTACCGCAAGGATCAACAATTATTCCTTCACAAACCACCAATTCAATGATATCAACGACATTGCAAGAAAGTTCTGAGAGGTCGACTCGGGAAATGCATACAGTTCTGAATGAAATGCGAAATCAAAGTGTAAGAGAGAAAAGAGAAACTGCAACAGTTTTGAAAAGAAACTTAGAAACTATGAATTCAGTAAACGAATCATTGGTTAGAACAAATGATCGGCTAACAACTACTGAACAGTCAGGACAAAAGCAAGAGGTGACAATGGTGCTCAATGATAGAGTATTTGGAAAAGCGTGGTTAGATACCGCGCAAAAGGTTAATATTAACAACCTATAGGAGAAGCCTTCATGCCAGGAATCAGTATATCACCTACAAGAGACAAAAATAATCCATGGGGACTCAATGACGTTCTCTCTACAAAATTGTTGATTGAGCCTCTTCACCTAAAAGAAAAAATTGGTAAATTAATGTTTCCGGTATCGAACTTCGGTTTTACGCATGCGTTTTCCCCTACATTTGGGAAAGAAACAGTATATGGAAAAATGGATCCAATTGTCACCTTTCAGGGGGTTTCACGATCTTACCAATTAACTTTTACGCTGGTTCCAATTGGAGCGACACAGGCAGCCAAAGATAAGTGTATGTTGGGGATATATAAGGAGATAGATACCTTTCTTAAGTGTTTGTATCCTACGTATAATTCTAGTTTGGGTTCAAATTCAAATGCAATTCTTAAAGGACCACCTTTTTTTAGGATGCGTTATGACGATCTTATTGGAACTGGTAAAGCAGACGGCCCTTTTGGTGGTGTCGCTGGAATTATAGAAAATGTAAATGTCACCGGCGGTTCTTACCTTCAAGCTGACCATGCGGTCTTCCAACTCGAAGGTGGAGAATCACTCCGCTTAACAAATCAACTAGTTATTTCATTTAACTTTACCGTCGTACACGAGGCGCCACCCGGGTGGTACGACTCAGAAGAAGGGTCCGTCTTTGCGGGCGGCGATAATTACGCATATAATGCCCATGGCACGATGGCATCAGAGACAGCAGAACCGGCAACTCTTCTAAGCAATCAAACAGATTTACCTTTATTGCCGGAAAGTGCTGGTGAGTCGGATGAAGATCGCGCCGCCGAGATAGAGGCAATAAATATGGCTAATTTGGCGCGCCTCGAAGAGACTGCAAGGCAAGAGAGAATGGTGGCTAACGCGCTGGACGCTCTCGGTGACTTCAACAACGATTAAAGTAAGGAGATAACAAATGGCTTTTAATTATTCAAGATTTAACAACAGAAGAGTTTTTACTAATAGAACTTCTGGACGACAGTTGGCTAGACGCGGCGCCAGATTCATAAGACAGTATAATACTCCCACTATGAATTACCCTTCAACAGCTGAGATGCGAGATTTAACTGTTCAACAAGAATTCTGGGGGGTTGGAACAAAATTTTATAAATTGGCACATAAGTATTATAATGATAGTAGTTTGTGGTGGATCATCGCATGGTTTAATAAAAAACCCTTAGAATCCGATTTCAGCAGCGGGGATCTTGTATTAATACCACTTCCACTAGTCAAAGTATTGGATATATTTGAAGGATAATTATGGCACCTGAAACGCCTACAGCATCAGTATTTGATGACCTAAGTTATGTTGATTTTGATCAATACGCCGAACAGGTGTTATTGATGGCATATTATAATAAATTATTTCCTGCGGATAGGCCCCCCGAGGCGAACACAGAAGATACGGGCGGTTTGAGTCCCTATCTTAAGATTCTCAATGCCCCAGAGGGCCAAATAACAAATATAGTCAACAAACTTTCAGTACAACCAGATCTTGCTAAATATATTCATGAAACTGCTTTTTCTTATGATCAACTAGTTCCGGAAATACATATCTATAAAGTACTTCTTGGGGGCGAAAATAAAGTAAGTGAAATCCTTTTTCCTTTTAAAAATAATACTGATTTTGGTGAATTTGGCCAACCACACGGAGAGGGCCCCTTTGCCGGCAAAACTTCATATATGGGCCCAGATGCCGGCATCAAGAGTTTTACTTATAAAATGGAAGGCAGAGGCCGAAACCCCTTCTCGGCACATATAATATCTGCTGAATTAAGCTTGTTTTTTCAAGATGTAAAGACTTTATTTAAACCTTTAACTCTCCCGACAGCCATGGAAACACCAGTTGGCAAATTTAGTTATTCTGATTTAATTAGGCATTCTCCCGGCGCAGACGCCACAACTGCGTTTAGAATAAGGGCAAAGTTGGGCTGGTCAGCATCTCCCATACTCGAAGAAACTTCACCCGGCTTATCTAAAATGGCCGAAGGAATAAAAACCACCCTAATATTAGACTTAAGAAGCCATGATATGAAGTTTGCAGAAAATGGGAGCGTAGAATTGATTGTCAGATATACCGGCATAGTAGAAAATATGTTTAACTCTCCCAAAAGCGATATACTATCTCTCCATAGTTGGGGTGCTGATGTAGAGGGTACTCTGCAGCAAAGGCAGCTCGCCCAAGCGACCATTGCGGGCTTCGCTACATCCGAAAGGCAAGAACTCCAAGCGCTACAAACAAGGAAGAGTGTTTTATCCGCTGCCAATTCGAGCCTCGATGGGATTCTCCAGGGCCAACAAGGTGGCACCACCGCGAGGTTTTTACAGGACGAAGCTCAAAGACTTACAGAAGCTACGGTGACCATTCTAGAAACGAGACCCGATGATGATTACACCAACGCGGTCTTAAGTGGCGAGACAGACTCACGCGGCCTGCCGCGTTGGCACGGCATGCAGGCCACCGATCTGCGCACCCGGCTGGAAGATATCGAAGACGACGAGTCCACATATAGAGGCCTCGAAGGCACTCGAACGCTGACGGCCATCGAAGGGCTACTCGGCGTCCCGGTAGGCTCAGAACGCGAGGCTATCCAGCTTATCGCGCAGAAAAGGACAGAATTAGCTATATTAAACATGCAAATGGATGATATACAAAGCAACTACAGGGAGAAGGTAAACGCAGAACTAGCTAAAATCGAGGACGCCGAGCGATCCCTGGCGAGACAAAGACAAGTCGGCAGCGCGAAGAATACGTTAAATTTCACGGAAGAGATCGCTAAAAAATCAGGAATATATACAATAGAGAAAAACCCTCAGTTGATAGCTGATTTTATCAAGTTTTTAAATCAACGCAAAACTAATCAATTGGATGCGGATCTTCAAGAAAGATTGCGCGCCCAAACATTTGCGCTCGACGAGGCGCCCCCCGACGAAAGCTCGCCATTTGCGGGTCTTTTTAACACATTGAGACAATCACTGGAACGACGTATTGGCGAACTGCAAGGAGGAGAAGTTTCAGTGTCTGATATAAAAACTGCTATATTTAGGTCTCGTGCCTCGCGTACAGCAGCCGACAGTACATATCTTGCTGGTGATAAAATAATGTTTTTTTTCTTGGGTGACTTGGTTAATGCTCTTTTATTAAAAGAGGATAGCGAAGGAGAAGCATTGGGCACGAAATTAGAGGCCGGAATGCCGAATTTTCGTCTTATTTTTGGCCCGATGGCGTTTGACGATCCTTTACTTCCTCCCAACTCGAATCAGCTAATAACAAATTTATATCGGATACCAATAAGCGTAAAATTATTTGTTAGTTTTATGACAATGAAAGTGGTAGGCGAAAACAAACGAACTTACAGAATATTACAATTTTTAGAAGATTTAATAAAATTTATTATGGATAAAGTTGTAGCATCTCGCCTTGAAGCCTATCCAGCCTCAAATAGAAATAATATTAAAGTTGATTTGGTGCCAATTGTATTAAATAAAAACTTTGTACCGACAGACAGTGTTTATGCGAACTTTACCGAAGAAACAATGCCTCACACCACAGGCGTAACACCAATAAGAAATATGAGTCCAGCCTTCTTCGTACAGGCAATAAGAGAGCACGTCAAAAATTCCAAACCAGCGTATTTAAATGGAAAATCTGGAGAAGATGAAAATAAAGGAATATTTCATTTTCTCGTAGGAGGCCCAGACAAAGGACTTTTAAAGTCCATTGAATTTTCTGAGGCTCGTAGTGGGCTCTTAGAAACTGCTTTATGGAGAGAGTCGCAGTCCGGAGGAGAGGGGATTAAATCAGGGATAATTACACCAGCGAAATTTGGTGTTAAACTAAAATTAGTTGGCGCGCCCTTCTTTAGGATTGGTCAACTATTTTTTGTTAATACGAGATTAGTCGATGGAGGTTATTTCATGAAAGAAAATTTAAGCTACGGAGGCTACTATATTATAACCATGGTAGATCATCATTATGGTCCGGCCGGCTATACAACTGAATTAGAAGGAATATTGGAAGTGCCTGATAGATTGGTGGTGGGCCCAGCTATACGAGAAGCGCTTGGCATACAGGATGTCACCACAGTAGATACTCTTAGTGCTGCGGAAGTTGCTACAGGAGTGACGGGTGCGCTCGTAGAGTTAGAAAACCACCGGTCCAGCGCCGAATTGGCAGCCGGCGTGCAATTCAATCCAGAAGGAGTCGTCCCGGCGTCACAAGATACCGACGAACTTCCTGAAAATTGGCAAACATTACAAAGATGCGGAAATCCTGCTGATCCCGACTATGAACCAGGTCCGGACTGTCCCCCGCCGGAAAATACATAAGATTATATTTGTAGCTTCGATTCTATACTAAAAACTATTTAAAATAGATGATAAGAGAAAATATATGCCATTAATACCAGCAGCTAACAACACATTATCTTCGCTTGATTTATTTCTCCAAAGGAAAATTTATAAAGACCAAGTATTTCCTAAATGGGGCGCCCGCCCATTAGATATGTGGTATGAAAAGCCTTACTATGGAAAGGTAGATATTTACGGAAATCCTGTTTATCCTTCCGAAGCCTATTATAAAAAGATTAAATCAACAAACATATTTGCATTAAACTTTGTTGTTGATGCTTTTGAAGATCTTAAATTATATTTGTCAAAGGCTCTTAATGCTGGCAGAATAAACAAAGATGACTTTCGAAGCATGCTCCATACTTTTAAGCCAATCACAGCAGCTGCAAATGTACATACCCTTTATCATTCACACTTCTCAGACGTCATATATAACGCATATGTTAATGTTTATATTGATACATTCGCAAGGGGAAAAATACAAAATTTTGCTGATTTTGCTTACTATTTTGTACAATTTGCCAAAGATGCTAGAAATGAAGTGCCAATAACAAAAACTTCATTTATTACTTCTGGCATCTGTCCGAATAATATTAGTGGATTAACGATTGAGATGAGATCGTTAAAAAACGATGAAGATTATGCTAAATATCAACTTTTCCTTGACAATGACTTCTTTAGCGAATATAGAGAAGCTGCTAATAGTTTTGGATTTTATATTGATAAGAATGCGCCATGGCGCCTAGTTGCCAATCTCGCTTCCGACAGAATGAAACAATATATGTCCAGATATGGTATTACGATTGCCGACAATGGACTTTTTGATACTTATTTTTATAGATCAAGAACATATGATTATCTTGGATTTCGCAACTATTTGTATGAATCCTACAATTCTTTTATATCATCTCACCCCACGATAGTGAGTTACAAAACGCTCGGCTGTACAGGTCGACCGTTCTATAAAACAATACAAACCATGTCACCCAGGGAGGTACCTCCTTCTGAGTTTGAAGATTTTATAAAGAAATACGATGACAAATTCTTTTTAGATATATATTTTAAGGTCAGAATAGCGGAGAGCAAACAAAAATTAACCAAATTGGATTATAATATAGAATATAAGAAAGTAATAAATCTACTTAGCTATATTAGTTTGAACGCAGCAATCAATCACATAGACTCTTTTACAAAACAGACTCGTATATACGAAAAGCCCAGACCTTTGGATTCTACTCCATTCCAAATAACTTATTTGAGCGAAAAACAACTTTCTGGCTTGTCTTTCCGCGCTGAACCTGATATACTGACATCAATGGGAGAAACGCAGCGCGCCTATGGCTCTTTTGTGTCCTATTAGGAGTTCAAGTGCTTTTTCAGACATTCGATGACAAAGAAGAATGTATTAGTGTATTT
>TARA_R110000824_G_scaffold59762_3_pt1 | contig 19341 bp, 22 predicted proteins | sample TARA_R110000824 | Tara Oceans TARA_R110000824 (sample SAMEA4397747) | marine metagenome | biome: Polar Biome; feature: [MES] marine water layer (ENVO:01000295) within the mesopelagic zone...; material: water (ENVO:00002006), including particulate matter (ENVO:01000060) such as......
TGCCCACCCGAATGGGGGCCATTAGATACTTCCTTACCTTCACCGGACGGGAATATCCATATATGAGCTTTCCCTTCTAAACATTCTTTGGGCATTCTATCTTTCCTTTCTTTTTCTACCGTGGCAATTTTTATATGGCCCCAGAGCATCTTCAAACGAAATACCAGTATTACGTGCTTCCCACTCTTCTTTTACTTTATTTTTCTGCCATTCTATGGATGGCATACCTCTATATTTTAACCCTTCAGAGTCTGTGTTCCTTGTTCTATTTCTGCCACCCTCTGTTTTATTATATTGGTCATGCTCTTTAGAATATTGTATGTGGCACTTTTGGCACAAGCATTCCAAATTATCTGTATGGTGGTCATACGGTCTATCATTAATATGACTTGTGTTTAAGTCATCAAAAGACCCACATATCCTACAACCAAAAGATTTCAAATAGTCTTCAATTACATCAGAGACATCGGCAGTCTGACCACCAACTGCTTTTCCTGCTAGAAACATTTTTATATAGTCTTCCCTCTCTATTTTGTGTCTTCTAAGGTTAGCGTCCGTCATCGTTTGTGAAAATACAGGGTCGCCTTTAATCCAACTATTGCCCGGAAGTATGATGTCTACGTCTTTTTTAAATGCGTTTCCTTGCTTTACAAAACGTGCTTTGTACACATTTTGTATTTCAATATCAGTTAAACCTTTAGTAACCTCTTCTGAAAGAACCTCAACTAATGCGTTTTTGAATCTACCCTTGTATGGTATAACAAATTTTTTATAAGGTATCCCTTTTACATAAACATCCTCTAACCCGACCTCATCAATTCCCTTCCTTATTCTAGTTGATAAATGTGGCATTCTCTTCTAACTCCTGTATTTTCTTTGCGGCCATTATAGCCAAATTTGCGGCATCCAATAAATCATCTATGGCGTTTATGGGTTGCCTGTCCCTACCCTTTGCTCTTTGCCGAACTCCACCTTCATATAGAAGCTTACCTCTTTTGGCTTTTATTCGGGAATAGTCTACTAATTCTTCTAAAGTAAAATCGCTCCATAGGTTACCATAGCGAATCTTATCTTTACAAGCTTTAAATAACTCGTCTAAATCTGTAGATGTTTCTTGCAATTCTGTTCTCAACTTTCCGTTTAATTGTCTATGCTGTTCATTAATTTCTAGAAGTTCTTTTTTAAGGGTTTGAAATTCTTTATACCCCATACAAATCATCTCCTCTGGTTAAAAACATGGGGGTCTGTTCTCCTACCCAACCACCAATAACATTATGTTCAAAATATTCTTCTGCTTCTTCGTATTCCATATCTCTAGCCAATAGTTCAATACATTTCTCTCTATCATACACCGCAATTGGGGGTTTGGAAAACTGCTCCCCTATTCCTAGAAATGCTTCTTCAAAACCATAGTAAGTAATTAACCCTTCAATCATTACTCCCCCCATCCTTTTGCTATCTCCAAAAACATTGGTGGAGCAGGAATCAAATACATTCTGGATGCATTATCATCCCCACCCCATACAACTCGTAACTTGGGATTATTCTCTATATACTCTTTTAATACTTCTGTAGAAATGTCTATAGCCCCAACAAGCTTTCCATTACTTACAAAGTTGTGTCTCCATATAGGACTTTCAGTAGTAGCAATTCCACTAGGCTCCCCCCTGCACTCGAATTCAACAGCGAAATTTCCTGTATTCTGCCACGAGTTTGGATTCTCGGATAATCCCCTCTCAGCTTTAATTTCCATATACAGAGGGTCGTCCATATATTTTTTAGCTACATCTAAAAATACTTCTTCCCATTGACGACCAAATCTTAAATCAGCATCGAATTTTCTTAATTCTTTTATATCTTTACTTTTATTTAGTTTGGGTGTATCCCCCCAATCTAAATATTGTGCTACAGGGTCTTCTTGGGATTCTTCACCCCAATCTAAAAATTCAGCCACGTTATCTATGTCTTCTATTGGGGGAAACAAATCGTTAGGCGAATTAGGTGTTATCTTACTTAAAAAACCATACTCTAAATTATAACAATCCCTTTTAACAAACCAATCTGAATTACCTTGCGGGTCATTCTCACCCTGTTTCAAAAACCTAGCTTGTTTAAAATAATCAGCATAAAGTATTTGACCACATAACCAAATTGCCTTTACCTTCTTCGTATGCTTTGGAATCTCAACACGAGTAAACATATACACATCTGGTTTCTGGTGCATACTGGTTTTTGCTATACTGGCATCATATGTTAATGTAGGTTTAGATGTACACTCTTTACTTTTAACTTCTATAGTGACACCACCCTTTTTCAAATCATTATTATATGTATCATCACTTTCCGCACCTGTGTATTTAGCTACTGCAAGTTCTCCTAAATACCCAACAAAATTACCTTCACCCTCTGTAATAGAATCAAGGTCTATCTCTTTCAACTTCTTAGCCTTTTTATGCGCCAAAGCAATCATTTCGTCAGTATATGGGATACTAATGAAATGTTCTCCATTTTCTACAGGATTAACCAAATCCATAAAGGACTCTACTTTCTCTATTTTTTCTTCCTTTGTACCAAAATCTTTCTTAGTTGCCCAAGAAGGAGAACACTCTTCCATATCCACAACTAGAGGAATATTTAAACTGTTCTCTTGCATTAACTGTTTGATTTCCAATGGAATCCATGATAATTCTTGCTCATGTATTTCACATATAATTTCATCATGGACTTGCAACAGGATATTACTTTTCTTATCTTTGAGGTATTCATGAATCTCTAACATCCTCTCATTAAGAATATCAGCGGCAGTTCCCTGCACTAAATAATTAACGCCCTTATAACTATAATCGGCAGGAATTTTATATACCCTACCATATTTATTTCTTGTTTCACCCTTATCTTGAATCTTAGCCATTACACCGTCGATAAATTCTTTGCTACCTTTTAAGCCTTCAAAGTAATTGCGCTTGTATTTTCTGGCTTCAAAAAGACTGGTATTTAATTGAATAGATAACCTATTTACACCAATACCATAAATTGTACCGAACGTAATGTTCTTCGCTAATTGTCTTTTCTCTGCAAAATCTGGAGCATCCTCATCTACATTAAAAGCTAATTTAGCTGACTCCGCATGGAAATCTACATCACTACTATGCAACAACTTTTTAATTTCATCGTTGTTTAAATAATCAAGGAAAACCCGAACTTCCATCTGAGAATAATCAAAAGCAACTAATGTGTAATTTGGTCTAGGGATAAAAATACGGCGAATAGAAATTTGGGTATTGTCGTCTTCATTAAAACTCTTATCCCCCATAAAACCCCAAGTATCCAAAACAGCATCATCTAAATCACCGATACTAGTTAAACCCTTTGCAGACATGGTATTTTTTATACGTTGTTTAACTTCTTCTCTTTCTTCATCAGACAAATCATTATATGTAAGTTTTACATGGTTACGTGGAATATTTTGTAGATTAGGTGACCTAGAAGACAGTCTACCTGTTAATGCTCCCCAATTACAAAAGCTGGTATGCATTGTTTCCATATCTACATAAGGGTCTATGTAAGTACTTTTAAGTTTCCCTAATGAACGGTACTGTCTAATCAGACCAGCTAGTTTATGGTTAATGGTAATTAAAGCCGCTTCACCCCACGACTCTTTGCCACCGGGAGTTTCTACTGAGGAATGAATTCCCATCCCATTAAATATCTCACCAACTTGTTTGGTGCTTTGTATAGAGAACTCTTTCCCTACTAATTCATATATTTCTTGCTCCACTTGTAACATTCGTTCTTCTACACGTTTTCCTGCTTTAGTGGCATATCTATTATCAATAGTAATACCACGACATTCCATAGCATAAAGAACTCTAGTTAACTTACATTGTAGTTCATATATACTTTCTTGCCGACTTCGTACAATACGGTCATACCTATCTTCAAACAGTCTATATGTCCACTCCACATCCTTTTCACAATATGGCCCTAATAATTCTGGTGGAGCCATAGAATAATCTTTCCACTTATTCGACCTTATAATCTTCTTAGTATCAATATCATACGAAGCGGCTGAATCACCATAACCACGTTTTATGGTTCCTGTCAAAGACAAATCAATAACAGTAGATGGTTCAGTCAATCGTACCATTACAATAACATCAACTAACTTGGGGATATCATCTATTACTAAACCATCATTTTCTAAAAAGCGTAAATCAAACTTTAAATTATATCCTAACAATTCTTCAGTAGAACTTGAAACATTAGTTAATAATTTCTTTAAGTATTTAAAAGGCAAGTTCTGGCCTTGTTGATGCCTAAATGGGAAATAATAAGTATCATCAACACTGGTGGCTATTCCTATGCCACATAACTGATTCTTACCAAAAGCGTCCAAACCATTAGTTTCAACATCAATAGCACAACGTGGGCTACTAATTATTACTGGAAGAACCTCTTCAAATATGTCTATTGAATCTACTATCATGTTAAAACAATCACTTTAATATTAGCTTGTTTAAGAAGCCATTGTGCTTGTGGTTGTGAATACCACTCTTTAGCTACTATACGTTTAACGTTGGAATTACAAATCGCCTTGGCACATTGAACACAAGGTGTAGTGGTTAAATAACAAGTAAGGCTGTCATCAGACCTTAATTGTAATAAAGCATTAATTTCTGCATGGACTGCCATACAAAAATCAAGCCCTTCCCCGCTTGGATAAGTTGCACCGTCACAGGGTTTGTTTATGCAATGAGCAAACCCTTTCGGAACGCCGTTGTAACCAGTAGCAACTATATGATTCTTGGTATCAGTTAGAACACATCCTACTGCCCTTCTAACACAAGTGCTTCTTTTAGAAACTAACTCAGCAATTGAAAGGCAGTAGGTATCAAAGTCCAACCGACTAGATGAGGCCACCGACCGTCTCGGTAGTTCCACTCTCTACATAAGGCTTACCATAGCGTTCCCAATAGTAAGTTTCAATAGAATCTAAATCATCAACTTCTTTTGTCCGGTCTTTAGGAATAGTTAATTCCCTTTGACTTGTTGCAATGGCATAAGTAGTATCAAGTTCTGCACCATCACGTTTAACTCTAATGCATGTTTTATCAAGACTACCATTATCATCATACACATCTGTTAATTGTGCCCACACAGAATCCCCACGACCAAATGACAGTTGAATTATTCTATAGTCATCTACGTACTCTTTGAAAAGAGGCTTGTCTCTTGGGCCTTTTATAGCTTCCCATTCATCCGACAATCTATTCTCATGGTAAATCTCATGTACATATGCCCAGAAAGCAAACTTATGGCTTGACCTAGTTTCCTCTGGCATATACTCAGGTACTGGTACATCTTCATGTGCCAACATATTTTCAAACCTATTGTTGTTTCTGAATGTGTACATAAAGAAATGGTCAATTAATGTATCATCATCATGACCTGTAGCTACAGGTGTAGCAAATAATTGGTCACCGCTTTTAAGGAATATCTCCTTACCGGGGACAACCGTTCTTTGAGTACCGTTTCTGTTTTGGTTAAAATCCTCTTGTATTTGTTGTATTCTGGCTATGCCTGACATTCTTGTCTCCTTAAAAAATTTCTTTTTTCTTTAACGTCTTCTCTAAAATTTTACTATTGTGTATTTCTTGTACATCTTTATAATCTTTAGGAAGTGTTATATAGGATACCATGTAGTTATTACTCATGTCAACTAGGGCTTTGGCAATACCTATTTGCCCCGCATCGTCATTATCTAAGCATAGAACCACTTCAGCAGGACTTATCTTAGACAACACCCTTATTTGTTCCCTAGATACGTGTGCGCCTAATACAGCCACAGCAGGATAACCATGTTGATACAACCACATAGCATCTAATGCACCTTCAGTAACATATATACACTCTGTAGGCCACAGCAAATCGGCTCCAAATAATACAGTCGATTTTCTAAAGCCCGGTGAATACATATAACGTGGGGTAGCATTTTGCCTTCGACATATATAACCTTTTAACTCCCCATTTATGTCATTTACTGGAATGACTAAATCTCCATACTTGTTTACGATACAACCAAAGTCGGCCAAAACATCCCGCTTAAACCCCCTCTTAAAAATCCAATGAGAATCAGAAGGTAAATTGCCTTCTGGTAATTCAACTGGCACAGATTCTAATGGAGTTTCTTCACTCCCGAAATCATCGAATATGTCTAACGACCATTCAAATTCTTCAAACTGCTCATCCAAGTCTTCCAACGGTACTTTTAAATACCTATGTAAAAAGAACTTTAAGCTTCCCTGACCACAACCTCTAAAGCAAACCCACACACCTTTATCTACATTTATAGCACAGGAAGGTACAGAGTCCTCATGAAAAGGACATAGGATATTAAACTCACTAGTATCACTAGGAACTGTAAATCCATTCTTTATTAATAAACCCGCCCAATCCATTAGAAGTCACCGTCTAAATTATAATCAGGTATTTCAAATATTCGCCCTGCATCTACATCCCACTCAAAAACTGTTTGGTCAGATGGAAGTATACCGTCCCTATATTTTTCACACTGGAACAAACGTTTCTTATCATCATCTTCCAAAGCACACATACCAAAAGCTACATCTGATGCCCTTATTAAAGCATCTCCGAATGCTACTTGGTCAGCCCTTGGGGGAGAAAATCTATTGGAAGCATCCCTATTAGCTTGCGTAGATACCATTATAGATGTACCCATAGACAAACATATATTTTTTAATCCATAAAACAAGCTGTGGTTTTGTTCCCATATAGCTTTATTCTTAGTAGATTCAGCAGTAGATATTAAGTACACACCATCTACAATCACAAACTCAGGACTATGTTTTCTAATTAAGGAAGCTATGTTGTTTAATGAAATAGTGGGACTGCCGGGAATATGGTCACAAACTAATAAGCTTCTATTGTTAGCTGTTTGTTCAAGGAACTCTTTATACTTGTTTTCTTCTATATAACTACCAGTACGCAAAGCTCTATGGGAAAACTTATACCCATTCATCTGAGCCATCACTACATCAATCCTTAGATTAATTGCCGAAGTTGGCATTTCGGTAGATACTAATAAAGTTTTAATATTATTCTGAATAGCAGTAACAGCAGAATGGACACACATCCAAGTCTTTCCTACTGTTGGTCTAGCAAATAATGCTACAAGTTCACCGGGCATCCATCCAACACCTGTACTATTAATAGACTGAAATGATGTGGGAATCCCTAGTAAACCATCCCCCATTTCTCGCTTCTTGACTCTAAGTTTCCACTCTTCAAAACGGTCTAATGTACCTTCATCATATACAGTAACATCTTCGTCAAAATCCAATTCAATGTCAGATAGTTTAGAAAGAATAGATGAAACAGCTTGTTTAGGATTTTCCTTAACTGTTTCATTTTCCCCACGAATAGCAGTAACAACTTGTCTATGCATTACCTGATTTGTAAAACAATCTAATGCATACTCAAAATTTACACTCTGGGCTTCTGGATGTAGACCAATGTCTTCGTAGTTATTTACTAAAACATCTGGTGAAGGAAACGACCCATAGGTATCAAAATGATTAACTATGAATGTATAAACTTCTCCGAATTTTGCAAAGTCCTTGGGAGTATATCTAAATTCTCGTAATGTTTTCTTGTTATCTAAACCAAATATAATAGCTGATTCTATAAATTCAAAACTCTCCACTTATCCCCCATTACTATATAAAACTCTATTTGAATCATTATGTATGTAATAGGTTACACCGTGAAAGCCTTTCTTGTCAACAAAGGTCTTGGCTATAGTAAAGTCATTGAATGTTCCTTCTACCCACACATCACCAGAATCCACACCAATAACTCTAAAACAACCTTCGGGGGCTTGTCTATCTAATGTTTTAACAACAGGTATTCTGTTAGTTTTTGTAAGTCCCCCTCTCATTTTGCGTCTTTTCATTTTCTCCTCGATTTTCTATAAGAGATTGATATTGCTCGTATAGATTACTGTTTTCTATTATTTTTCGCCTTAACATATGCCGAACTTTATACGATGGCTCTCCTAAATCTTCTGTTATTTCTTCCATTGTTAAGCCTTCAAGTCTTAGAACCAAAAAATCTTTTTCTAATTGACTGAGATTACAAGAAAATATTTCATCCATTATATCTAATTCTAATGTAAAATCCGATTCATCAGATAAGGCTTTAACAATATCCAAAGGAACTAAATCAGTATCAGCATAAGTAACATCAAGGCTCTTAGTTGGTATCCGTTTATGGGATTTAGCTAACAAAGTTCTTAATGTATTTACCATAGCTGTGTGCAAATAAGTATGGAAACGTATGCCTCTATTCTCATCAAATCCTTTAGCGGATTTGATTAAGGATATACGTAGTTCCTGAGTTAAGTCTTCTCTATCTAAATCAGGAATTATAATACTGGAAGCCATCTTCTGAATTTTGGGTTCCCATTGTTGCATTAACTCTTCAGTTATTTCCATAGCTTATATTCGTGTCATCTCTGTCTCCCCAACTTTCTACAGGCTTTTTATTTGGGTTAGGGCGTATCTCTAACTTCTTTTTGCCACCAATTAATAATTCAAAATATGGCAGTTTCGATTGAATTCTATCGTAATCTTCCCAATTGTGGAAACATTCGTCCCGGCATTTATCTGGTCTAATACTCAAGGAAGCCATAGAAGAAATACCTTCATTATTGCAACTCAACTTATCAAGTATATTTTGGCATTCCGTAATTATCAATCTACTTAATTCCTCAGGAACATCGGGTTCATGTGATGTATGGTGAATAACTGATAATATGGTAAAAGATTCTATAGCACCATGACGACAATCCTCTATTAATATCTGGCTTTTAGTAGGTAAAAAACTTATATATGCCTCTAATAGTTTCTTGACCATGAAATTTCCTTGTCACGCAGTCCTCTATAGTAACATTGGCGACCACAGTATATATTATTATACCCATAATTGTAGTTATGTATTATAACACTTCTCCTCTTGTAGAAAGCAATATGACAGAAAGCGCAATTTACACGAAGAAAATAATACGTAAAGTGACATTCATTGCACGTTTTTCGTCCCGAAGTGCTTTTTCCACAAACTAGGCAATAAACAGCCTTTCTAGGTTTGATAGAAGAAGTGGGTAAAGAAGCATCTTTTAATATTTTATATATACGTTGTTTACTAACTTTTAGTTCTTTGGCTATATCTACTAAGGATAGGAATGGGTTTTCCTTACGTAGTTTAATAGCCGTTTCTTTTGTATTCATGGCTATGGAACAGTGAGAACATTTATTTCAATGTTACTACCGTCAGCTACTGCCCTCCAATATGCAAGCACAACCGAATCTTTATGGGTCTGATTTGCATTTGCGTAATGCCCGCCAGATACCGCAGTAGTTGATGAATCTGGATGAAACCAAACATATTTATATGACACCAAGTCACCAGCAGATGCGGTTGCCGAACCAGCAATAATGTCATATGAATCTGGGCCTACAGTTAATTGCCCCGCCGTCCAACTAATGTTATTATGTGGTTGGTCAGTGGCATCTCCATCCACACCAGCAGAAAACACACCAGTAAATCTACTCCGAATATGTTTATAATTACTCCCTAAAACATCAAGCCGATTTTGCTCCTGCATAGCAGAAGCGGCGGCCGCAACTATATTTTGAGGGGGGCCAAGTCCAGATTCTGTTCCCACCACTGTAAATTCGGTATTTAAAATACCATTTGATTCTGTATATACTAAATCTGTAACTAGAAAATCTGAGCCTGTAATATTAACTAAATTGTTAACTATATATACAACATCACTGGCACGTACAGGCACAAACAAACGTATAGTATCTCCATTAGTCAAACTGGCGGTCATAGTTGCCGCAACGGTTGTACTAGTAACAGCAGAAGCATATCCGTATGATTGAACAACTCCGCTGGAATTTACTTTGGCAACTGTCATACCTTTTCTAAAACCATAGTTTAATGGATTAAAACCACCCCCAAAAGTAACGGTAGTTGTGCCACTATCAACACCCATTGTGGTACTATCAGACTCTACATTAAAATAAGGTTTATTAATTATTCTTACTCTACCCCTAATAATAGTATCGGTACTTCTTCTTAATCTTAATACCGCTTCTTCCCTTACAGCATCTACATTATCGGTATTTACTGCCCCTAATCTAGCTGTTCTAATAACCCCAGCATCTGTACTAGGTCTACTTACTAAATGGAAGTTAACACCACTTCCACTAGTAGCACCAGTTACTTCAGTACCAGCGGCTGTTGGAAACGAGGGATGTATATGAGATATTAATGCGTACTCTGGGTAAGCATCAGACCCACTACTAGCCGCAGATATATACTGAATTCGAGCCGCTTTAGCAATACCAGAAACACTTAACCACTCAGACACATCTGTACCATCCGTTGCGCCAGTTGAGTCGGCATCACTTGTCCCAAAGCCTAACTCAAGCCATTTAAAAGTATTACCGTTTTCTATTTCTTTAATTTTGATAAGTTCCATTTTAACGGTTCGTTCTTGATTACCAAAACCTTTACCATAATTAGTTGAACCATTATGTTCATGATTACCAGAATCCATGTAATGTACCGCTACATCAGTAAACATTTCCAATTGAGGCTTATTAAAATCATAATCGGACATCATTGGAAATATACGACCAGTTTTAGTTAAACCACCGCCTGTTGGATATTCAATACGTAGTCCATTACTTGCCGCACTAGTATAAGGTCTGGTTCCCCTTTTAAAATAATTAAAGTAAGCGGCTGGAGTCTGCGCTCCAGTACTAGTAAAATTGGGGTCTACATAAAAATCAAAACCACCAGTAGTCCCAAATCTATTAGCATCAGTAGTGTGAGTCTCATCTTTAGCCAATCCAATAATGTGAGCCAAAACGGATTTGTTGTTGCTTTCTTTTAACAAATACTTTGTTTTTGAATTTGAGTTAGATAACATTTGAGTAGTTACAAACTCCCTAATAGAAGGTGTAAACCTATTAGTATCATCAGTTATATCTATGTTTCCAGATTTACTAAAGAAAGATATTAACCCTTTAATTACTCCCGAACGTCGGTCTACCGCCGTACTAGGACTAGCTAAAGTTGGGTAAGTATCTGATACAGATGTATCAATAATAATGTCTGTTGCACCATCAGTTACGTTATCCTTTAGTTCTTCTAATGCATCAAAACACACTAAATTAATTACATTACCATACGCCATATCATGCTGTTCTGATACTTTGTAGACCCTGCCATAAAACAAAATAACATATGTAGATGTGTCTACAATACGAACCCGAATGAAATCAGTAAAAACACCAGTTAAATTACCTTTGTACTTACTGGACGTAGCACTAAAAGCATTAGTCATGCGGTTAGCAATACGAACTTCCAACATGGAGGGTTGCCCCATCTTTTCAGTTAGGGTAAAGTCTAGCATAGCGTTCTGGCTATTAGGTGTAGTTGCTTGAGTCCAAGCAGAACCGTTCCAATATTCTAATTTGGATTTAGTAAATGCCATATAATCACCTAGAAAGAAATGTCGTTACGAGCTTTGCATACAAAGGATAATGTGAAGTTCCACCTATCTTCTTTTGCGGGTTCCTGCGTAAACTGACATTGTTGTATTGCAACATGATACAAACCACCACCAGTAGAATTAGCCCCACTAGTAGATAATGGTGTAGTTGTGTCTCCAATTTCTACTTGTAAAATAGTATCTTCTGTAGATACCCATTTAACAATTTGTTGTTCTAATAAGTTCTTATAAGGGAAATAATATGTCTGACCAGAATATGTAAAAGATGGACAACCCCTAGTACCAGTAACAGTATTGCTGGTGTTAGTCGCATCCAATGGTTCGTTTTCAACTACCCCAGACATAGTTAAAGACGGTCTAAAAATACCTAAATCAATTAACTCAGGACTTTGTTGAGGAATAGGTATCTGGATGGGGGTTTTTGCAATAGTTATGGAAAATTGTTCTGCTTTAAGCCCAAATCTAGTTGTTGCTCCTGCATGTGTCCCATCTCTTATTAACACCGATACTGGCATTTCTGCGGCCATGTATACTCCTTACCCAATACTTCCAAGCAAATTCCCACTACCAGATAATATATCACTCATTTGTTTATGATTATCAATAGTAAGGTCTTCATTACGTTTTACAACAGCTTCTCGACTTTCGTCTGTCTTAAAGTTTCTATCGTCACGATTATTAATAGTAATGTTAAATTCATTAGTGTTGGGGTCTAATACAATGTTTCTAGCTTCTACTTGCCGTCTCATATCCCAAGCTTCATTAAATAAGTTCTTTTGTACTTGGCCTTCTTTTTCTGCTTTTTTAATAGTCCCCTTTATAAAAACACCGGGTATACTACCTATAGCCCTCAATAAACCCGGTTTTATGTGCGCTAACCAAACAGTTTTAAAAACTAAACCAAGATTTTTGAATGTCCAAATTATATTGTTTATGCGATTCATAACCCTAGCCCCCCATTCCAAAAATGGGTTCACTACATAACCTAGAATTTTATCCCAATTAAATATATTATCAAATAACCAATCAATGCTGGGTTTAATAATATCCCAATATGTACTAATCATAAGGGCTATGTCTTCTAATACTGGAACAAGGATGTTTTTAATTCCCCATACAAGTAGTTTAGCTAAAAGTAGCACAACTGGCTCAAGAAATATCCACGCCTTCTCTATTATGTCCCACAAACCATTCAGAATTTTCTCTAACACTGGAGCAAAATGTTTCATAAAAACATCTGATAACATCTGAAACGCTGGCATAATAATAGTTGCAAGTTTTAAGAGAGTGGGTAAAACATATTTATCAATAAACTTCATGAAACGTTTTACAAATTGTAAATACGTACCGATTAGCCATTGTAGAACAGGTTTTAAAGCATCCCATAAAGGAACAAGGATAGATTTTGCTATGTCAAATATTTGATTAAATATACTAGTGAATGTGGGAACCATGTCATCAATCCACTTAAAAAAGGTATCGGTTACCCAAAGGATAAATCCACCAGCTTCCTCTATTAACCATTTAGACAACCAAGTTAATCTAGGAACAACATCGACAGAAATCCAATTGGCTACTTTTTCAACAATGGATTTAATACTGCCACCAATACTCTTGAAAATGGGCCAAGCCACATCTTTAGCCCAACCCCATGCAAACTTGGCAATATCCCATATACCTTGACCAATAGATATCACCACAGGGCCAACAGTTTCCAGTACCCATGCTCCCACACTCTTCACCAATTCCCAATAACCATCTAAAATTGGTTTAAACTCGTTCCACGCCGTTTCTGCTGTTGCTTGAATTGCTGGCAAAGCATCCAAAAAACCACCAAACAAGCTCTTAACCTTTTCACCAAACCAATTACCCCATTCTCTAAGCTTTGGGAATATATTCTGCGTCAACCAATCATATGCTTTTTGAGCGTACTCACGTACTACTGGAATCCAAGCCGCTAGTTTCCTCATTAAACCAACAAAAAATGGCATAAATGGAGCTAATATAACATCCACAAATCCACCAATTATTTGGAATAAAGCGCCCATAAAACCAGTAAATATTTGGGATTGTCTTAGCATAGCACTAATAGATAGGTTGAGTCCCATCAATCCCATAGTTTTACTAAATAATTTTTTGGGGAGTTGAACCAGACTCTTTAAAACACCGCCAACGTTGGGCATGACTTTTGTTTTAAAACCCTTACCCAACGATGGAAGATGTTCAGCAATATCCTTATGCATTGCAATAGTGGCTTTAACTGCGTGGCCTGTGTTTCCACCTATCATTCCAGCGGCCCCAGCAGTTGCTTTCGCCGCCGTACCAGCACCAGCTTGAGCCATTCCAGCGGCTTTGCCCATAGCACCACCACCTCTAGAAACAGAGCCTGAGAGAGCTTTCAACATTAAACTAACCGCTGTTGTAGCCATTTATTAAAACCCCATACCATCTAAGTGTGGCATTGAACCTCTGCTGGCTTGCGCTTGATTATCTTCATTTTCTTTTTGCGCCATAGCCGATTCAACACCTAACATCATATGAATTTGGGCTTCCGAAGAATTTTCGATGAAATCCCAAGGAATGCCCAACTTTAATAGCTTTAAAATTATTAACCAATAATTAAACTGAAATGCTTCGTCATTCCTAACATTCATCCCACGTAGCCATATTAAGACTCTTTTTTTATTTCGTCAGGACTTACTCCTCCCTCGTCACTAAAGGCCGAGGGAACAAGTTTTTCTAAAGCGTTGCCCAACCGTTCATCAATTGACATGAGAAAAGCTTCGGTAGTCTTTCCCCAAGGAGCTTCTATAATCATTTCCTTTAAGCATTCTCTTACGTATGTATCGCCTTGAAAACTAGTACTACCGTCAGTAGTCCAAGCAATGCAACTAGATATTAATGCATTCCTTCTAGCCCAAGCCAACTGTTTAATAGTTACATTAAACTCATCATTTGTTCCTTCTATTGTTACCGTAACTACTTTTGCCTGTGGATTAATTTGATACTTATTTAAATCGAATTGTCCCTTTTCTTTGGCCGCCATTTTCTATCTCCTTATGGATAAACTGGTACTGAATCGTTGACCGTAATCTTCATCCCCCTAAACAAAATATCCAATTCTACTTGGAATGGATTATCCGTTGTAATAGTATGTGGAGCGGTTCTGATAAAAGCTCCTTGACTGTTTAAAGCCGCAGTAGCGGTAGTTGGTGTGCCAGCAGTAGTGCTTGATGGAATATCTATGATTATAGAATCACTGGCTCCTCTATCAAACCGTAATGCAATTGTGAAACCCGCCATTCTCTGGGCGGCAGTAGTTCCACCCATGTCGCCTTCTAGCAATAATTGCTTAAAGAGTTCTGTGGCTCCAGTTTGAGTAGTGGCTGTAGCCGCTATAGTATCTGGTAATGTCACGGAACATGCCATGCTGTATTCTCTTGGCCCCTCAAATATCTCAGAAGGCCCACGATGTCTGCCCATACCGCTTCTCTGAATGTAATATCTTGGTTCCTCACCATTGGATATGTTTAAAGAGAAACTTCTGATTCTGGCAAATTCTTGCCCAAAGAACTTAATTTGTCCCTGTGAAAAGTAATAAGGTTCTGTAGTTGGGAATCCTGTTCCATTATTTAATCCCGGTTCCCCTACATCATCTACATCAATACTCTGCATTAAGCCATATCGTGGCACTGTTGAGGCTGGAGCAGACCCAGCGTATAGATACGAATCCGTTTGACTAGCTTGGTTATGTACCATATCTAGGAAGTTTACACTATCCCAACTCATGGTTACCAAACCACCCTCTTCACCAGCTATACTGGAAGAACCAATCATACCGCCTACATACCTTCTATCAAAATCATTAGCAGATGTTTCATCACTATCTCTCATATGTACATGCCAAGAAACAGTATCTAGAGAGGTAGTTTCACTAATTACATGGGTATAAGTAGCACTGGACGCACATTCAGCCACAGATGCGTTATCGGCATGGTCAAATTGCAATGGAGCATTTAGTTTATAAGTACCAGCCACTGGAATTAAAACAACCTTTCTAACTTCTGAAACACTGGTAGAGCCATCATCAATGTTTATGTACTCATCAACAGCTATGTTTGATACATCGCCTCCATCAAGAGCTATAAATATGTCTCCTTTTTTAGCGACTCCATTTAATAAAATAACTCCGCTAACAGAAGAAGGAGTAGTAACAACTTTACCTATAGGAAATCTAAGTGGTATACCATTCAACAAAACGATACCAGATACACCACCACTAAGAGTCTGTTGGCCTTTGTAAGCTACTGAGAAATTACGCTTGGACTGCGTTCCAAGGAACCTACGTGGTTCTATAGCCATTTCTGGGTCAGGAGTGTCTACTGATTCATATACACCGGGTATCCAAGTTACATATTTACCATCATCATTTCTGGTAGAATCACCACCAATAGCTGTAATCTCTTTAACTTCTTGCCCGCTTGCATGGTAGAACGCTGTGGGACGGTCTAGCACAAAGGTAGTACTATCAATTAACTCAATACGTCGTACTTCATGTTCAGTTACTGTTTGTGCTGGGGTTCCATGAACCGTGCCAATCCGTATTTGGTCACCTACCGTAAAATTGCTTGCACTCGCTACGGTTATAGAACGTGCGCCAGCTTCAAATGCGGCATTGATAGTAGTAGAACCAGTTCCAGCAGTTCCCTCCATCATTTCTGGGTCACCACCTTGAGCGGCTTCCACAGCAAAGGTTAGTTGTGCTTGGTCAGAACGATATACAGCCATTTTAACTCCTTACCCAAAGGTTTGTATTTATTATACTCAAATTTATTAAGTTTCCAGTAAAACTGCGTTATTTACTAGCTCTATACTAATCGTTCCTACCCAAACATTTACTTGTTCTTGTGTTTCTTCCTCAAAATCCATAAATTCTTGTCGTTGAAAGTTGGTCAAAGAATGCATTCTAGAATGGCACAATCTACGAATTTCAGCCATTATGTCATATAAACGTTGTCTACTATCTTTAGTGTACAATTCTAATTCTATATTATACGTCCGATTTCCATATTTCCAATTACCAATCGGTTCTTCTTCAAAGGCCGGGCTTCCTGCCCTACCAATTACATGGTCAGCCCTATTTAAATCAAAACGAATGGGTTCATTAGCTCCGGTAACCTCAATAAATAGAGGTTCTGTAACATTAGAAGCGTTCCATTGAGCGTCTAAATCCGCTAATACTACATTTACTGGTAATGGTTCTGGCATATTTTATAACTTCCTAATATCTTTTTGGTCATCTATCATTATAGAACGTAACGCTTCTCGTTGTTTGGTAACCCTTCGTTCCATAGCTGAATAATAGTCATCCTCATCATCATATAAAAACTGTAATTCTTGGTGGTCTAGGAACTCATACATTCTATCTGGATGTGTACTGAATCCCATCCATGCCTGTACATCAACACCAAATCCTAGCTGTGTAACCGTTATACGACTAGTTAAACCTAGTAAGTTACCTGTTACACCGTGGAACAAACCACCACCAGAATTACCAAAAATACTTGGTGCATTCTGCATTACGTAAGATTTTTGGTCAATAATTTCTCTAATTGAGGTTAAAGTACCAGCATTGGGGAATGGGTCATGTAATAATGAACAACCACTTACCCACACAGGGTCGGCTATATGTACATCACTTATTTCCTCTCTAGGAATAATTGTGGCTACATGCGGCATTTTACGAGTGTTGTTCAATTTTACTGCGGCCAAATCATGATTTTTATCATAAGCAATGATTTCTGAAGTAGTAGAATTAGCAGACACAATACTACTTCCCTTATAATCAAATACCTCTACGGTAACTTCCTGCATGACATCTCGTTTCATATCCCTTTTCAAAACACCATCCCACTCATCTTTAAGAATGATGTTTTGGTCAATAACGTGCTGGCAAGTTAATGCTATGTTTATATATTCTTCTGGATTCATTGGGTCAGGTTCGCTATATACTAATACCCCGCTTCCACCACTAGCGGAAGCTCTAACTCTAGTTACAGGATATAGTATTTTTTCATGTATTTGTTGACGTTCCATATTAAAACACCTCAAAAGCCTTCAAACTATCTAAACGTTCATCCACTTCCTGAGTCCAGCCATCTATTCTTTGCGACATCTGAACTCTATCCATACCACTAACCACTAAATTACCAAAATCAGCATCACGCATAACGTCAATCGCAACAAGCTTTTTGGTACAATCTTGAACAATGCCACCTTGACGAATATCTGTTTGAATATCTCTACCAGCTAAGTATGTGACTTTTATTGGCATGGTGAATTCTCCACCACCCCATCGCCATACAGGAGCATTATAAGAAGTAAATCGGGCTGGCAATAGAAAATACCTAGAAAATTGTATCATTCCAATATCAGGAACAAGGAAAAAGTCTTTGGTTCTTCCCTGACGTTTACTGTCCCAACTAGCCCCATTCCAAATTTCTAACTTAATTATTTTATATGGGTCTGGTTTATCCAGTTTAAACCCATTTAGATTAAATGGTTGGTATTCATTAACTATGTAATTTGGTCTCCAACTCTTTCTAGTAGTAAAATCAACTATAGACTGAGCTTCTAATATATATTGCTCAACAGTTGCCTGTGTTGGAGTTGTAGCAGTAGTAAAATCTGTGGTTCCAGTAACATTACCTAATTGTAATAATTGAAATACATCCTTAGTTGTGCAATATGCAGAGTAAGGACGCATTTGAATACGTTTTATAGTCGGTGCAGTAGCCACTGAAGCGGCAGTTACACGTACCCAATATTTAGTAGAACTGTTTATAGCCGTTGTAGCCCAGCCCGCTAATAGATTTGGGGGAAACACCTCACCGCCATCCGCATCAAAACTATATTGCGCCCCTTCGTCATCATCTGGGTCTATTTCAAAACGACCAGAACCCGGAGTAAAAGTCGTCCAAGAACCATTATAATATTGCCATGTTAATGCACCTACACTCCCTGCCGTATCTACATCAAATACTGCAAGGTCAAATTTATAATCATGTCCTAGATATAAATAATGACTACTAGCAGATAATATTGCTGTAGAAGTCCCAGCAGGACTCTGCATTTCTAAAGTAATATCTGTATAAGTACTACTACCATCAAATGTAAATATTTTTGTGAATTCAGCACCAGCAACTGTAGGCATTAATCTTCCTCATTATCAGTATCGGGTGGGGATTCTCCTGCTTCGCCTTGTTGCTTCCCTCTTAAATACATAGCTACGCCATTTAAATTATGTACTTCTTGTGCAAGCTGTTCACGCCTTGTGTTTAGTTGTTCTAATTCAGCTATTTTTTGTTGAATCTGATTTGTTAATATAGATAAATCTTCTACTACATTGATGTCCATTCTTTGTTCCTCCAAACTACCCTATTATATTATTATACTTAATATCCATCAATATTTAATCTTACCCGCATATTTAAGTGTTCATAAGATAAATTTCCTGCTTCATGGGCAGTTTTAAGTATTGCGGCTAACTCTGTTTTCTCTGCCGCAATCTCATCAGCAGTTTTATCTACTAGATAGAAATTCTCCTCAGTTCCATTATCTCTATCATACTTTTTAGTAGTACTACACTCATTCATTAACACCTGTGTTCTAGTTTGTGGTATTACTGGGGCACGGCTAAATGCAGAGCCATTCCATGTTCCACCTATCTCACAATT
>TARA_R110000824_G_scaffold146823_1_pt1 | contig 19338 bp, 17 predicted proteins | sample TARA_R110000824 | Tara Oceans TARA_R110000824 (sample SAMEA4397747) | marine metagenome | biome: Polar Biome; feature: [MES] marine water layer (ENVO:01000295) within the mesopelagic zone...; material: water (ENVO:00002006), including particulate matter (ENVO:01000060) such...
ATGAATTATAATAAAAATGATTTAACTAATGAAGAAGTTGTAGAGAAAATATTAGAGAATATCCAACCAGAACATATATTAGAACTATTTGCGGGTATTTTTAATAACTTTGATGAACAATATAATAAATTTGTAAGAGAAAATAACATAGATGTGAATATTGCTGATGTTGTGTTGGAAACTTTTCATAAAAAATGTGTTAATAATAGTATGTTTGCAAATAAAGTAAATAGTATCGACGAAGATAAAAGAAGCACTGATGTAACAAGTTCAGCGGATATAGCACTCAAAAAAAAGAGAAATCAATCCATTACAATTCTTAAGAATAGAGGTCTTGAAGCTTCAGGCCCAGTGTGGGTTAATGCTAGTGGTGTAACAGTAGCAAAACTTCTAGATAATGGGAATATAAAATATATTACCAACAAAGAGGTGGATGAGATTAAAGTCGAAGCTTTAGCTGATGGTTCTACTTCTGACAAGCCTAATGAAGAAGAAGAAAATGATTCCGATAGTTCTAGTGATCAAAGTAACATACAACAAGCAACTGATGATATAATATCACAACAATCTGGTGGTAATGAACCAGAAGATGAACCAGAAGATGAACCAGAAGTAGAGACAGGATTAAACAACAAAGAATTAGAAACCTTGAGGAAAACTTTTGACTAAAATACGATTTGATGATGAGTTCATCTATATACAAGAAATTAAATCTGCCTCTGATATAGCACATGAAAAAAACCTTACCTCTGTGGGTGGTGGAAACTGGGCAGATAAGAGTGGTGAAGTTGTTGCTAGAACTGTAGATAATAAATTAGTTCCTGTTGCTGACAAAGAACAACCTCAACAACAAGAACCACAAAAGGTGGAACTGCCAAGTGAGGTCGTTGATAAGATAAACGCACGAAATGATATCAAACAACAAAGCAGTTCAGAGTATGATATATATTTAGAGGATCTACAAGAAAATAATATTGAAGTTATAGGTGATAATTTAGATCAGATGTTAGATATAGAAGATTCATTTGAAACCCCAAACATTCTAAGATCGTTTACCGGAGTTGACTATCAGTACGAAGGTTGGAAGTTAGCAAAGTTATCGAGAGAGGTTAGACATCCAGATTTAGAAACAGATTATCGTCTTGATAAAATGAAAGAGTTTTGCAACGATTCGCCGGAAGATCAATTGTGTGAAAACTTTAGCCCATCAAATAAATTTGGTGATGGTGATAAAGAAGCGTTCAAAGCTCTGCAAAAAAATCAACAAGAAAGTTTGGTAGCATTAGGATTAGTTAATGAGGATGGTACTGTCACTTTATATCGTGGCATTACTTCAGAGGGTGATATATCAGAGGGTAGTACAATAGAGTTTGATGGTTCCCCTGCTGATAGTTGGTCATTTAGCCCACAAAGCGCTTTGAACTTTGCGTCTTCAAGAGATCGTGAAGAACAAGATGATGGAGTAAAAACAAAACCACCGAAGGTATTAAAAGTTAACGCTCCTTTAGAGAGGGTTATAGCATCGTTTGCCACTACAGAACAAGGTGGTGAGGGAATGTATGAATGGAAAGACGAACTAGAGTGTACGTTAGACTCCGTAGGTATGGAGGGTATCACAGCACACAACCCATCTGAAGGATATGAAAAACTAATAGAACAAGATGGATCAATTGTAAAAATATCCATCAATGATGACACTAACATTAATTGGTTGAGACAAGGAAAGAAAATGAAAAATGAAAAGAAAAAGATTGAGGAGGGTATAAGACAAACAGTTCGTGGTTTGTTGATGGAGGCATCATTTAAGGCTCCAGCATTAACAAAAAAAGGTAAGTTGGTTTGGTTTACGAATAAAAATAATTATGATAAAGCTATAAAAATTGATCAATCACATACTGTCCCTACAAAAAAACAAATAAAACAAGCAGAGAAAGAAGAAAAACCAAAAAAAGATAAAGGTAAAAAGTCAAAGATCAGTACTCCACAAGAAGCTGTTGATGCTCTAATAGATATGGGTTATGGTGGTGACAATCTAATACCAGAACATATGTTAAAGGCTGATAGTTCAATAGCTGAGGCATTACAAAAAGGGTTTCATAGAGAGGAAGGTGGTTGGCAACCTGCGCCTGGTAATGCAGGTTCTCTTTTTAATGAAACTATGTCGATGGTCGGTCTTGATGTTATTAATCAGCTTGAAAAAATGGGATCTGGAACACCGGAACCAGAAGAGTTGTTAGAAATATTGAATAATTTATATGGCAATACAACCGCATGGAAAGATGTTGCTAAAAAACCAGAACAACTAAAAATCGTAGTTGCAGCTGCACTACAAAAACATCAACTCGTAAAAGATGCTATAAATAATAGTTCAGATTTAGATTTTGAAAACTCTAATATATCTTCTTATTATGGAACTTCTATCTCTTTGCAAAATCAATATGAAAAAATAATGTCATTGGGTGGTGATGATAAACGTGTTATACTTGGTGGTGATGGTGAACCTGTTACGAGTATACCAACAGATGTAATAAGTCTTAAACAGCTTTTAGAATACAATGGGCCCGATGGTAAAAAAGTTGATAAAGATGTTATTAAAAAAATGTTTAAAAACCCAAACAGTAGAGAAAGTGTGATTCAATTTATGGCTCTCTCTGCTCTTAATGGTGGTGGTGGTGGTAATCCATCTGACACTGCGACTATTATAGAGAGTGATTCTGCTTTATGTTTTATGGCATATTCTGATAAAACATCATTAGCTGATCAACAGGCTAATAGCACACCAACTCAATATATTGAAACATTGAGAGAAACTATAAATTTTATGGATGGTATGGGTTATAAGTGGGATCCTGGTATAGTTAAAAAAATAGAAAAAAAATTAGATTTATCAAAGGAACAATTTATAGATTCTGAAAGAAAAATAACCGAAGCATTATTAGCGCCAACAAGAATATTATTTAAAGGTGTTATTGATAAAAAAAATAGTGCCTTTATGGTTAGTTCATTCCATGATCAATTTACTAATGGTTCTGGTAAGGATTCTAGAATAATAGCCGATAAAGTAATGTCAATAAATCCAGAAGAAAATGCTTTTGGTAATAAAAAACCCAAAGAAGGACAAGATGTGTCATGGAGTTATTACCTTAAAGAAGCTGGTTGGAAGGGTAAAAACCCCCCATCAGAGGAACAAAAGATCGCCGCATATCTCGCTTCTAAATCAGATCCTAGAACAATGAAGGCCAAAGATGCAGATGGTGAGATTATAGATGTTACTATAGGTGAAAATTATTCAAGCGGAAATGACACTAAGTATATATCAAGAATGACTGCAGTTGTCGCTTCCGGCATTAAAGAAGATAAGGTAAAGTTAGATGATGAATCTTCACAACTAATAGTTTCTCAAAACTCTGTTATAGAAAAATATAGAAAAGAGAGCTTTGACGCTATGACTAATATGTTTGAGGAATTAAATAAAAATCAAGTAGAAGATGAAAATGGAGAACGTTTTAATGTTGGTGATATGATGGCTGGTTTTGATTTGATTGAAAAATTACACTTATATATGGTTGATAATAAACCCCCCGGCCTTTACTCTATGAATAGTGTGTTTTTAATAGCGGGTGAAGACGGCATATCTAAAGAAAATATGAGAGAGTGTTTGGGTGCAGATTCTACGGAAGAATTATTAAAAAGAATGAGAGTCGGGCCGCCAGACAAAACAGGTGAGACTATTCCTTTTGATGGTGAAAAGCTTTACGAAAGTGAAATATCTAGGTCAGGCAATCCCGACAATATAGCAAAAACAAAAAAAGGTAAGATTATATATTTGATCGATGGTAAATATGTATTTCAAGATCCAAAAGATGACCCACCTATGAACGGAAAAAAACCAGCAAAACCATTAGGCTCTATTACTGGCCGAAAATGGTTAGCTTATTATCAAGATAAAGATGGAAATAAAGTTGAGATAGGAAATCAAGTATATAGAACTAAGGGACAAGTTGATAAACTTAACACAACATATGGCTTTTCTAAAGGATTGCAGGATTGTCTTGGGTCAAAACCAATCACTGGCGTCAACGAAGGTGTTGAGGTAGAAGGTGATTGTGTTATGTGTACTAATTTAAATTCATCTGTATCAAAGATGATACAAGAAAGCAAAAAATTATCACTAGTATCTATTTTTGATGATATAAATGAAAAACCACCTATCGATCTTTTTTTGAAAGATCTTTATTTAGGAGTTTATAAAGACGATTAATTTTCTTATACTTTAGTAGTGTATATAGAATAATAAATAAATTTTTGGAGGTTTTATGTCAGACACCTTACTACTAGCTACATTTGTACAATCAAGAAGTGTAGCAGATACTATAGAAAAGATAAAAGATAATTTTGATGTTATAGGTGATAAGATATTCTTACTGCAAGATAAGTCTAACAAGCATAAGAAAATTATCACCTATAACATTATGAAGAACAAAGAAATTATATTCCCCTCAGTTATTCATAATACAATTTCCCTTCATAGAAAAAAAGAAACAAATACCCTTTACACACTTAATGCTTTAAATGAAATCGTCAAGCAACAAAATGACGGTAAGATTGATAAAGAATTTTCTGTGGAATGGGATAAGTATGTCAACACATTACTTATTACTTATCAAGATGAAATTACTGGTGATAATGAAATTAAAATTATTAATACCAACCTTATTAACATAATAAATATATAGAGGTTTTATATGATTAACAATGATAAATTAGTTAGTGTAATATTGCTCGGAGAAGATGGCAGTGATGATGAAGTTTTCGCTGCTATTAAAAATGTACGAGATCAAACCCATAAAAACATAGATGTTGTTGTTTCTTTGTTTAGAGAGGGTATCGATGATAGCTTTAAAGAAAGGTGTTCTAAGTTATTTTTAAATATTCGTTGGTTTGCTCACACACCATCTACAAATTTTCTTGATGAATTGATTGAATTGTCAGATGGTTATATTTTATTTTACAAAACTATTAATAATATTTTATGGATGCCTAGACATATTGAAGCTCACCTTGATGAATTTAATAAAGACAATAAAATCAAATGGTGTTTGAGTCATGTTGAAAATAAAAACGCTGCTCAAGCAGATAGTCCCTATAATACAATATCTTTTAGAATAGATAATCCCCCAGATCCAGATACTATTAGCATTGATGAAGTATGTCATCACAAGGATTTAAAAACAGATTGGGGATCTTGTTTAGAAAATATAGAAGGTGCGCCATTGTTTCTTGCTGGTCGTATCACTAAGCAATGGATTGAATTAAAGTCAAGGGGTTCGATCCCATCTGAGATAACTATTGCACAATGGGTAGATATCAACACTAATCAAGAAGATGAAGTAGAAACAGATCAAAGAAAGCAGATTGGTCAACCTTCAACCACTGAGATTAAAGAAGATATTATTGATACCGACGATGGTGATTTTGAAATTACTAGAATTTTTCCAACTGTTATGGGTAACAAACATCATGATGAATATAATGATAACATTCGTCAACTCATTCATCAAACGGAAAATATTAGTTCTATAGGTCTTAAAAGAACTATAGGGTTAGGTGATGTTGTTGTTGTTGAACCTATTATTAGAAGGTTGAAAGAAAAATATCCTGAAACAACAATAGATCTTCATACATCGGTACCTGATATTGTTAAGTATTTTTCTTCACAACCAGACAATATTATTACTACTGATACTAATTCTCTATTACAAGATACGTTATCAGAAACAAAAAATCAAGTTAAGTTTGATTTGGATATGGCATATGAAAGTAGAGAAAACATTTCTTTTATTGATGCGTATGCTGAGGTGGTTGGCATTGAGTTTAATGGTGAGGAACAAAAGAAGGTTAAGTTGGTTTCCGATAGTGAGCCAGAGATTACAGAAAAATATGTTGTTGTGTGTGGTGATGGTTCTGGCTGGCCTGGGAAAACTTGGGGTGTAGAAAACTATAAGCAAGTAATAGAGTACATTCACTCCCTTGGTTATTTAGTTGTCGAAACTGGTGCAGAACACACAGATATTACTCCAGAAAAATATCATGCTTGTGAATTTGATATAATGGTTAATCTTATCGCTAATTGTGATTTTTATGTAGGTGCTGATAACGGTCCTATGCACATCGCTAGAGGGTTTGACCGTCCATGTGTGTTGATAGCTGGAGTTGCTCGCCCATACTACACAAACCCCAATAGAGACAACGTAGTGTATGTTGAGAATCATACTTCAAAGGGTTTGGGTGTTAAGCACACACAATTCTTTAATCACGCACCAAACGGTATCACTTTTATGCCTATATTTGAACCTGACCCTAGCTGTGGATTAAAAGATATGAAACCATTATATGTTAAGAGTGCAATTGATAAGTTATTGGCGAAACCTCTTTCACCAGTTGGTAATGAAATGGATTATGCTTTTAACATCCCTGGCAATCTTGTTTTGAGAGATGTTATGCCTGGCTTTGCTTATTATAAAGATAATGTAACAAATATCTTTTGGAGAGAAGAAAGATATTATCATCCTGAACAACGCATTGATGTTTCGTACATGTATAATAAGGATCAAGATATTGTATGGAAAAACAACTATCTACCTATAATCGATTATATTGAAAATAATAACCACAATGATAAAAAAGTTTTAGATGTTGGTTGTAATATGGGTATTTTTGTTGAAGGATATAATAAACGAGGTGGTGATTGCATTGGTATTGATATCAATAAACTTGCAATTACTAGAGGACTTACAAAGTTCGATAGTGTTAAGGATAAGTTAATACTTGATAATTATCTAACTCATAATTTTAGCGAAAAATTTGGTGTTATTGTGTGTAATGACATTATTAATACTGTTAGTGATCCTGTTGATTTCTTGTGTAAGGTACACAGAGAATTAGAAGATGATGGTATTGTCATTATTAATTTTCATAACTACGATAGTGAAAAATCACAAAAAGAAAATAGAAAGTGGGAAGGTGTTGGTGTAGGTGAGAAGGTAACAATGTTTGGTGATGATGCTTTTCTTAATATTATTAATCAAAATGGTTTTGAAGTCGTAGAAGAATATTGCAAGGATGTTATAGAAGTAGAAGATATTAAATTTTACATTTGTAAAAAAGTGGGTTAAAATGGAGAGTTTCGGTTCTATCATAGACAAGATAAGTATTTTAGAAAAAAGAATTAGTGTTACACAGACGGAAAAAAATAATGTTGAACACTTGTATAACCAATATGGTTGGTTGTTAAAAACGATGGGCGAGATTTTGGTAAAAAACTTTGAGGGAAAACAACCATTTACTTTTTCTAAGAATAAAAATTATGATAATGATGTTAGTATTGATTTAAATATGACTTTTCTAGAAGCAATAAAACATCTCAATGATTTTAACATTGCGTTGTGGAAGTTAGAAGATATAAGAAGGGATGAAACTAAAACAGACAAAGAAAGATTATCAGCTGCTGATTCTGTTTCTGTACATAATAAACTTCGCAATGATTGTATTGATCAGATTGATTTAACAATTCAACGAGCTGCGCGATCATCTCATGGTTATCTTTTGCCATTCCCTCTCCCACCAAATTGTCGAGCAAAATAAATGTCAAAAAAAATTTTAATAAGTGGTGGTAATGGGCAGTTAGTAACAGATGTTGCAGAAAAGCTACGAGGTAACAATTACAATGTATATTCGTTTGATCGTTGGCAATGGGATATTACGGATCATGAAAAATCCTATAGAATGTTTGAGAAATATCAACCAGATATATATATTAATGGTGCTTCATATCATGCAGTAGAACAAATAAATAAAAATCCAGAAACAGCTTGTAATATAAATATTTCATCAATATATCGTTTAGCAGAGTTATGTAATAAGTTTGACACTACGTTTGTTAATTTCTCAACTAACTATGTTTTTGATGGTAATCCACCAGAAGGCCTATTGGCCGGAAACTTTTCTTACAATACAATGGATAAACCTAATCCAGTAAATCTTTATGGGATAACGAAATATGCTGGTGAAATGGTTATAGAAACAACATGTAAGAAGTGGTATAATTTTAGAGTGTCTGGATTATTTGGTAAGACGGGTTCTAGAGCGAAAGACAATATGAACTTCCCTCTTATAATTTTAGATAAATTAAAAAACTCTTCTATTAAAACCAAACCAATAGAGGTGGTGACAGACCAAAATGTTAACATCAGCTACACAAAAGATGTAGCTGATGTTTTAGAAAAATCTTTTAGTAATAAAATAGAATATGGTAATTATCACATAACTAACAAAGGAAAATGCACATGGTTTGAGGTTGCAGTTTATATTGCTAAGATATATGATTATAATATAGAGTTAGTTTTACCTATTACTACGGGTGATTTTTATTCTAACTTAAAAAGACCTGTTGACACAGCGCTCAACATCTTTAAAATTCAAAAAGCTCTTGATTATGAAATACCAACATGGCAAGATGCTTTAAATAGATTTAAAATGGAGATAGAAAATGACTGAAACATCAACGTATGACCAGATTGTAGGATTGTTTGAAGAGTTTACAACAAATCACACTAAGTTTGTTGATGAAAAGAATAAATCTGCTGCAACTAGAGCAAGAAAAGCTATTGGTGAAATTAAGAAGCTGACAACGGAGTACCGTAAGGGTAGTGTAGAAGCAGCAAGTAATCTATAGATAGAGAGAGTTAATATTATGTCACAACCTGCAAATGATATGAAACATGGTGGAAGATATCACTTAGATGACCGTGGACAACGATATTGCAATATATTTCCAGAGATCGAAAAGGGTGACATTAATGTTAGTGTAGTGGAGCCAGGTGCGACGGCACTCTGGCATCGTCACAGAAAACAAGCAGATTATCAATTGGTAGTTAAGGGTAGTTTAAAAATTGGTATTTGTAATCTACCATTTCTTGGTTATGATGCTTCTAAATATACAGATGATGAAGTAAAAAGAATTGATAAACTTCATTATGAAGCATTAGAAGAGTGGAAAGATATCAGAGAAGATAATAAGTTGTGGAGTTGGTCAAAAGACGAACCACAAATACAATGGCATTATCTTTCAGAACGAAACACTTGTCAAGGTTCATTATATATTCCAACTGGCTTATTTCATGGTTGCCACAACTACACTAATGAGCAAGCAATTCTAATTTATCATATTACAGAGAAATACGATGGAAGTGATGAAGAAAGGTTTGACCCTAATATGATGATGTGGGATTGGGAAAGAGAAGATAAATGAATCTAGATGGAAAAACAATATTGGTTACAGGTGCATACGGTCATATTGGTTCTTATATTGTAGAAGAGATTTGTAAGAAATTTATTAGATGTAAAATATTATGTTTAGATAATAACTACAATGGTAATATAGATAATCTTAAAAAAGCACATGAACTTAGTGAGAGTAGATATAATAAAATTGTTTATCTTGATCAATGTAGTATAACTGAGTGGGATAAATTACAATCTTTGTTTGTGTTATATAAACCAGATATTGTTTTTCATGAAGCTTCGATGTTAACATTAGATTCTAAAAAAAATAGATTAAGATCAACGCATGTTGGTGTTATTGGGTCAACAAACATTTTTGAATTATCTTTAACTCATAAGGTTGAAAAAGTTGTTTATGCTTCTTCTGCTTCAGTGTATGGAAGTCCTAAGTACACACCAACAGATGAAGAATGTCCAAAAGAGTGTAGTCTTTTATATGGCGCTCATAAAATAGCAGTTGAAGCTATTGCTGATTCTTATATAAAAGAAGAAGGGTTGGATATTGTTGGTCTTAGATATTTTAATGTTTATGGACCTAGACAATCAAGTAGTAATGTATATACTCAGATCGTAGCTAAGTGGTTGAAGGAAATAAGAGATAATAAAAAAGTTGAAATATATGGTGATGGCACCCAGACTATGGATATGATTTATGGTGGAGATATTGGTAGGTTAAATATTAAGTCTTTAGATGCACCTGCTGGTTTTTACAATATAGGAACGGGCATACAAACTTCAGTAAAAGAATTATTATCTATAATGATTAAAGAGATTTGTCCACATCAATTTGATGACATTGATATAGTTTATTTAGATCATGATCCAGCATTAGTAAAAGAAAGACAGGCGGATGTGACTAAGATGAATAAATATATTGGTCAACATGATACGTCAGTAAAAGAAGGTATAAGAAAAATAGTAGATAATGATATATTTTAAATATATTAAAAAACAAAATTATTAGGATGTGGGGTAATTAAAAAGTGATAGGAGAGATATGATAACGCGTTGGGTTTTTGATTTAGATGGTACGCTTGTAAATACAAGTGGTAGCGATTATGAAAACAGTACACCTATTCCTAAAGCTATTGAGAAGGTAAGGAAGTATAAGGACCGCGGCGACCATATTATAATTATGACTGCTCGTGGTTCGGGAAGTAAAACAGATTGGCGAGAGTTTACAGCAAAACAATTAGATGACTTTGGTATTCCTTATGATCAATTAATTGTAGGGTTAAAGCCCGGTGGTGTAGATGTATTTGTAGATGACAAGGCTATCAATGCTCTTGATTGGCTAGCAGATGAAGAAAGAGCGTTGAGTAGAATAGAAACTGTAGAACATAAAAGAGGCATTCAACTCTTCGATCCATACTTTCCTTACGCCAAGGATATTCTTGATGAGTTGGGAATTGACCCAGAAGATCATAAGAATAAATGATTATAAAATTATTAGGATGTGGGGTAAAAAATGATAGGGTATGACAGATAATATGAAAGAAAGAAAATATAAGTTAGTAATACTTTCCCTTGCGGGTTTTGGAGATACCTTATCTCTAATAACAAGAATACCTGCTATGCTAGAACAACACCCAGAACATCAACCAGTTTTTTATTTGGGCGGATTTGGAAAAGCCCCCTTGTTATCAAAAGAACAATTGGAAAGAGAAGGTTATAAAGCCAATATAATTAAAAATTTAACTTACCACAATCAACTTGGCAAGATGTGTGAATTTATCAAAGAAAAGATTGTTGGTGAAAATGATTTATTTTTAGATGCTAGTTTTTGTAATGAAATATTCAAAAATCAAGAGCCACCTTTTTATGAATACGCGATGCAAATTCCGTATGAGTATAAGACAAATAAACAAGTCGATATGGCTGACTCTCATTTTTTTAAAAAGTTTGTTGCTATTCATCCTCTTACAAAATCTGGCAACGCTGAAGGATTTGAAAGCGATGTAGAAAAGGGCAGGTTTTGGAACAGAGATCAGTGGAAACAGTTGTGTGTGCTTTTAATAGATAGTGGGTATACACCTGCCTTTGTAGGCTACGGTGATGAAGATTGGGGTTTGATAGAAGAAATATTTGAAGAGTATGGTGATACTGATAAAGTTTTAGATGCTAGAATGGGTGTTGAAGAAACAATAAACTTTCTACAACAATGTGTCGCCGGTGTCTTCTGTAATTCTTGGGATTGGGAAGTAACAGCCAGAGCTGGTATTCCTACATTTTCATTCTACACCAAAAATCATTTCTTTATCCAAAATCATGTACCTCATGGTCCTAGTAAATTTTGGGATAATACATATATAGAAACTTCAACAGCAGTTAATTATGAACAGGTTTGGGATAGAGTTTCTTATATGATTGAAAATAAGAAAAGACCTGATTGTAAGTATTCTGTTTGTATGATTACATATAATGATGAAGAGTGTGTAAGAGATACGATGGAAAATGTAACGCCATACATTACAGATGATTTTGTTATTACGGATGGTGGCTCAACTGATGAAACAATAAGTATCATAGAAGAATACGATACCAATCTTATTCATAGAAAATGGGCCGATGATTTCTCTGAACAAAAAAATAATTCACTTGATCATGCGACAAATAAGTGGAGAGTTTGGATTGATGCTGATGAAACATATGAGCATATATTTTGGAATCAGTTGCCTTGGTATATTAATGATGCTGAAAAATATGACATAGGGTGCGTTAATGTTCCTCGTATTAATACCATTACAAATTTAAGTAATATAGATTTGCAAGAGTACGCTAGTCAAGTAGGGTGGAATCTATCGTTTTTCAATTGGGTTAACTATCCAGATAGTCAACAAAGAATTTTTACAAATGATTGTAAGTTTTTTGGTAGAACACATGAAAGAATTGTTGGTGCAAATAAAGAAGGTTTATTAACTGGTGTTCATTGTATACACCCAAAAACAAAAGATCGTCAAGATAAAGGTATTAAGAGAGAACAAGATCAATATATTATTGAAGCAAAAAAAATAAGTGAGAACATAGCTACAAGTAATGTATTAAACAAACCTATAGTTGTACATTATGTTCATCATGTAGCTCTCGGTGGGACATCAAAAGTGCTTCAATTATTAGGTACTCAATTTCGTAAAGATACTAACTTTCATCATGTCTTAGCATATAAGTTACATGGACCAAATGAAAGAATATCGTTGTTTGAAAAATCATTCGGAAGAGAAAATATTATTCCGATAGCATCTTATCCAGAGTTTTTTGAAGTAATAAAAGAGTTAAAACCATTTATTATGCATCGTCAAACATCAGGGCAAACAGAATTTCCGTTTTGGCCAGAATTAAAACAATTTACTAAACACCTTATAACAACTTCTATTTTCGCTGGCATAGATAGATTAATAGAATCAGATATAACTATTTATATATCAAATTATATGTATCATTATGCTGGTGGCTTCGGTGGTTCTTTTAATACTAATGGTTCTCACAACGGCCAGCTTGGTAAAAATGTTAGAATAATTGGTATACCTATTGAAGCGCCACATACAAAAGAAGATTTTAGAGAAGAGTTAGGAATATCAAAAGATGCTTTTGTTTTTGGTAGATTAGGAAGGGATGCAGATTCTATTTTTGATCCTATTAATATAATATCATACGCTATGATTGAAACAGATGATACACATTTTGTAGCATTATCTCCTTCACAATCATTAAAAGATAAAGTTATAGAGTGTGGAATAAAAAACATTTCTTACATTGATACAACATTAGATGATGTAAGAATTAGTAAATTTTATAATACGATTGATGTTTTAGCTCATTCCCGTAAAGATGGTGAATGTAATCCAGGTAACATTCATGAGTCATTTGCTCATGGCAAGCCAGCAATATCTCATTATGCTATACCATATAATGGTCACATACAAGAAGTTGGCAATTGTGGTTTTGTTGTTAATAAGGTAATACCATTTTGTAATGTGTGGCAAGGTGGCAACCCTGCTTCTATTATTGATGTTATGGAGTATAGTAGAGGGTTAAATATGGATAACTTCACACCACAAGATGAAAAAAATGCAATAAAAGCAAATGTTAAAGAATACGCACGTATTATGCAAGCATTCATTGATGGTGATATTGACTATGATACTTTAAGTAAAAATTGTTTAGAAGATTGGCGTAACAATTGCCATCCAGAACTGATAGCACAACAACATATAGATTTATATAAGGAATTGTTGTAATGATAAAAGAAAGATATAGGTTAGTTAAATGGTAGATATGAAGGATGTACATATCGTTCTCATTGGTAATGATAGAGTTGATGATTATAAGGTAAATTTAGAATTGTTGAGATACAATTTTCACTATGGTATGGATTTATGGATTACCACTGTTTTCAATGGCAAGTTAAATGAGCTATCTTCAGGTATAGGTGAAAATACATTTATATATTTACCAGAAAATCGTGGTTATGGTTATGGTGCCTTAGATGGGTTTAATAAGGGGTTAGAATTTGCACGTGCTGGATATAGACCTTACGTTGCTATTTTTAATTTTGATGTTTGGTTTTTAAATAGTAATGGATTTTTAACAGCAATCGATGAGTTTGTAAATAGCGGAAAACAATTCAGTGCAGGGTATCATCAAACTCATAAATGGGCTATGACTGATTGTATGTTTTTTCGTAAAGATTTTCTTAATAAGATTTTACCCCTACAAGACAAAGTGTTGGAATCGAGAAAACAAAATAAGTGGTTGAGTAATGAAATGAAGGGTTCACAGCTTGGTTTTGAAAGTATGGAAGAGTGGTTTCTATACTCTCTCAAAACAAACACAACAGGACGGGATGATTACGGGGAGACAAACACCAGTGAAGATTTAGAAGTGATTGTAGAGGATATGGAACCCCTTTGGCATAAAATGCAACGTGACAACCACCCCCGATATCGTTATACAAAAAAATACGAGTTAATTCACGAACATGATTGGGAAATTAGAAAAGAATATTTAAGAAAACACAATCAAAACCAAGGTTATTTTATATCTAGATTGTTAGATATAAAAATAGATCATACGGTGCTTGGTGGTATGGTAACATCTTCGGGTGAAACAATAGAGGTATGAGTTATCTTCAATCACATATGCTTGCAGGCGTTGATAAGCCGTTAATTATTCATTGGAATAACGGTTTAAATGCTGGTGGAACTGAAGGTATGCAAGTTGTGTTTCATCAACAGTGGCAAAACTCAAAGATGGATAATCCATTTAATCATAAAGTTGCCTATAGAAAGCAAAGTGAGAACTCAAGAGAACAACAATTTAAAGATTTGATTGGTGAAGAGAATTTAATTTGTGTTGATGATAATCAGCATTTTGTTGATATTGTAAAAGAGTTACAACCATATATAGTACATAGATATGCCGCTGGCATACCAGAATTTCCATTAGTACCAGAAATAAAAGAACACACTAAATATCTTATTTCAACGGCGGTGTTTGGCAACCAAGATGATTCTATCGATATTGATGCGGTTATTTATGTCTCCAAACATATTCAACATATGGTTCAAACTACTAGTTTGCCGAATCATTATGTTGTGAGAAACCCTGTACAAGATAAGTTATCAAATGAAAGTCTTCGTAGTGAATTAGATATACCAGAAGATGATTTTGTATTTGGTAGAATAGGTAGAAGTGATGCTGACATTTACGACCCTATTAACATCAAGGCATACGCTAAAATATGTAATAACAATACTCACTTTGTTGCTATTAGTCCTAGTGAATTATTAATAAATGATGCTTTAAGTTTAGGTGTTAATAATTTTCATATTATTAAAAAAACAACTGATATGGTTAGGTTGTCAAAATTCTACAACACTATTGATGTTTTAGCTCACGCCCGTAAGGATGGTGAGTGCAACCCTGCTGTAATGTTTGAATCATTTTCACATGGAAAGCCAGTAATATCTCACTATGGTTGGCCGTTTAATGGACACATTGAGTGTATAGGTGAGGCTGGTTTTACGGTTATGGCTGGTGATATTAACGAATATGCAAAAATAATGAAGAAATTTGTTGACAAGACTGTAGATTTTTCTTATATTAGTAAGAGAGCAAGAGAACAGTATTTACGATTGGCGTTCCCATTTGATAGAGCAAAAGAACAAATGGAAATTTATAAAGGATTATTATGAGCAAAATTTTAGTTACGGGAGTTTGTGGTCATATCGGATCACATCTAGCAAAGATGTTAGTGAGTCAAGGTGAAGAAGTTGTTGGTATAGATAATTTGTCATGTGGTTTTATGGAAAACATAAATCTAATAAAAGATATACATTCAGATAGATTTTCTTTTATTGATTGTGATATAAGAGATGATATTACAGAGTTACAAAAAAATGAACACATTAAAAACATTGATATTATATTTCATTTAGCTGCCCGTGGCGAAACATATTATTGTAGAAATAATCCAATAGAAGCTGTAGATAACAATATTAATGGCACAATTAATATGCTTCATTTAGGTGATGAGTTAAAAATTAAACATTTCTTCTTCGCAGATACTTCAGCTGAATATGATTCATTAGAAAATATTAGTCACTACCCAAGTATCGAAGAATTTGCTCCGAACAACATTACCCCTATGGGTGTGTATGCAATAACTAAAATGGCTGCATCACAATTTGTGAGAAGTTATGGAAAGAGGTTTGGGTTTGGTAGTACTCTTTTTCGTTACACAAATGTTTATGGTCCATCAATGAATCTAGAAAGAGATATTCCACCTGTCATTGGCGCTTTTGCTGACAGGCTATTTAATGGTAAGTCACCAATTATATATGGTGATGGAGGTAAGCAACGAGATTTTATACACATAAATGATCTTACTATGTTACATAATTATGCCATCAATCGAAGATTTGAAGAGTTAGATACTAAAACCTATAATGCAGGTAGTGGTGAAAAGTATAGTATTTTTGAGATTTATCGTTTGGTCTGGGAAGCGTGTTATAGAAATAAACAGGATATCCCACCTCTAAAATCTGTAGAGTATAAACTAGACCAACCTAATGAAGCTCAAATCACTCAAGCTGATATTAGTCTTGCTTCTTTTGATTTCGGCTGGCGTCCATATATCGACATTAAGATGGGCATTGATATGACTGTTGATGAACTTTACAAGAGAACCATTAAGGGGTAAGTAAATGTTAGGGAATACTGAGGATAACGTTAAGATTCTTAAAAATTTGTTTGAGAATAATGATTTTTTTAAACAACAACCATCACAACATATAAACAACCTTATTACAAACAACAATCATATAAAAATTATTAATAGTGTAAGAGGTCTTACTAATATCAAACAGAGATCATTTATTAATACACTTATATCTTCATATAATGATGTTAATTATATGGAAATAGGTTCGTATTATGGTGCTACTTTAGTATCTGCATTATTAAAAAACGAGTCTGTTTTGAATAAAATTATTATTAATGATCATTGGTCTTGGGGTGATGCAGATTTCGATGGATTTAAATCTGAGGTTTTCGATGCATTGAAAGAATTTTATAATGATCGACCAAATAATTTTTATTTTAGTAATAAATATAATACTAACAAATATAATATGTCGAAGTTAGAAGGGACTATGTTTGACCTTACTATAGTGAAGGGTGAAACGTTTGACTCTACTCAAGATATATTATCAACTTGGGGTAATGATAAGGTTGATATATATTTTTATGACGGCGGCCATACTTGGGAAAATCAACGCGCCGCGCTAGTAGAATTTAGAGAGTGTTTTGCTGATGAGTTTATTTTTATAGTTGATGACTTTGATACTATAGAAGTAAGACAAGGTACAGCAGAAGGGATCAGATTGCTCGGTGTGAAATCAGGTTATGATGTTTTATATTCGGTTGAAACACAAGATTGGAATGAAAATAGGGAGGATAGCAATGGTTGGGGTGGTGGTTTGTTTGTTTCGTATTTGAAGAAGAGATAATAATGATTATTGTTCGAACTCCTTTAAGAGTTACTTTTGCTGGTGGGGGATCTGATATACCATCATACTTTTATCAACATGATGGCAGTTGTATTAATGCTACGATAGATAAGTATGTTTATGTGTTGGTAAAAAAAAGAAGTGATAATAAGGTATATCTCAAATATTCAGAAAATGAAGTTGTTGATGTAGAAAATATCACCAACATTAAACATGATTTTATTAGAGAAACATTATTATATTTAGGTATTAATTATGGTATAGAGATTATTAATTGGGCTGACATCCCAACTAAAGGTAGTGGTTTAGGTAGTAGTGGTAGTTTTTTAGTTGGTTTATTACATGCCATACACACGTTACAGGGTGATGATGTAAGTAAGGAAATATTAGCTAAAGAAGCGTCGTACATAGAGATGATAAAATGTTTCAAACCCATTGGTTATCAAGATCAATATGCTGCTTCTTATGGTGGAGTGAATCAATTTTATTTTTCTACTACCCAAGACTATCAACACGTTGTAAAAGTAAAATCATTTAATCTGTCAGATAAATATTTGCGTTTAATTTCTGACAATTTGTTATTATTCTATACAGGTATTACAAGAGAGAGTAAGGATATTCTAGAAGATCAAAATAAAGAAATGACTGAAAACATTAATGTTGTTGAATTGATGAAAAAAAATGTTTCTTTATCACATGAGCTATCTAATGCTATAAAAAATGATAGATTTGATTTCATTGGTGATGCTCTCAATACTAATTGGGAATTAAAATCACAGTTCAGTGATAAGATATTAAATGAAAAAATAAAATTGATGTATTATGATGGATTAAAAGCTGGCGCCCAGGGTGGAAAGTTATTAGGCGCAGGCGGTGGTGGTTATATGATGTTTTATGTTGAGAAGAATTTTCATAATAGAGTAGTTGAAAAGATGAGTGAATATCAAATGATGCCAATATCAATTGATAAATATGGTAGTAGAATTTTATTAAACACAGAAGATAAGGTGTGGTGATATGAATCAAACAATTGATAGTTTTATGAGTCAAATTAAAGATGTATTATCTAAAACTGCTTCTGTTGAAATAAGTCAATTAGAACGTGATATAAATACTACATTTTTTCGTGATGGCAGAATATTTCTTATAGGTAATGGTGGCAGCCAAGCTATATGCTCTCATATTACTACTGATCTTATTAAGCGATGTAATATAAACACTCATTCTTTAAATTCAGATTCTATGATTACATGTTTAGCTAATGATTATGGTTTTGATCAAATGTATGTAGAGTGGTTAAAAGGATTTAATATAGGTTATGATGATATGCTTATTGCAATATCATCTAGTGGAAAATCGAAAAATATTCTTAATGCTATTGAGTTTGCAGATCATATGGGTACTAATATATCTTTTATGCATGGGTTTAATGTTAATGAGTTTAAGTCTAAAAATCCAAATATTGCTTTTAGTAGTTACATATTTTTAGATAGTGATAATTATGGCGTTGTAGAGTTAGGGACAGAAATTATTTTACATTCTATAGTAGAAAAAATCGTAAATGAAATAAATAAGTAAATATATAAAATGTATTGAGGGGTAAAAAATGAGTGATAATAAAGTTGTAGAGTTTCCATCTGCTAGTGGTTGGTCGAATAACACAGATAAAGACCAATCACCATCTAAAAATATGTATAATGAACGCGTTGATAAAATTACTCCTGACAATCAGGTTGATAAAAGTAATAATTGGGTTTGTAAGTGTTGTGGTGTAGAGGTTGATGATAAAAGTGATAGAAAGGTTTTGCCAATATCTATGGGTGGTGATCCAAACAATCCTCAGTATTCTTTAACTTTTTATATTTGTCCGGGTTGTTATTCAGTACAGATGCCAGAAGAAATATTTGAAGAAATGCATCGTCGTATGAACTCAAGCATTATTCAGTAATGGAAGATGTTGATACCCTTGTTGTTCAAGAGTTGATGT
>TARA_R110000824_G_scaffold283247_2_pt1 | contig 19329 bp, 26 predicted proteins | sample TARA_R110000824 | Tara Oceans TARA_R110000824 (sample SAMEA4397747) | marine metagenome | biome: Polar Biome; feature: [MES] marine water layer (ENVO:01000295) within the mesopelagic zone...; material: water (ENVO:00002006), including particulate matter (ENVO:01000060) such...
TCAGCTTGAAGGGGATGCCTGCGAAAGTTAGAGCTTTTTCTAAAAATTCTCTAATAGTATGAGTTTCGCCAGTAGAGATTATATAGTCCTTAGGTATGTCGAAGTTGGGGTTATTCTCTTTTTGGTTGACCATTTTCCAGATCCCTTCTACATAATCCTGAGCGTGACCCCAGTCTCTTTTAGAGTCTAGATTTCCTAACTGCAACGCTAAAGGTTTTTTCTCTTTATCGATAAAGCGACGTAGAAGGGCTACTCCTTTCGTAATTTTACGTGTTACAAACTCTTCTCCTCTACGTTCACCTTCGTGGTTGAAGAGCCATCCTTGAACCGCGTATAGGTTGTAGCTCTCTCGGTAAACTTTAACTAAATGTCGAGCTGCGGCTTTTGCAGCCCCATAAGGCGAGCGAGGACGCAATGGGTGTTCCTCGTTTTGAGGGGAGTATAGTACATCTCCAAACTCTTCGCTAGTACCTGCGTTATAAAAGCGGGTTTGAGGGGAAAATTTCCGTATCGCCTCTAAGATATGCAAAACTCCTGTCGCGTTAGCGTGCCACGTAGCCACAGGAATATCCCAGCTGGCACCCACATAGCTTTGGGCAGCAACATTAATAAAATAGTCCGGCTGATATTTCTGCACAACGTTTTGGATTGACTCGTTATCTGTGAGGTCGAAATAAGTTTTTTCAAAACGAGGGTTATCTAATCGATGCTGAATGTTGTCGTAATTTTGAACAGAAACTCGGCGGAAGCATGCTACTATATGGCAGTCTGTGTTGTCCAACAGGTAGTCAACTAAATGGCTGCCGTCTTGTCCTGTTACTCCTGTTACTACTACTTTAGTTTTCATTGATTAATTCTGTTCTGCTTTGCTGTGTACCAATTATATGTTTTCTTTAAGCCTTCTTCAAGGGAGGTTTTTGCCTCAAACCCAAACTGCTCCTTAGCTTTAGAGGTATCAAGGCATCTCCTAGGCTGGCCATTGGGGCGACTTACATCCCATGTGATTTCCCCTTCGTAGCCTACTAGTTTTTTCACGGTTTCGGCTAACTCTTTGATCGAAGTCTCTTTCGCTGCTCCGATATTAATAGGATCCGGTTTATCATAAGTCGAGAAGGCTTTCCAAATGGCATCAGCGCAATCCCCTGCATATAAGAATTCTCGAGATGCGGACCCATCACCCCATAGGCAAACGGCAGGATCTTTATTTACTTTAGCTTCGTGAAATTTTCGTAACATCGCTGGAATCACGTGAGAGTCCTCAAGATTAAAATGATCATGTTCGCCATACATGTTGACTGGAATTAAATGAATTATATTATGGCCGTATTGTTGAGAAAGCGCTTGAGCACCAACCAATAAATTTTTCTTAGCCAAACCGTAGGGCGCGTTGGTCTCTTCGGGGTAACCGTTCCAGAGATCTTCTTCTTTGAAAGGAACGGGTGTATGTTTTGGGTAAGAGCATACCGTTCCCAAGGTTACCGTCTTCTTGATGTTGAGTTCGTGAGATACCTTCAGGACGTTGAGGCTCATCTGCGCATTATTCAAAAAGAAATCAGCAGGTTTACGCTGGTTTATCCCAATGCCTCCACACTCTGCCGCAAGGTGTATAATGGAGTCGATATCATTGTAAAGACAATAATAATAAACCTCATCATAATTCAAGCAGTCCATTTCGGCGCTGGGAGGAGTGAAGAGCTGGTAGATATCCTCTCCATCATAGTTCTTTTGCTTGTTGATTTCCTCTATTTCATGGGTAATTTTATCGACCAAGTGATGGCCTAAAAATCCAGTTGATCCTGTTAGTAAAATATTCATTTTATTATTTTTATAAAACTCTACTCCTCACTCCTTTGTGATCTTCTCTAATCTTAATGTATGGATAAGAATTATCAAGTTTAATTTTTTTGTTTTTGTTACAGATGGCTAAAAAGTACCCCCCTCCCCCTGCTCCGCAGAGCTTATGGGCAAGAATGTCTGGGTTTTTTTCTAGCAGGGAATCCAGCTTATGCAATTCAATGCTTCCAGAAATTTTACTGCTGGTGTTTTTTTTGATGGACCACCCTTTGTTTATGGTGTTAAATACTTTTTCATATGAATTGTTTTTTAGCGCGTCGTACATTAGGTCAACTTCTTCTAAAAGTGGTCTAGCGGCGTCTAAGTTTACTGATTCAAGTATCTTTGTGGATTCTCTTTGGATGTTGGTGTAGACTAAATAAAAATCAAACTCATCAAAAATATCGGTAGGAAGCGGTGTTATTTTAAAATTATTATGATTGTCGAACTCCATTAATTTGAATCCACCTATTCCACAGCCGTAAGGGTCTTGGTACCCGGTAAGGGGGTTTATTTTTGATTCTAGCTTAAACGCGAGCTGGCAAATCTCTTCTGTTGTCATTTTGAAATTATAAAGAGAGTTTACGCCTTGTATTAAATTTAAAATATAAGAGGAGGAAGAGGCTAAACCTGAACCAAAAGAAAAAATATCAGAATCTAAGGAAACTTTAAGGGGATGCACATCAAAAAAGTCTAATACCACGCGCACTACATCATTTTTTATATCTTTAACTTGAGAACATCTTTCAAATTTAGAATAAGAAACCACATATTTTTTGTCAAAGTTATTAAAGCCGTTCACGTCTTTATGAAAAGTAGCATAGGTGTGAAGGTTACAGCTAAAGCTAATAACCCTTCCTTCTCCGTATTTTCGAACAAAAATAGGTGAATCGGTTGAGCCTCCGACTAAAGAGACCCTTAAGGGGCATTTGCTAACTACCATTGATGCGCATCCTTAGTTCTGAAGACGACCATGGGTGGTTGCGGTTATGGTATATAACTCCATCTGAAAACTGTTGACCTGTGGCTTTTGTATTTTTATAATCCGACCCCAAAATTCTAACATTCGGCCTAGTTTCCTCAAGGATGTTGAAAAGGTCAGATTCCGTTTCGTAAATTAATATTTCGTCCACGTAGCTCATGGATTCAAGTTGTATTTTTCGTTCTTCTAGGGATTGTACGGGGGAGTTTTTAGGCTTCTTAAGTGGGCGATTACCGGGGCTTTCTGTAGATGGGTCTACCTGTAGCGCTACATAAAGATAGTCGCAAACTGATTTTGCTTCTTTGAGGAAAAGGCAGTGGCCCGCGTGCAATAAGTCAAAAGCGCCTGCCACGAACCCAGTAACGGTTAAATTGGTGTTCTTTCTCCAGCGGTAGGCGTTCTCGGCTTTATCATCAATAAAGATATCATAATGAGGTTTACCTTTATCTATTAGCTCATGGTGTTTTACTTTCCATTTGTTAAGCTGAGATGTCGTAATCTCGTGCCAATCGATACCGGAGCCGGAGCCTCGGGCAGTAAATATTTTTATATAATTACCTTTGTTGTAAAGCTGGTTTACGTAGCTTATAACGTGTTTGAAAGGTATCGCTTCTTCGTATTTTTTAGAAGAAGGAGTGGCACATAAAGTGTGGTCGAGGTCAAAGCAGTAGGTCTTCATGAATTGTTATCATTTTAATCTATAAAAACCTTCTTGAATTGAGGCATTACTTTTTCAGGCTGAAACTGTCTGTAACAATTCCAATCCTTTTCTTTATCGAGGTGGTTATCTCTGAAGGAGTGTAAAATTCTAAATAATTGCTCTCCATTTTCGTAGTAAATACCTTTGTCGCCAAGAAGGTTGATGTGGTTTCTTTCAAAGGAGTGAAGGAATGTGATAACAGGTTTGTTTTTTATGGAAAATTCTCCACATGTAACGCCAAAGCTCTCACCTTCATACCTAGAGTGAAGTAGAGCGTCGCAAGTATTGATAAATTTAACCTTATAGGTTAGATCTGAGGTAGAGGGTATAAAGATTACGTGTGGGTGCTCGATAAATCTAGGGGTGTTTTGAAAAACAAAATATATATTATCAGTCTGGCTGCAAATTTGCTCGACTACCTTGTTGGTGAAAGGCAGGTTCCAAGTATCCATTCCTCCAGTTCTTCCAAAAACTATAGCACTCTTGGGTATAGACAGCTCTTCTCGGAGGTTTCCTTGAATATCAGGTAAATCCACAATGCTTGGAACAACGGGGGTTTCTCCCTTTGAGCAATGCTGACTAAGCCAATCTGAGATAAATGCGTACCTATCTCCATGCTTTTCTTTTTTGGGGTCAACCATCGTGCAGCACAGTATACAGGTTTTAGTGTTAGAGGGACATAGTCCGTCATTGTGACCTCCCTTTTGAACATAAAAGTACTCGCTGGGATGGGATTCCAAGAAAGTTTCGATCTCTTTATTTAAGGCTAAAGAGGTGCTTGTAGGGTCTTGTATGGCGTGAACTTCAAATTCTTTTCGAAATTTTTCTATAGCCGTAGGGTGGTTTCTGTGCCCTTTTTCATTGAATAAAATTTGCACATCCCAACCGTACATTTTACGGCCGTAAAACGCATAGTCGAACATTGTGACCTCGGTCCCGCGCAGGCCTAAGTGCGGACTAAAAAATGTTATCTTTTTCATTGAAAAAAGATAATATTCGTTTAGGTCTTTTTATCTACAGGTTTATCCTCTTTGACCTAAGTCGAGGGTAGATTCAAACATGCCATTTTTAGAGCCTTGCTCAATAAGGGAAGGGTACCACCAGTACACTTTTGTTTTGAGTGCATACAGTTGGTAAGCAAGCTCCCAGTCGCTGATCAAGTGGAATGGTTTAGCTTCTTCGTACACCTGCTTAGCTGTGTCTTTTTTAATTAAATAAGCTTCTGCGCAGTTGGTGGCAGGGTGGTCCATTAAAAAACAGTTCTCATTAACTCTAGTGGCCTTGTCCAGTTTTGTCTGCTGAAACCATTCCCCGCATCCGCTACCAATAAAAATTGCATCCCAATCGTCTGGGGTTGCTTCAAGGTTAGCTTTAAAGCGTTCTGTAAAGTCCTCTACGAACACAATGTCATCTTCCAAGATTAAAGAATAAGGGGAGTCGGCTTTAGATGCTCTACGGATTGCTTCAAAATGTTTTACCGTGCACGAAATCTCGGGCATGTTAAGTTCGCGGTATTTAAACTGTTGAGTGTCCCAAAGGGGGCGGATTTTAGACTCGTAGAGAGTCTTATTCTTTTCGTAAAATGAGTCAATCTGAGCTGTTGATAAATCATCTTTATCATAATCGGCGATCACCTCTGCTTGGATACCGAATTTAGAAAATTGAAAATCAATAAACTCTTTCCTCTCGCGTAGGCGCGTATAGTGTACTAAAAAGGTTTTCATTTTTATTGTTCTAATCGAAGGTCTATTTTTTTTATTAGTCTTGAGAAGCCTTTAAAGAGGCCAATCCTTATATATTTATTGTCAATGTATTTGTACGCAATAGATTCTTCATCTAATATTTTTCTAATTAAAAAGCTATCATTAGAGGTGCAATTAACCCAACTAACAGCTCCTGATTGAATGGATATATTTTTTAGAGACAGCTTGTTGATTGCGGCTTTCTCTTCGTTGACTGTTTTTACGAAATTGTTTTTTATGGAAGGGTTGCCTAAGATGAATTGTAAATATTTTATAGTTGAGCCAGCGTAAGGAAAAGAGGGCCTAATTTTTTCAAGTATGTTTGTGTTAAGGGGGCTGGAAATGGAATATCCACACCTAGTTCCAGCGGCACCCCATGCTTTAGAGAAAGTTTTTGTAATGAAAAAATTATCAAAGCGATAGATTAAAGAAGAGCAACTCTCTCCTCCAAAATCTATATAAGCCTCATCTAGTAATAAGTAAACCCCTTTTTGCTGCAAGCGGTTACATAGGTCCGCAATTTCATCTTTTGATTTTATGTCTCCGTACGGAGAGTTTGGGTTAGCTAAAACCAGCAGCTTGGTATTCTTGTTCACTAAGGCTAATAAGTCTTCTAGCTCACATTGGTAATCATTATAGCCTACCAGCCTTGGTGTAAACCCAAAGGTATCAGCATATACTTGGTACATCGGAAAAGACGGGGTGTTAAAAATGACTTCAGACCCTTTGGATTGAAATAAGTTAAAAATATTTTTAATAGATTGGTCTGAGCCATGGTTGAGGGAAATGTTAGAAGGGGCGACGTCATTTAATGTGGCAATAGAGTTTTTTAAGTTATCATAATCCTTCTCGCATGGGTAACAAATGAAGTCCTCCTGTTTTAATGTTTTTAAAAAGCGGTTAAACAGGGGCGGGGGGATGTTGTTAGGCATTTCCGCCATGTCGAGTCTTTTATTTTCAACTTTAGTAAGTCGAGTGGCAAATCTTCTAGCTATGTTTGAAAAACGCATCAGTTAAGAACATTTAACTCCTTGAGGAGCGGTGCAAGTTCTTTGTAAGAACAATTTCTACAATGCTTTGTGGGTTTATTGTTTTCGCACCCCTTTTTAACGTTTTGAAAATCACTTGAAGCTCTTATTTCCTCTAAATCTTGAGTAAATAAATTACCAAATGATCTAGCCCCTGTATTCATGCAACACATTAAAACTCGGCCCTCTACGGTCGTATAAAGACCTTCTTTTACCCAAAAGCAGTCAGGGAATTCCCAATTCCCTTTTCCCATTATTTTATCTGACCAATTTTCTCTTAAGTATTTTAATTGATCTATGGAGTAGCCGGAAGTTTCGATGTTGTCGGCAAGAGAGTCTTCCTCCCCCCAAAGCTGAGCAATGTTCAACCTTAACCTTCCTAGGTTATAATCTCTTCTAAGTTTGTCTACCTTTTTAATGTCATCAATATTGTAAGCATTCACAACATAATTAACAACTATGTCGCAATTACCTTTGTCTACAGTTTTCAGGTTATCTAAAAAAGAAATTAACTTATCCCATTTGGCTGGAGATCTGTCCCTTTCGTAGCTTTCTTTGTATCCATCTATTGATAAATAAAGTTGGTCTAAATTTTTAATTGCTTTTTCAAACTTAGCTCTCATTTTTGAGCCTTCTTTGATTGAATATTGGCAATTTGTTGCAACGATAACAAAACAATCAGGAAAAATATTTTTAAACTCAGCGGTTATTCTGTCAAATTCCGGGTGTAAGAGGGGCTCTCCCATTCCCATCAGCTTGCAATTTTTTAATGGATGGTGTTTAATTTTAGAAAGGAGGATTTTCCAATTCTCTACAGTCATATGTTTGAGTGGGCCAATAACTTCGTTCCTGTTGCAGAAAGAACAGTCCAAATTGCAATAATTTGTTGTTTCTAGATACGCGTAATTAATTTCACTTTCCATAGCTATTGTCTTTATTTTGATTCCAGTCGTCTATTGTTCCCCAGTCTATATAGCGGCTCGCTTCTATGTAAGAAAAAACAGAATGATCGGCTAAAATCATTTTGGAAAAAACGTAGCTTACATAGATTTCAATATCACCGTGAAAGACAGGGTTTTTACAAAGGTCGAGGTAGTTTGTGCAAAAGCTATCAGACTGGCAAGCGTACGTCCCTACGCAGATACTATTTGAAACAATCTTTTTTTCAATTATATCCACTATGATATCGTTGCTGTCTTTTTTTATGAAGCTTTTTGACTCTAATCGAGAAAAGAAATTACTACTCTTTATATCTAGTCCTACTATATAGTTGCTTGAGTCTGTTTGCTTGTAGTCTACGTAGCAGTCGCAGTCTTTAATTGTTATATCTCCTTTTATTTTCTTATTTTTTATTGTTTGGTAAATGGTATCAGATGCAGATTTGGTTTGGCCTTCAAGAACGCATAGGGAAAATTTATGGTTTGCATCGTTTTTAAGAAAACTTTTTAATGCGCTGCTTGTTAGCTGTTGTCTAGTTATTGTGACAACGATATTGTCTACTTTGTCTTCATACGGCTTCATGGCCATGTTTAGCATGGATTCTCCGGAGGAGTTGGTAAGCGTCCATTTAGGAGCTGGACCCGGAAAGCGAGAAGATTTTCCTGCGCAAGGTATGATTAATGTTTTCTTATTCATTTGAAATTAAAATTATCAAGGCAGTAACTTAAGCCTAGTTCAATTTTGTTTTTAGAAATAAGACAACTGGTATAGGGGTACATTCTGAGTAGGTGTAAAAAAATAAATTTATGAATTAAGTCAACATCCTTGTCGGGGTATAGCTTATAAATATTGGAAAGTATCAGAGAGTTTTTTACGTATGGAATATTGTCCGAATACCTCCATGACCATCCTATTATTAAGTCCATTATTAATTTGCTAGCGTCAAGTAAGTGGTTATCGACAAAAGAGTCCAAGAAGTCAATCAAATAAACTTCGTTGTCTCTTATGATAACATTTTCAAAGGTTAAGTCTCCGTGACAGAAGGATAGGTCTAAGTTTGACCAGTTTTTGTCGTAAAGTTGGGTTAATTTTTTATGACATTCCTTAACTAAATTCGTAGAAAAAGAACTCTCGGCTACCAGCTGCGAAGCTATAGTTTTTATCTTGTTTTTAAGTTTTTTTGTGTTGGGGGTGAACTTGCACGACTGATTTCTTTGAAGTATAAGTGATATGATTTTGCTGCACATTCTCGGGTGATTCTGTGTGACAAAGTCATTTAAAGGAAGCCCTGATGTGTATTCCATATCCATATAAAAAAGACCACCAGAATACCCCGCCTCAAGGATTACTGGGGTTTTGACTTTTAAGTTGTTAAAGCTTACTTGCTTGTGAAATTGATTAACAAGTCTTTCGTTGTAGTTGATGTCTTTAGAGGTTTTCCTTACAAAGAAAACTTCGTTTTTTAAAAAAAGATGTATTTTGCACCCTGAGTTTCCGGTTAGCTCTCTAATTAATTGCATGAGGTGATCACTTCTTCTTGTATCCGATCTTCCTTTTCTGTGAAATCTCTCTGGTAAAATTTTCTTCCAACAGTATTTCGTCGATAACATGATGGTTGTAATCTTTTACATCATCGTAGATTAAAATACCGCCAGAGCTAACTCTGTCTTTGAAAAATAATGTTTCCGCTTTAACAGTTTCTAGGTCATGAGGACCATCAAAAATTATTAACGCATATTTATTTATAAGATGTTTGTATTTATCGTATATGATTACCCCGTCTTCGAATAATCTCATAAACTCTGAGTCTTCCAGAGTGTGGTGGCAATAGTGTAAGTCGTTCTCGTAACAGTAATTATAAATACTAGATAAAAAAGAGTTCATCATACTTCTGTTATATCGAGTTTCAGGGTCCACTTGATGTCCTTCTCGTGCGGGAACAGAATTCTCTCCATGTTTATATTCTATGCCTCCGTACGGGTCAATTCCTATGAAGTATCGGTTTTTATCGTCGTTATCAACGCAGGCTTGCATTGCACTCAGTATTCCTCCCCCAAGCCTCGTTCCTATTTCTAAAACAAGGCCTTCGACACCTTTAATTTCTAAACATAGATTTCTTATTGTTTGGTATTCCAAGGAGTCTCCGGCTATTCCTAAGGGGTGCTTGTAGGTCGAGAGAGGTAGGGCTTGTTGGTTTTGTTTTTCCATTATTTGATGGAGGGCTGATATTTGTTGTCCAAGGACGTCTTCGTTATTTTCCATGTTTAAATATTAAGGTTTTTTACTATAGTTGAATTAAAAAAATTCAAAACTGAATCTGGGAAAAATTGTTGTCCAATTTTATTGTTTTTGAACAATGGCTGCTTAGCGTATTCGTTATAAAGCTCATCATTGGAATCCGCCTCTATTATATGGTCAACCAAACTGTCCATGGAATCATAATCGCCATAGTTAATAAAGGCTTTTTCATTCATATCTTTGGATATTTGATCGTCTGAAAAATAAATAGGAACAGTTCCGGCGGTTTTTGCGTGAAAAGGTTTTTCCGTATAATATCCGGGGTACCTTTTATTTTCAAAGCAAATGGAAAATTTATAGTCGCTAATTATATCGTATTTAGTTAACTCTCCATCAGACCAGTTGTTAAAAGGTCTTCCATAACCATGGACCTCTTTGTACTCACTCAGTTTGCTGAAAATTTCAACCCTTATGGGTGTGGGGTTGCTGAACACGAAGGCACAAAATTTTGTTTTTGGTTTATTTATAAAATCATTATCGCTTATCTTATCTAAAGGCAAAAGGTAACTAGGGTTTCCGTAACTTTTTTTATTAAACCAATCTATGTGAAGCGCCCACAGGGGGAGTCTGTATTGACGAGGGTCATCAGAAAAGTCAAAACCAAAAGCAAAGTCTGCTTTTCCTATGCTGTAGTTAGCTTCAAAATTAGACACTTCGATAGAGGAGTTAGAGTCAAAATTCGCTGGTACGCTCTCTCCGGTGTAAAATATTTTTTTGCAGCGATGGTTTACGTACTTCGAGCGCTCGTTTACCTTTGCGTAATCAACTGAGAAAAACAATAGATCAGGATCGTGTGAATCAATGGTTACATTATACCTTGTTGAAAGCAGGTGATAAAAGTAGTTATTGGCAGGCTGAAAATCGGGCCAAAAGTCACAAAAATATAGCTTTAAGTTAGACTTGCTCGTATCCATGATTGGTAAAATCCTTTTGATATATAAAATTAACTATATCTAGTTTTTCTCTAGAGTTAGGCCCTTCAAAGTAAGACATATATGGATCATGCTTGTTGTCGTTAAGTATTTTATTTTCAATAATTTTTATGCCCAGTTTATTGCAAACAAAATTAAAATCATCGGGCAAGTTTTCTGTTTTACCTATAAAGTCCAAGTCAATAACTCCACTTTTGTTTTCCATGAAGTAAGATTGCGGCCTAAAGTGATCATCATGTACTAAGCCGTTCTTGGACTGTCTTCGGTAACTGCTGGCATCGGTTTTTGAATGATCTACAGAAAGAGAACCGTCGTTCCCATTGAAATTGCCTAAAATAAAATCATCAAAACAACTGTAGTAATTAAAATTGTGATATATTTTAAAATGATGAAACGCTGAAACTATCCTAGAGTAGGGATTACGAGAAAAAGCAAAAGTAAAATACTCAGACAGGTCCTCGTCAATCAATTCGCACAATTCTGTGTAAGTCTCGTGGCCCCCTGCTATAGAGTGGTCGGCCTGTTTGAAGTCAGGATGGCTGTAAAAAAAAGAACCTGCGCATTTAGGAACCCAAGTCCATACAAATTTTTTTTTATTGTTAATAACTCCCATTAAGCTATATATCCTTTTTCTGAAAGATTAGGTATGTCCTTTTCAAAATATGAATACTGAATAAAACTAGGACTGTTAATTTTCTTTGTTTTAGATTTTTCAATAAGCTCTCTGCTCCAAGGAGATAAATTAAAACCATATTTCATTTCTATGATTTTAGACCCTATTGTTATGTCTAGGTCTGGGTCAATCCAATATTGCCCACCGTCATTAAAATTTTCGTCTAAAATAGTAGAATCTTCGCATCTGTCAGAGGCAACCAAAAAATAAGCACTCTTATTTACATTGTCCTTATAGATGAGGTTATGATATCTGTGATGCTGAGGGTCATTTATAGAGCAGCCATCAGGATTAAACATTAGCTGCCTGTAAAAATAATCTGCTGCCCCGAGTCCAAAAAGAAATCTTTCATCCCATATTCCAACTTTGGTTATAGATTCGGGCAAGTAAGAACATAAGGCATCGCCATGTCCATTTTGTACAAAATTAAAATTTCTTTCTTGATGTAGGTGTTTTAAGCGAAAAACAATATCAGGAACTATAACTACATCGTCTTGTATGGTAACAACCACATCACAAGATGGATCAGTTAAATTCTCAAATCCGAAAATAATCGATTGATTCCAGCTTCTAGACATATGGCCGGTTGACCAATCTGGTCTTAGGTCATTATTTAAAACCTTAACATTAGACCTTCCGCGAAAACAAGAAGGCATACGAAAATCCGAATGATTATTGATTATGAAAATCTCGCAATCTTTAGCGTCACTTTTAGCTAATGACTCGGCGCATCTCTCCAGTCTTTTTTCTGCTTTATACGTTAATATAAAGAATCTGAATTTCATTTGCTGACGATTTCTAAAGTTGTTTTAAACGACCCTTCTATGGAACAGTTTTTTTTATACCATTCTCTTCCCGCCTTAGACATCTCCTCCCATTTTTCCTTTGAACATTTATCGATTATAAAGGGTATCTCGGATGCATTGGTGACTCTAAAATAATGAACACCCTCCTTAAGTGGGTCGTGATAAGTTGTGTCTACTTGAGGGGCCATGATTGGCACCACTCCAAGCCCCAAGTACTCTATCTCTCGGTTACATTTAGGACCGTATCCCGCCAAGCACAAGCCAAATTTTGAATTAGAAATTAAATCTAAATATTCCTCCTGAGAATAAGGCCAACTAAGATTATCTCCCATTTGAACAGGTAAGCTAAACTTCTCTATCACGCCAAACCAGTTGTCGCCCATTCGGTTTCCTTCTTGTATTGGATTCTCCACTTTCCCTAAGAAAACAGATTCCGTCTCTCTCTCCTCATAACGTTTTACCCCTTTATTTATTTTTTCCTCAAGGAGACGTGGGCGACGCCCCCAGTAAATCCACGGAAAGGCATTGGGGTGATCATACTGCATTCCTCCAAAAAGGCCCTTGTTCCATTTCTCTGGGAGCCCGGGGTATACATCAAACCTATCGTATTCGTAAAGCAAGATATCGTTTGGTTTGTTTGCCCAAATAAAAAAGTCATCCACCTGATCTCTTACAACCTCGCAGTATCCTGACTCTTCCCACATGTCGATAAGCTCACGAGAGGTATCGCCTTTGTGTTCAGGGGTTTGCTTTCCAAGATAAATTTTCACCTCAAATAAAATTCCTCTAGGTGCTTGTTTGATGCTACAATGTCCATAACAGGGAGGGACCCTTCTGTTTCGCAAGCTGATCTTAGAAATTTCCCACGTGCATCACACGGTTCACCTGCCCATTCAGTTAGGCTACCTTTCTCTACGAGGTCTATTATTGTTGATTGCTCCGGAGAAAAGTTAACACTATCCAACTCGTCTTTATCGGTGCGCTTGCAGAAAAAATCCGGATAATTTTGCTGATTGTTTATTTTACTATCTAAAAAATGCTCGGCGGTAAAAAAATCATTGGTGGTGAAGGCGTTGATGATTGTCAATTGGTCAGCATTCCATTTCACTGTAGGATTATTAAGTGAAGCAGGTTCAACAGCGTGGGTTTTTTTAAAGGTATTGAAACTCTCAGTTAATATTTCCGGTGGTATCTGCGATGGGCGAAACCCGGAAAGACCTATAAGCATCCGGCAAGGATAATTAAAATGATGTTCGTGGGAACGGATAGTATGGACCGACTTATTGCTGTCGTTAAAACATCGGGTAGCTTGGTATTCCTCTCGGTTAGGTAGAGAATCCAAATCCCTACTCAAAAGAACATTGACACCTTTTTTCCATAAAAGCCCTATCCTCCATAAAGCGGGCTCGTGACCTTCGTATTCCTCGTTGTTAACCGAATAGGAGAAAAAGGAAGTGCGGGAACACAGTTCTTGATATAAAGAGAACAAGGGGTTGCTTTCGGTGGCTGGACACACCGTCAAGTGCATCGAAAATTCAGGGTAAAGCACCCTGTTAACTGCACATAAAGCTGGTATATTGAAAAAATATCGGTTTTCGTTATGCTTATCGTCATCCCACGTGCGATGGTCGTAGAATTTCTTTGGCTTAAAGAGGCTATAAGAAATAATATTCATATTAATAATCTATGGTCCACTAGTCTTCGGCTTTCCGCGGAAAATTTTTTTTGTAAGAAGGAAGATGTTGCCCCCTCATGTCGTGAACCTCTTTTAACATCTCTTTCAGGGTTTCTGGGTTTGTTGATCTACCTCGGGGGTTATCAAAATAAATACCTACAATATCATTTACTTTTTTTATTTTTGCTCCTCCTTTAACCGCCCTAATCCACATATCAGAGTCAGCGGCCGTTTTATATTGAGTGTCAAAATAGCCATATCTATCATGAATAGATCTTTTCCATACAGGCATACAGTGAGGGTTGTTGTTAACGATCAAGTCTTCCCAGCTGTTGGTTTCGTTACAAGGAAATAGTGCCGCTTCCTTGATTTCGCCCCAGCTTTCATTGGCTTTACTGCTAACTAGTGTTGGACCGTAAGAGATGTCCAAATCCTTGTCAAGAAGAAAAGGGCGCAAAAGAGCCTCTAGAGACCACGGGCTTTTTCGGTCGTCGATATTCCAGTTCCCGACAAGATCAGTTTTTGCTTTTTTGCAACAGATATTCCACGCTTCGTAAAGACCGGGGTCCTCATTAAGTCTTTCGTAGTGTATATTATCGTACCCTAAGAACTTCTCAATGATGGCAAATTCGTTCTGAGGCGATCCGCAGTCAAGAATATGAAACAAAACCTTCTCGAAAATTGTTTGACCAACCATGTCTTCAAGATATCCCTTGGTGAATCGTTCGCCTTTAAACAAAGGGCAAAAAACAGTTAATTGTGGTGCTTTAGTGCTTGACATATTCCTAGAAACATTTACCATAATCATATGATTCGTTCTACCGAAAATCAAGAAAAAAAATTCTACATAGTGAGCAGCAGTGACTGGGAGGCTGCGGTATTAGCTAAAGACGCAGTAGACGCGTCAGCCCTTGGGTTAGAAAAAGCTTTTGAGAAATATGGATCCTCTTTAATGTTAAGTAACTGCATTACAGTAACCAATGCTTCTGATATAAAAAACCAAGAACCAGAAGAAATGGAAATAGACATCTTCTACGTTCCTTCTGTTCTTGCAGATATAGGTAAAAACGAATTAGCTGGTTCATTAGATCAAATTTTACGAGATAATCAGAAAAAGCTTGACAAGCAAAAAATGGCGTAATAAATTAATAACCATGAGAGCGTATATCAAATCCGATCCGGACAATGTAACCATCAAGAGGCCTGTTTTTACAGGAGACGTTGGCTATGACTTAATAGCTTCTGCTGAACCTGAGATAGTCGGCGAACGCAAAACCCCAAAATCACCCCTATACAGGTCCATCGCCTACATACAATACGAAACAAATGTATCCGTAGCCCCAGAAGAGGAAAGTCAGTTTTATTCCTTAGTTTACCCTCGAAGCAGTGTTTCAAAATACAACTTGGCGCTAGCTAATTCCGTTGGTGTTATAGATTCTGGATTCAGGGACACAATTAAATTAAGATTCAGGTACATAGTTCAACCAGAAGATCTTGTCCTTAAAGAAGATAAATTTTTCGTTAAAATTAATCCTAAGAAAATTTACCAAAAAGGAGATAAAGTTGGTCAATTAGCTTGGATGAACCATAATAAACCTTTTGTTGAGTTTGTTGATCAGTTGCCGCCGTCAGAGAGAGGCATCGGAGGCTTTGGTAGCACTGGGAGATAAATGAGCAAGATCATCGGCCTATGCGGGTTTGCCCGGTCCGGCAAGAACAGTTTTGCTGACTTTATCGTGGAACTAGGCAATGAATCCAGCCCTCCCCTTTCCTTTAAAAATGTATCTTTTGCATACGCTTTAAGAAAAGAACTAGAAGGATTTGTTGAACAAAAACTAGGAATCTCCACATTTACTGAAGATCCACGGGAAAAAGAAATTATCCGACCTCTCCTAGTGTGCTGGGGAACCGCTATAGTGCGCAATAAAATCGATAAAGACTACTGGGTTAAAAAAATTAAAAATACAGTAAAAATGAATAGAAAAACAGGAATTACCTCTATTATCACTGACGTTCGCTTTACTAATGAAGTAAAGTGGATCAAGGAAGAAGGCGGCGTTTCAATTTTCTTAGAAAGAGAAGGGGTTGGGCCAACTAACCCCGATGAGGTTAACTTTACCGAGCCTCTTCGTAGCAATTGTGACTTAGTTTTTAAATGGAAAAACTTAACAAACTTCAAAACAGAAGGAAAAGCCCTCGTTAGAGAGTTCCTTCGCGCTCATAATATATGTCACCTTACCTTACCGACAAACAACTAACCGATAACTTAAAACTGGATATTGACACGGAAGAATCCCTCCATGAACTAGTTGTAAGGCACTCCGGGATCTTTTTAGACATAGTCACAAGCTACGTACCACGAAGCTCCCCGTCAGGCTCGCGCGACGACCTTATCAACGACCTCGAATTCCACGTTTATAACGCAGGGCTTAAGTATGACCACACGAAAAAAACTAAATTTAGCACTTTTTTAGGAAATGAAGCCAAATGGGCATGTCTTAACCAATACAATAAAAATAAAAAATATTTAATTACTGACACCGACGAAAGCCGCTTTGTATACGAACATAACCTCCTAAAACAAGAAAAACCTTTTGTTGATGAAAAAGTTCTAAATAAGATATTTTCTATTATTAAAGAGCACCCAGACACCAGAGTGCAGCAAATCTTTCAACTAAGATACGTCGACCCTCAACATAACAAACTTACCCCATGGAAAAAAGTAAGTAAACATCTTAATATGAGCATACAAGGATGCATAAACATACACAACTCCGCAATAAAAGGAATAAGAAAAGAACTCAAGAAAAGACATGAATTTGATATTTGACGCCCCCATAAACAACCTGTCCTTTGGCAACGTTGCAATAAACCTCCTTCGGGAGCTCTACAAAAACAAATCCAAAGTCACACTTTTCTCCAAAACAGAGCCAGATTTCGAGGCTTTCGACCGCCTAGACCCAGAGTTTAAAGCTTGGGTGGAAAACTCATATAACTACAGATACCACAACCTAGACAAAAATCTCCCCACTTTAAATTTATGGCACCTTAACGGTTCCGAGAAAAGAATATCCCCGAGGCAGTACTTGCTGACTTTTTATGAATTAGACTCACCTACTTTTGTAGAAAAAAAGATTGTAGACCTTCAGGAAAAAGTATTTTTAAGTAACCCTAGTGCAGTAGATTCATTTACAAAATTAGGGTGCGACAATGTGCATTTTGTGCCAATGGGTTTCGATACAGATTTTAAAGTTTTCGAAAACACGTCTAAACTAGTAGAAGAAAAAACCCACTTCATACTAATGGGTAAATTTGAAAAAAGAAAACACTCTAAAGAGATTATCCAAGCATGGATTAAAAAATACGGAAACAACAATAAATACCTCTTGAGTTGCTGCGTTGTTAACCCGTTTATTAAACATGAACAAATGAACGCATTACTGTCGGATGTCTTAGACGGCATTCACTATACAAACGTTAACTTTCTCCCACATCTAAAAACTAACTCCGAAGTAAACCACCTTCTAAACTCAGCAGACATCGACCTAACCGGCCTAAGTGGAGCGGAAGGGTGGAACCTCCCCTCCTTTAACGCAAGCGCTTTAGGAAAATGGTCAATTGTATACAACCATACCGCCCACCAAGCATGGGCAACCCCTGAAAATTCTATATTATTAGACGCACCAGAAAAAGAAAAGGCTGCCGACGGTTTGTTTTTTGCAGAAAACGGCAACTTTAACGTGGGAAACATACACAGCTTTAACGAAGATCAAGTTATCGCAGCGATGGAGCAAGCTGAAACAAAAATTGGACAAACCAACACTGAAGGACTGAAACTCCAGCAAGAATTCTCTTACAAAAAATCTCTAGATACAATCTTAAAACACATGGATACAAACAATGGCTAAAGTAAAACAAGGCAAAATTATAGAAGTAAAAAATAAAGGGCGCCGCTTTGGTGCAAACTCCAAATATTATGCAATTTGGACAGAAAACTCTACCAAAGAAGAGGTTTGCCTACTCTTCACCGAAAATCAGCTAAAAACCGCCCGTCTCCGCGCGACTAAAAATCCCGAAGACATTCCTAAGAAAGGTTTTTTTACCGACCTCTTTGACTAATGTATCAATATCAAGCAAAACTTATCAGAGTTATTGACGGCGATACCGTAGATGCAATGATTGATTGCGGCTTTAATACCTTTAAGAAAGAGCGTATCAGGCTATACGGAATTGACACCCCCGAAACCAGAACTAGGGATAAAAAAGAAAAAGAAAGAGGTCTGGCAGCCAAAGCAAGACTAATAGAATTAATCGAAGAAGGCAATAATGAGTTTATTGTTGAGACGTCTATTGACAAGAAGGGGAAGTACGGAAGACTGCTAGGCAAATTATTTCGAATTAAAAGCCCCGACCACATTGCGCTTGCCTCAACCAGCAAAAGCTACAATGATATCTTACTTAAAGAAGGTCACGCAGTAGAATATCTTGGAGGAAAAAAGTGAATATCTTAGCAAAAATTAAAGAATGGTACGATGAAGTTACTTGGAAAAAAACCACTCGAAAATACTGCGAAAAACTACGCAACGCTAAAATGGGGCTAGGTGACACAGTGGGACAAGATGACCCAAAGAAAACCAAGTAAACGCTAAAAACATCGATCAGTTTTGTCCCACATATTAAAAAACATTAACAAAAACGCTATTTTTTATGTGGCACGATAATAGCTATTATAAAAGTATGAGTATTAATTCTACATATGGTTTAGTCCGAAACGCGAGCGACCTGTTTAATGACTTATTAAACGATAACGAAATCTATAACTGGAGCTACAAAAGTCACCTGTCGTCAAAAATTGAAAAAAACGACGAAGGGTATAGTGCAAAAATCGAAATGCCCGGCTACAACAAAAACAACCTCTCCATGAAGGTGGAAAACGGCAATCTCTTAGTCGTAAGGTCAAACAAAAAAGACGAAGATGACAAGATACTATATAGGTTAGAGCTGTCAAAAGAAATTGATCATAAAAACATCAAAGCCAAGTCCGAAGACGGAGTACTTCACCTTACATTGCCAGCCTTTGCTGAAAAGAAAAATAAATGTATAAAAATTGAGTAATGGTATATAAGTTTCGCCATAGGAAAACAGAAGAATACCACGAAGTGGAGATGCCCATGAGTGATTATATACCCTACAAGGGACCTGATGGAGACGATGATCAATGGGAAAGGATCTACGAAGCCCCCCAAATCAACATGGGCGTCTCTACAAGTAAAAACATCGACGCATGGGACAGCAAAAGTTTTGTTGAAAGAACCGGAAAAATGAAAGGAACTTATGGAGAACTCCAAGATCACGCGTCCGAACTCAGCGAAAAAAGGGCTAAAGAATCACTTACTGGAGAAGATCCTGTAAAGAGAAAGTACCTAAACAGTTATTCTAAAAAAAGAGGCGGAAAAAAACACGTGGCCGACTTAAAGAAAAAAATAGAAAACAAACATATCAGAGTAGACCTTTAAGATACCTCAGAGGTATTACTTGTGGCGCTCCCTAATTCGTTCGAGATCACGACATAATAATCTCCAGCGCTCGACGGCGATGTTGCCACTGATGGGAGGTTAGACCCATAAGCTACCCCGTCTTTAAACCATTCGTACTTAAAACCATCTGCATTATAAACGCTATCGTTCATAGATGTTCTGCCAGTGGCTTGCACATACAAAG
>TARA_R110000824_G_C15232376_1_pt1 | contig 19264 bp, 17 predicted proteins | sample TARA_R110000824 | Tara Oceans TARA_R110000824 (sample SAMEA4397747) | marine metagenome | biome: Polar Biome; feature: [MES] marine water layer (ENVO:01000295) within the mesopelagic zone...; material: water (ENVO:00002006), including particulate matter (ENVO:01000060) such as......
AAGAGGAAGCCCTGAAGGGCAGAATCAAAGCCGCCAGGACCGCGCTTCACTTAGCCATGGCAGCGCAATATTCGAAGCTGACTGAGGACGAGGTCAAAACGCTGGTGGTTGACGACAAATGGCTGGGCACTATTGCCGCCGCCATCCATGGCGAGATGGACCGCATCAGCCAGGCCCTTACCCAACGCGTGAATGAGCTCGCCCAGCGCTACGAGACTCCGCTGCCGCAGGCCGTGAACGAGGTGGCCGAGTTGGAGGATAAGGTGAACCGCCACCTGGCAAAGATGGGGTTCTCATGGTAGGAGTGGCTGACATTTCATGTCCGAAGGGCTACAAGCAGACCGAGGTGGGTGTGATACCGGAGGATTGGGATCTAGTGCACTTGTCTGCTCTCGTCGTATCGGGTCCGAAGAATGGATACTCCGGACGAAGTAGGGAAAAAGCAAGAGGAACGCCAACCCTTAGCCTTGCGGCTACGTCGTCGGGTTCGTTGGTCCTTAACGACGCTACGGTGAAACGTCTCTACGAAACAATTGACGCCTGGTCTGACTTGTTTTTGGAACCGGGGGACGTACTCGTACAACGCTCGAATACCCTAGACCTTGTGGGGACAACCGCAGTCTTCAACGGTCCGGCCCGCGAGTATGTTTATCCTGACTTGATGATGCGAATGCGTTTTCGTGACGATACAACTGCGCACTGGTTCTGGAGGTATGCCAACAGCGCGAGCGGTAGGCGCTTCTTTATCAGGGTGGCAGCTGGCTCTTCGGGAAGCATGCCCAAGATTAGCGGCGACAGGCTTCGAGGAATGCGACTTCCCCTCCCACCCATCCCTGAACAAGAAGCTATCGCCGAGGCGCTCTCCGATGCCGATGCGCTCATCGAATCCCTGGAGCAACTCATCGCCAAGAAGCGCCACATCAAGCAAGGTGCCATGCAGGAATTGCTCACCGGCAAGAAGCGGCTGCCGGGGTTCAGCGGGGAGTGGGAGGTGAAGCAAATTGGCGAGTTATTATCTATCAAGCATGGGAAGAGTCACCGTAGCGTCGAAGATAGCAACGGTAAATATCCGATCCTAGCGACTAGTGGCCAGATCGGGACAGCGAATGAATATCTCTACGACAAACCATCTGTGTTGATTGGCAGGAAAGGAACAATTGATCGCCCCCAATACATGGAACAACCATTTTGGACCATAGACACATTATTCTTCTCAATTATCTATGATCCCAATGACCCAAAGTATCTTTTTTACCAGTTCTGCTTGATTGATTGGAAACAGTTTAATGAGGCTTCAGGCGTACCCAGTCTTAACGCAAGGACGATCGAACAGATTGAACTCAAGGCACCAACGCTCCCTGAGCAACAAGCCATCGCCACCATCCTCTCCGACATGGACGCTGAAATCACAGGGCTGGAGAGCAAGCTAGACAAAGCTCGACAGGTCAAGCAGGGCATGATGCACAATCTACTCACCGGAAGGATACGACTGATATGAAGAATTATTACCGCGTCATGCTCGGGCGGAATAGTGTCTACGCCCAGGAATGCCGAGAAGGCTCGTTCATTGGGACCGACTTCGGCATCTACCAGGATCTCAGTGGTGAGTTACCCGAGCGTTGGCAGGATTTTAACCAAAAATTCCGCCCGGTTTGGATGGATATGCACCCAGGTAAGACCAAGATCGCCGCCGGTCTTTCCTGTGGCGCTCTGCACTCCGTATCCAAGGGTATCCTTGAGGGCGATATCGTGCTGTGCCCCGATGGACAGGGAGTGTATTGGTTGGGTGAGGTAACAGAGCCATATTCATACAATCCGACCGGCATTCTGCCGCATCGGCGTTCAGTGCGCTGGCTGCCCGAAACGGTCCGACGAGAAGACATGTCGCTGGCCCTTCGCAACTCCACTGGTTCGATCGGTACGGTCAGCAACATCACTAAACACACCGAAGAAATTGAACAGTTGATCGGCGGTCAGGTTGCACCTGAAATATTTGCAACCGATGAAAACGTCGAAGACCCCTCTGTATTCGCTCTAGAAAAGCACCTGGAGGAATTCCTTATCGCTAACTGGCAGGGCACCGAACTGGGTCGAAACTATGACATCTACGAAGAAGACGGCGAGCTGGTCGGTCAACAATATCCCAGCGATACCGGTCCCATCGACATCCTGGCCATTAGCAAAGACAAAAAGGAACTGTTGGTCGTAGAACTCAAACGGGGACGCGCCAGCGATGTAGTCATAGGGCAGATACAGCGATACATGGGCTATGTTCTGGGCGAGCTTGCCGAAGATAACCAAACGGTGAAGGGAGTGATCATCGCCCTCGAGGATGACCTAAGAATCCGCCGTGCCCTCTCGGTAGCCCAGAATATTGACTTCTACCGTTACCAGGTGAGCTTCAAACTCACCAAAGAAGACATATGATCAACATCGGTAAACCGGAACGGGAGACCCAAGACCGGGTAATCAAGCTATTCCGCGATGAGCTTGGTTATCAGTACCTTGGCGATTGGCAATATCAGGATGGCAACAGCAATATCGAGGAAGGCTTACTAACCGCCTACCTCACCAGAAGTGGCTACAGCCAGGACCAGATCACCAGGGCGCTCTACACTCTCCGAACCGTGGCCAACAACCCCAACCAGAGCCTCTACGATAACAACCAGGCGGTCTATAGCCTGCTCCGCTACGGTGTGCAGGTGAAGGTAGAGGCATCGGAGAACACCGATTTGGTCAGGCTCATCAACTGGGCGGATCCGGAAGCCAATGACTTCTTCATTGCAAAAGAGGTAACCCTCCAGGGCAACCATGAAAGGCGGCCTGACCTGGTGCTTTACGTGAACGGCATTGCCGTCGGAGTAATAGAGCTTAAAAGAAGCGGTGTCTCGATTGAGGAAGGCGTTCGGCAAAACATCTCCAACCAGCAGAAACAGTTCAATGAGTGGTTCTACAGCACCGTGCAATTCCTCTTCGCCGGTAATGACAGCGAGGGACTGAGATACGGCACCATCGGCACGCCGGAAAAGTATTACCTCCAGTGGAAAGAAGACGAAGCCGACAATACCCGCTTCAAACTGGATAAATACCTGCTCAAGATGTGCTCGAAGGAACGGCTTGTCGAGTTGATACACGACTTCGTGATCTTTGACGCCGGAGTTAAGAAGCTCCCCCGTGTACACCAGTACTTCGGAGTCAAGGCCTCCCAGCAACGGGTGAACGACAACCGGAGCGGCATCATCTGGCACACCCAGGGCAGCGGTAAGAGCATCGTCATGGTGTTACTCGCCAAGTGGATTCTGGAGAACAAGCCCAACGCCCGGGTCGCCATCGTCACTGATCGGGATGAACTGGACAAGCAGATCGAAGGCGTTTTCGCCGATTCGGGGGAGGAAATTCACCGTACCACCAGCGGACACGACCTGATGCTTCAGCTTGGTCAAGCCAGACCCCGCCTGCTCTGCTCGCTAGTGCATAAGTTCGGCCGGCGGGAGGTTGAGGATTTTGATGGATTCATCAAGGAGCTGGAGTCCCAGCCCAGCCGAACCGTCGGCGATATCTTCGTATTTGTGGACGAGTGCCACCGCACCCAGAGCGGCAGATTACACCGGACCATGAAGGCCATCATGCCTGATGCGGTGTTCATCGGTTTTACCGGCACGCCACTGCTCGCCCGCGACCATCAAACTAGTCGGGAGATATTCGGGGACTATATCCATACCTACAAGTTCAGCGAAGGCGTGGAGGACAAAGTGGTACTGGACCTGGTCTATGAGGCCAGGGATATCGACCAGCGCCTTGGCTCCGAGGACCACATTGACCAGTGGTTTGACGCCAAAACCAAAGGACTCAATGACTGGCAAAAGGCTGCCCTCCGAGAGAAGTGGGGCACGATGCAGAACGTGCTTAGCTCCCGCTCCCGCATGGAAAAGGTGGTAGCCGATATCATATTTGATTTTGAGGTGAAGCCCAGGCTAGCTAGCCAGCGTGGCAATGCCATGCTGGTGGCCTCCAGTATCTACGAAGCGTGCCGGTACTTCGATTTGTTGCAGAAGACGCCGTTCAAGGGCATGTGTGCGGTGATTACCTCCTATGACCCCCAGGCTAGCAATATCAGCCTGGAAGATACCGGTGCCAATACCGACACCGACAAAGAATTCATCTACAACACCTACACTGACCTTCTCAAAGAGATCGACGCCCGTCCAGGGATGACCAGGACTGAGACCTATGAAGAGTGGGCCAAGGACCTGTTCAAGAAACAACCGGCCAACATGAAATTGTTGGTGGTAGTGGATAAATTGTTGGTCGGCTTTGATGCTCCCAGTTGCACCTACCTCTACATCGACAGAACCATGCAGGACCACGGTCTGTTCCAGGCCATCTGCCGGACCAACCGACTTGACGGGGAAGACAAGGAGTTCGGTTACATAGTGGACTACAAGGACCTGTTCAAGAAACTCGAGAATGCTATCGCCGTCTACGCCTCGCAGCTTGATCGGAGTGATGCCGGCCCTGCTCCTGATATTCTGCTCCAGGATCGTCTTACCAAAGGCCGTGAGGGGTTGGACATCGCCCGGGAAACCATTGCGATACTGTGCGAACCAGTTGAGCCGCCACGAGGCGAGCTTGAGCATATCCATTACTTCTGCGGCAACACTGAGATCCCCGGAGATTTAGCCGAGCACGAGCCTCAGCGGACAGCCTTTTACAAGGCCGCGGCAGGGCTAGTGCGGGCATTCGGGAGTATCGCCGATGAGTTGGAAGGGGCCGGTTATAGCAGTCACGAGATTAGCCAGATCAAACTGGACCTCGACCGCTACCTTATGCTCCGGGAGATAATCCGTCATGCCAGCGGTGAGACGATCGACCTGAAAGCCTACGAGGCCGATATGCGCCATCTTATTGACACCTATATCGAGGCCGACACGCCCAGGGTCATCTCGCCGTTCGATAACATGTCCCTTCTAGAACTGATCGTGGAGTCCGGGATTGGAAAAGCCATCAACGGTATGCCCGGCGGGATTAAGGGAAACCAGAACGCGGTGGCCGAGACTATAGCAAACAACATCCGTAGCAAGATCATCAAGGAGCAACTGACGGATCCGGCTTACTACAGCAAGATGTCTTCATTGTTGGACGAGATTATAAAGAATCTCAAAGCCAAACGGCTCGACTACGAACAGTACCTGAAACAAATCGCTGACCTGGCAAAACAAGTTTGGACCGGGCAATCCGAAACAATGCCAGCGCAGCTAAATACCCCGGGCCTGCGGGCGCTTTACAACAATCTGGATCAGAATGAAGGCCTGGCAATTCAGATCGATGATGCGGTGAAAATGACTCGGCCTGATGGCTGGCGCGACGTGCAAACCAAGGAACAAGTTATCAAGCGCGCCTTGTACGATATCCTCAAGGAAACAGACGAGGTCGAACGTATCTTTCTTATCGTCAAGCAACAGGCGGAATACTGATGTCCATCACCATCAAGCTAGGTGATATCACGGTGGATGTTACTCAGAAGAAAATCAAGAACGTTCATCTGAGCGTCTACCCACCTATCGGTAATGTGAGGATCTCAGCACCATCTCACATGAGTCTAGACACCATCCGGGCCTTCGCCGTAACTAAACTAGACTGGATCAAGAAGCAACAGAAGAAGGTCCGGGATCAGGAGAGAGAAACTCCACGAGAATACATTGACCGGGAGAGCCACCAGGTTTGGGGTGAGCGTTATCTGCTGAAATTGGTAGAGCGGGAAGGCGCGCCCAGTGTGGAGGTAAAACACAACAATCTAGTACTGCAGGTTCGGCCCGGCGCTGATCGTACCAAGAAGCAAGCCATCGTTGACCAGTGGCACCGTGACCAGATAAAAGTTGTTGTGCCCTCCCTGATAGAAAAGTGGGAGCCGGTGATGGACGTGCAGGTGACGAACTTTTACGTCCGGCAGATGAAAACTTTATGGGGAAGCTGCAACCCCAAGGCTGGAAGCATACGCCTCAATTCAGAACTCGCTAAGAAACCAAGAGAGTGCCTGGAATATGTCGTGGTACATGAGATGGTGCACCTTCTAGAACGATCCCATGGTCAGCGTTTTATAGCATTCATGGACCGATTCATGCCTTTATGGCGACATCACAAAGACGCGCTAAACCAACTGCCGGTTAAACATGAGAATTGGGTGACACCTCCGGTAGCGCTGAGCCTTTAATCTCACCTGGCATCTTGGGCAGGATCCGGATGGAGCTATTTGAGACTGAGTCCTTCATTGGGACTGGCTTTCTCAACGTACCGCTTCAAGCTCCTGACCGATATCCCCAACTCCCGCGCCGCCTGACCCTGGCTGATTGCGCCCGCTAGAAGCCGTGGCAAAATGGTGGCAAAACCCTCTTGGAAGCCTGGGCAGTCGTCTAGCCTAGGTCGGCCTGGTTTCATCGTAGATTAACTCCCTGCATGCAAGCGTCACACATCACTGGCGCATCTTTGGGGCATTGCTGGCTTGGCCCGTAAACACACCCCTCATAACCAAATTCATTTCTTAGCTTGCGCTCCAGTAGGTCCCACGCCGCCAGTGCGGTGCTGAAGCGTTCATCGGTGGGTGCATCGGGCTTACCCTCAACCCAGGCGTTGTGCGCTGCTGATATCCACCTGGAGCCTGCCAGCAACCGTAACAGGGTCTGTTCAGCATCAGAGGCCAACCTTCCCGGTAGAGCAGTTTTTGCGATGTGCTGCATGATCTCGGCCTTATGTTCTTTGATCTCCGGCACCAGGGCGGCAGGGACACACTTCCGTGGCTCAACCAGGAGATTGCTACCATCTACTCGCGCAGTCGCGCCAGCTTCTTGAAGGGCCTCCAGGATCTCTGTCGCTTGCATCAAAACACCATCAATTCAGGGTCTGGATTGTCACCTTGCTCCTGTTGGACAGCTTCGGTGGGTAAGATGGCCAACCCTGAGACACGGGACTTGGCCATCTTTACAATGTCATCGGTTTTCGTGCTTAAATCCCCCTTGTTAAGATGGTCACCACTCCCGTTTTCGTGCTCAAGGTTAAGATGCTTATCATCTTTTATGTGGCCATCTAAACATTCACGCCCAAATGCGCCTTGCTCGGCAGTCTTCGAGGCTTCGTTTTGTGCTGAAATGTTAAGATGGTCACCATTTGGACGTGGGGTTTGGCCATCTAAACATTTGTTTTGGGGAGGCAGTCTCCACACCCAAACACCTCCACCTTGTTGTCCCCTCTGGCCCAGGCGGCAAATATCAACACCCATCTCTTTAGCGGCCCGGCGCAGGGTCTTCTTAGCAATGCCGCATTCTCGCGCCTCTGCCAAGACTTGCGTGGACGGCACTTCCCCGCCGAATAATAATTCCTCCAGGAACGTCTTGGCTTCTTCCCGAGCGGAGCCTTCCCCCGGCGCCGTGGCCGCCAGCATCTCCGCGATATCGACCTCCACCACACCTTGCCACGCTAGAGCAGGCTCATCCGTAATGGTAAAAGCAACGGCCGACATCTCCGCCGCCAGGTTGGCTTTGATGGGAGCGACTACACGCTGGGCGGGGTTATCCCTATCGCGCACGACCAACAGGACGGACCTTGCGGCTCCTACGTAGCCGATACTCCCCTGGACACGGTAGAGCGCAGGCTGCAAGGTGGCCTGATTCAAGTGCATGACCACTAAAATAGCGGCACCGGTACGCTCTGCCATCTTCGCCAATGGGGTTAGGGCACGGCGAACCTGGGCATCAACATGGCTGTCCGTCCGTCCTATGTAGGCGTTCAGTGGGTCTATTAGGACCAAATGTGCCCGGTTGGAAGTGACTACCTGTTCTATCATGGCGATATCCTCCACTAAGGAAGGCAACCGCTCGTGTCCATCCGGGTCAACAATGGCATCCAAAACGTGCACCAGGGAGGCATCGCCTCCCTGTTTGTCTATGCGGGGCCGCACTGTATCGGCCAGCCCGTCCTCAGCTGTAAGGAGCACCACTGCGCTCTTTTCAATAAGGTGTAGTCTATCGGGCGTCTCTCCCCCTACTGTCAAACGAGCCGCAAGGTCCAAAGTGGCCCAGCTTTTTCCCAGTCCCGGATCGCCTGCTAAAAGGGTTACCTTTCCGAAGGGAACGTACCCCGGCCACAGCCAGCTCACTTCTTCCGCCTCTACGTCCGACAAGCGTAACAGTCGGGGAACACTGATACCGGGGGTCTCTTCCTTTGGGAGACTCTGGACAGGACCACGCCCGTTAGCATCGGGATGGAAGTCTTTCGAGCAAAAGCTATCCGCGTCGCTCCATAACTGCATCACGTCGTGAATAGACCGGCTCTGACAATGGTCGTGACTACAATGATATGCCGGCCATTGTCCGTCTGTGGCTTCCCAAATCACCGTGTCGGAGTCCTCGGCATCCCTATGTTCCGTATGCTGAGATTCCCAAAGGCACAGGACGGCATGTTTGCCACCACTGAGAATTCGGCCATAGTGATTGTGGTTCTGGAACCAGGCCACAACATCCAGCGTGGAATAGTCACCTTTACCGGTGATCTGAGGTCTGGATCCGTTAGCAGAAGGTCCAGAGCGGGGCTGCTCTTCGGGGAGCCTGGCCGCCAGTTCTTCAAGCTGTATTAACGTGACCAATCTGGCATCTCCAATATACGAGCTAAGCGGTGGGGCCTATCGGGTGTTTGGTTTCCCTTCCGCGACAAGGTGCCGGGCACCTTCCACATACGGCTGGCGTTGTGAACGGCTGTGTCGATAGTGACCGCCGGGGATCTGAATAGATGAGCTACGGCGTCGAGGCAACGTGACACAAGCAAGTGCGACTGCTCATCGTTAGGGAGGTCAATGGAGTAGGCTAGCTGGCAGCCATTTCCCGAGGCTACCATAATCGCTTGCGGCCACCCTATGTCTCCCAGCCAGTCTCTCACCACCATAGCCTGGCGTCGGGCCGCTTGCTCCTCGGGGTTGGTGGCCGGAACATCCTTCGGTCGTACAGGATCACAGTCGATTGGGAGCCAACATCGGCGTTGGATATCTGCATCACTCGTAAGAGAGTCCCCATTCGACCTGGCGAACTGCCTGAGACCATTTGGGCTACGTTCCAACAAAGCCGGATTAACAGGATTAAGACTGAACCAGACCAGCTTGGCTTCTCCGCTCAGCGATGCTGCATCCTCTACCATCCGGTCGAGGTCGTCATAGTACCCGAAGGTTATCACCCTGCTATCAGATCCGGTCCCCAATGCTCGTAATTCATGGACTGCACCTTGTTGGCAGTAGACCTGGAGGCCGCGATGGATTTCTGCCAGGTTCACAATTTCTGTAGGAGTGGTCATGGCAAAGCCTCAGCACGCCGCGTGACCGCTAACCATTCCTCACGAGCTTCCCCTCCAACGGGCCAGTAACGAAAGCGGAATTTCCCATCCAGTAACTCCTCCCGTTCGACGCTCACAACTTCCCAGCCGGTGGATGTAATCTTTACCGCCTGCCAGGTCTCATTCGCTAGGTCTAAATAAATACTGCAGCTATGTAGGGCCAAACGGGTATGAACGGAATGTTCTTCACCCCCATATAATGCCTTTCCACCAAGTACGCTGAGTGCATCCTGCAGGGCCTGGGAGGAAGGTGCTTTCCCGAACACCTGATAATACTGTCCGGCCAGCCAACGATTGAAAGCACTGGTATTGATCATCTGGTTCTCTTTGTGGGAATTAACAATTATGGTGGCATAACACTCAAATTCGGGTGTATGCCACAGTTCGGCTCCATCCTGTTCACCGGTAGTCAGATCGACGAGACGGGTAGCTTGAGATGCCTTGTCATTAGCTGCAGCTCCGGGTTTGGCCGAGGACTGGCCCTTCCTAGATGGTGATGGGGGCGGGACATCAACTCCAATGCGCTCCGCCTCTGCCCGTAGTGACTGCATCATGTCTTCAGACATTCCCGCTACCCATCAAGATCATCAAGTTGATTACATCACCGTGCGCATGGCACCCGTAACAGTGAAAATGCTGATCGGCCTCGTAGACATAGAAGCTAGGTGATTGCTCATCATGTAGTGGGCATATACCCTTCCATTTCCCCGCGCCACACCGGACCATCTTGGTATACCGCTGAGCCACCTCCAGGACGTCAACCGATGCCTTGATTTCGGCTATCGGACCACGACCCACAAACTCAGGCCGACTTCGCCGCCGCAGTTCTCTTTCAATGGCTGGAACGGTCTCAGTGATGGATACACTTGGACCGTCCAGCGGCAATCCCAGTCGGTTCTGGTATATCTGCAGCAGAGGTTCGTTAACCAGAAAATGCTGCTTCATATTTAGTAACACTTCGACAGTTTCATTTCTTAAGGGGCCTGAAATGTCGCCTCCGTGAAGCAATTCAGCAACAGGGATTCCTAAGAACGATGCCGCTTCTGGAGGGATATTGTTATTCACCATTCAATTCCTCGCCGTGACCGGCCTTCAAATAATCTTCAAAAGTCTCCAATTGCACCCTACTCCTCAGCTCCCTAGACCTTCGGCGAGCCATTGCTCGAATGTTGGACGATGAATAACGAATCGCCGGCCAAGTCTCCTGCAGCCAGGTAGCTGATTTTGGTTAGCTAGTGAATAGAGCAGTGACTCCGACACTTGATAGTTGGCGGCCATTTCAGGAATCGACGTTCCCTTCGTTTGGTGCTGACTAGTGTTCATTGATCCTCCTGCTCGATTGGTGTAAATTGGGGTACTTCTAACCCCTACTAGTATGCTAAACTCGTTATACGACACTATCAATGATTATGACACGACACTTTAACGACAGATAAGGGCAAATGAACACTTCACAACGGACGCGCCAAAGAGGGCGCAACGTAGCTGGCGATATCTTAGATACCATTATCAATTTATCTAACGAGGGGTATGGCGGTAAGGAGATCCGCGACCAGCTTAGGGTCCTATTTCCGGAGAGAAGAGGTGAAATTCCTCACGTGAGAACAGTCCAACGAATCGTTGAGCCTCCCAAAAATGAGACCAATGATCAACGTGAGCGCCGGTTGTTAGTGGACTCTCAATTCGAGTGGCATAGATTCGGAGAGTATGGTATTCCCTGGGAGGCTCAAGAATTTCTGCTGGATATTTGGAAAGTTATTTGGAGTGGCGAGGTGGATTGGAGAGAAAATGAAAGAAGATACAGTGCTCGGGAGGTGATTTGGTGGTATAGGGTTCATATTGCCGCGCCAGATATGCCAATCACACGAGTAATAACTTTTGGACAACGGTTCGCAGCCAATGAAATCGCCGTGGAGCGATTCGGTAGTGAGCCGATAATTGAAGGGCTATACCAGGCTATAGCATTTCGAGATTCTGTAGATCAATACAATCAACTTCTTGAGCTTGGTTGGCTCAAGCCAATGACAGTTTTTGCGGGATCGGTCCCGCCATTAGACGAGAATGGAGGCATCAAGAAATGAAAGGTTCGATCACGCCCAGAGGCAAGAATACTTGGAGACTCCGCTATAACGGTTCGCCTACTCCAGAAGGAAAGCGCACGATCCTGAGCGAAACTATCCATGGTGCCAAGAAAGAAGCTGAAACATTGCTCCGAGAACGCTTGTCTTCTATAGAATCTGGCACCTATGTTGCCAGGAAACGAGAGACTCTTGCTCAGTTTATGGAATCCTGGTTAAGCAGATACGCCAGCCTCAATACGACCCCCCGTACGATGGTCGGATACAAAGAAAAAACCAAGAATTACATCATCCCATGCCTCGGCGGAAACCGAATACAGTCCTTAACCCCCCGCCATATCCAGGATTTACACAGCTACATGCGTGAGAAAGGCTTGAGCAACCAGACTATTACCCACGCCCACCGTGTCCTCTCCGAGGCACTGAAGCATGCTGTCGCCTGGAAAATTTTGCCAAGTAACCCAGCAGGATCAGTCAAGGCCCCTAGGCCCGAGCAAAGAGAAGTGGCCGTGTGGGATTTTGAGCAGATGCAGACATTCATCGAGACCAGTAAGTTTAGCCAATTCCACGATGCATTCATGTTGGCGATATTCACCGGAATGAGACGTTCCGAGATTACCGGTCTCCGCTGGGAGGGAGTTGATTTCACAACTAGCACGTTAAGGGTAACGGGCACGCTCCAGCGGATAACGGGGCATGGTCTACTGCCTGGCAGCCCCAAGACTAAAACCAGCCGGCGTGCCATTTCAGTATGGCAAAACACGGTGGATATCCTACACAGCATTCGGGGAAAGCAGTTGAGCCTACACGCCGATCTCGATGATCTTTATCAGAATAAAAATGGTTACGTTATCACTGACGATTTGGGTAGACCAATTGACCCCAATCGTTTGACCAGAGAGTTTGCCAGGTTGGTTAAACAGGCTGGATTGCCGCACGCTAATTTCCACAGCCTTCGGCATTGCCACGCTTCTCTCCTGCTGGCGGACGGTGCCAGCATCAAAACGATTTCTGAGAGACTCGGCCACAGCAAGCCGTCTATGACGCTCGACGTATACAGTCATTTGCTGCCCACAATTCAAGCTCAGGCAGCACAGAGTCTGGAGGAACGTTTGTCTGGGAGTAATCTGAACCGATGATCACCCATATTTATGGTCACAGAATGGTCACGAACTACCCAATACTAGATTGAACTCAACGGGCTAGTTAAGACGAGTTATTGATAGTGACGAAGTAAATCAGACTAGAAAAACCTATCGGAACAACCCTATACGGTTTCGTAAACCGTAGGTCAAGGGTTCAACTCCCTTCACCGGCTCCAGTTTTCAAGCATAAATTTGGCCCCTGGGCTTTATGCCAGGGGCCTTGTTTTCAATAAATGGTCACGAAATGGTCACGGATTTCAAAAATCGGGTTTGCGCTGCCGGGATTAGGATCCTGGCTAACAAAAGCTAGTGTTGGTTTTTCAGGACAAAAACGTCCCCACTGTCTGGGCCTACCGGCCATGCAACGGCGGCGGCTAGTGTTCACCCTGCCAGCGGTGGCATTGTTCTCCGGCCAGGTCATGAATTTTTCACGAGTCGGACTGTTTGGCCATGAAGTTGAATAACTCACTGCATTGTTCACTGGTGTTTATTTAATAACCGTAACTATCCTGGTAATTTCGCTAACTTCAAACATATATGTACTACGACCCCGACTAGAGGGTATGTGGCCTATCACTTCCCACTTAGATGACTCAGAAAAAGTAGCAGACCAACTCCCGTTCTTTATACCCCCGAGTCTCTCGGATGGGTGAAAATAATTAACACCTCCAAAAACTGCGAAAAGAGAATGTCTGTGAGCGGAACACCAGGAGCCCGAGTCCAGCCTTTGGCACGTAGTTATAGCTTCATTTAACTCATGTCGAACCACATCTATCGCATCTTGTTCAGACCAGCTTGGCCCAGCCTGACAACTAACCACTCCCAGTATTATCAAGAAGTACAGCCCCAAGAGTTTTACTGTCGCCACAGACTTAGATTTGCCTGAGAGCCTTTCTTGTCTGCCACATCCTTTCATTTGCATCCTTCAGGCGTCTTTCTAATTTTGTGTATGTAGGCATTCAGCAATTCGAGGTTTATTGTTTCTACTGTACGCATAGGATCCCCGGGGCTAGGGCTTACTGTGATTAGGGCATGAGTGCCGCCAACCCAATCGAGTTAACCCAACGCAAATTCTAACCTCCCCGAATATAACCACTATGTCTAAACCTTATACCCCCACCCCCCATCAACGACCAAACGTCCCAATCATCAACCCCTAAACACAAGTCAGGATACAGGAGACTTACCCTTGATCTAACTCGGTGAACGCTCCCTCCACAATCGGAGATTCAATCCCTGCATTTCTTACTTCTTTGGATGCTAGTTCCTTGAGCTTGTCCAGCAAAAGTGCGCCTACACCAGAATCGATAACCTTCACATCTTCACGGTACTTCTCTGGCATCTCAGCTTTGGTCTTGAACATCAGCAGGGGGTCGCTGCCACGGTTACCTTGCGGATTCTCCAAGCGGTCGTCAATCATCTGTTCAATGGTCTCGCAGTAATCCGCATGTGCTACCTTCAAGCGCTCGTTGAAGCCGAAAATATCATTGCGTTCCCAGTGCATAACCGTAAAGCGGCTGATACCCACCGCTCTAGCCGCCTTACCAGGCTTACCTATAACACGGAACTTATCCAGGAATGTATCCTGGCGATCCCATATCTTCTTTTTCTGGAGGGTTGAATAAGTTGGAACGCCAAACTCCTCAGCCGCCCCAGTAGGCTCCAGCGCCCATTCCGGAGCCTCAGCGGCAACCGGCAGCAGTTCGTCACTGGCTTCGGTAATATTTGCTAACTGTTTCCGTTTCCGGTTCTGTCTAACCAATCTTGCACCCCGTTGTACCTTTGCTCCTATTTTACACTGAGCCATTGTCGAAGCTGCATAACGTAGTTGCTTGCCGTGGATTGGAGAGGCTGAGACTAGAGGAAGCTTCTTTTGTATTTTTAATGACCGGGAGGGATGCCACTACCACATAATCACAATCTCTAAACCATACCCCCCATCACCAACTAAGCCTAACAACCACCATCAGCAACAACACCAACAGACAGCCTAATATTAATCCTGAGGTTAGCCAGAGCTTTGGCGGTGTGTTAGCGCATCAGATTGAACCTTCTATTTCCGTAACCCTACGTGCAAAGGCAAGTCGTCTAAATCATCTAGACAGCCACCAGTAGCACAGCAATTAAACATCAGCATCTTGAAGGTCTTCTGCATAACCAGGAAATGTAAGGTTCCTGCGGGTTAGATCGATCGAACCATCCACCCACTTCTCTTCTAAATGACGTCTCAAAGCCACCTTTGGCATAAGGTGACAGATTAATCGAAGCCAGGATAAGGTCGATGGCAGGTATGGCGTCAGATACTGACTCAGGTCGAAGGTAAGGCTGAAGACAATGTTGTTTAGCAGCGTCGAAGCTTTGATCCTGCCACTTGCCGTCGACAGCTATTATGTCCCGTATGACAAGCACTGCTTCTCCGGATGGCCCTCTTCTGTTAGTAGACCTCACAAAGGTGTTAAAGCCCTCAGCTGATGGCTGGGTTTCTTCTAGACATGCCTTGGCCATGTAGACAGGTACATACTTACGAACTTTAACAAAGCGGGCGTGAGGATCGGCCATATAAGGAACTGCAGCATCGGCCTCTACCAATAGCCGTCCTGCCAACGAATCCCGCTTGATCCGCTCCATATCCCAGTCTGGAGTGGAAGTCACAGTTGGTTGGTTAGTGAGCATAGGCGGCGTAGGAGTAGCCCTACCAGCTTGCTGGGCAGCCTTATTTTCTCGGATTTCGTAGTACGTTTTTTCCCAGGGTGTAAGATTTTCCTTACTAGGTATTCCCGCATCTGGCGTGGGGGTAGTGAGCGTGTCAGCTTCCTGAGCAGCAACTAATTCCTTTGCTCTAGCTTCAACTGTTGCATCAATATTAGGTGTGGGTTCATTTGCAGTAGGAGCGGAACCGGAACAAGCAACCAGAACAATCGCAAACATTCCGAATAGATATATCAATATCCTCATGTCTCGGACTCAATCGTAGAACTCTGATATGCCCAAAATTATACTCTAAAGCTTCATGGTCAATGCGACGTTGCCGAAGAAGACCCCGACCACCCTTGGCAACGGCTTGCGCATCGATTACGGCCTATAGCTGCTTGGTAGGGACCTTGTAGTAGCAGCGGAGGGGCCTTTGTGAGAATTACGCTGTCAGGGCTTACATCAGATAGGAACCGAGATTTGCTAAACCATGCCCCCATACATCAAACACTACCTAACCCGAAGCTCAATCGGTGATGAGCAACCCATACAACTTCCTATACTGGGAAGTGAAATCGTTCTCGGTTTACCACGGCAATCCGGCCGATATGAATGACATTTAGCCGCAGACCGGACAATCGGCGGAGGTGGGTAACTACGTGGACTGTCCCAAGACCAACAAAGTCGCCACCGACTGCACCGTCTCTCGCAAATGACACAGTGCGCGATACAACATGCGGCGCTGGAACATCGACGAACACCAAACCTGATTGGCGTAGGCCGCCCAGAACTCACAGGGCATTGCCATAGACACTGGCAGTAATATCACTTATCATTACTGATATTCAGTAATATTACTTCAACCGGGGGGGTCATGCCAGATATTCTGAAGTTAGAGGAAATGCAGGGGCAAATTCTAGGGTCCGTGAAGAGGGCTGCAGAGGATGGAGATGTCTCAGCGGTGTCTCGTTGGAGCAAATATGCTGAGCAGTGCAAGGCTTTTATTGAGGAGAATGAGGATCTTAAAACTCGGATTGCTGATTTTAGCAACTTCTTAGAGCAGACTCGAGTCCAAGAGAAAAATGGTGAGCCAAATCCTGCAGATCCTGGTAATAAACAAAGTCCCGAAACTAACATATCCAGCAAACAGGAAGCGGATAACAACAGCGAAAAGCAGAAACCAAAAATGGAACTCTACGCGGAAACTGATGGTGGATGGTATCATTTCCGCCGACGTTCGCCAACTTTTGCGGATCCTGATGATAAACATCGTCCCGAAACAGAAAAATCCAACAAACAGAAAGCGGATGTCATTAGAGCCAAATGGGTAAGTGACCTGGAAAGGAATCATGGGATAAAGATGGAAGGCCGCGGAAAGAGGTACTACAAATCAGCGGACGGAACATCCTTAGCTATTTCGTTTGCAAACGAAATCAAACCGTTAGCTTGGTGGTTCGGTCTCGCTGATGAGTCCACTGATGTTGCGGTGCTAATTTGCCACGATAAGGCAAAAAAAGAGCACAGCATTATCTTACCTGTGGCTGAGATTGACGAGGAATGGGGTCAGTTGACACGAGGGGAAACTGGGGAGATCAAGTTCAATGTTAAGAGAATGGGAGATAAATACGTCCTCAAGATTCCGAAACCCCATATGAGAGATATGGATGTCACTAAATACCTTGATAACTACGATCCGCTGGTTAAGTGAAGACTGGTAAAATTGGTCGCATAAACGTCTGTACATCCTAAATTGCCAAACAAGGAAGCATAATAGATATGGCAATCAAGAAATCAGAACTCTACTCTTCCCTGTGGTCCAGTTGCGACGATCTGCGCGGCGGCATGGACGCCTCCCAGTACAAGGACTATGTGCTGGTACTGTTATTCATAAAATACGTCAGCGACAAATACGCCGGTATGCCATACGCTCCCATCACCATCCCTGACGGCGCCAGCTTCAAGGACATGGTGGCACTGAAGGGTTCCAGCGACATCGGCGATCAGATCAACAAGAAGATAACCGGCCCGCTAGCCACCGCTAACAATCTCTCCGACATGCCCGACTTCAACGACGCCACCAAGCTCGGAACCGGCAAAGATATGGTGGACACTCTTACCAGCCTGATTGCCACCTTCGAGAACCCGGCACTTAACTTCTCCAGCAACCGGGCTGAAGACGACGACATCCTGGGGGACGCATACGAATACCTGATGCGCCACTTCGCCACCGAGAGTGGCAAGAGCAAGGGGCAGTTCTACACCCCCGCTGAAGTAAGCCGAATCCTGGCACAGATTATCGGTATCCATGACGCCAGGACGACCAACGACACCACTGTCTATGACCCCACCTGCGGATCAGGCTCTTTGCTTCTGAAGGTAGGCGACCAGGCTACCGCGCAGGTTACCCTTTACGGCCAGGAGAAGGACGCTGCCACCGCCGGTCTGGCCCGCATGAACATGATTCTGCACGACAATCCAACGGCAGAGATTAGGCAAGGCAATACACTGGCCAACCCGTTATTTACCGAGGCAGGGCAGCTCAAGACCTTCGATTACGCCGTCGCTAATCCGCCCTTCAGCGATAAACGCTGGAGTACCGGTCTCGACCCGGGCAATGACCCTCATGAACGGTTCAACCTTTTTGGCGTGCCTCCTGGTAAGCAGGGCGATTACGCCTACCTGTTGCACATCGTCCGGTCGCTCAAGAGCCAGGGTAAAGGTGCCTGTATTCTGCCTCACGGAGTACTCTTTCGAGGGAACGCTGAGGCCGATATCCGAAGGAACCTGATCCGACGGGGTTACATCAAGGGCATCATCGGCCTGCCTCCGAATCTCTTCTACGGCACCGGCATTCCGGCTTGTGTCGTGGTAGTGGACAAGGAGGGAGCCGCCACCCGTCAGAGCATCTTCATGATTGATGCTTCAAAGGGGTTCATCAAGGAAGGTCCCAAGAACCGCCTGCGGGAAATGGACATTCACAAGATTGTCGACGTTTTCAACCGACAGACCGAGCAGCCCAAGTTTTCCCGGATGGTGAGTTTTGAGGAGATCGAGAAGAACGAGTTCAACCTGAACATTCCCCGATATATCGACAGTCAGGAACCCGAGGACATCCAGGATATTGAGGGGCACCTGCGCGGCGGTATCCCGGTTACCGATGTACAAGGTCTCGGTCAATACTGGTCAGTCTGCCCTAACTTGCAAGAAACCCTTTTCAAAGAGATGCGGACCGGTTACTTGAAGCTTGCCGTTGACCAGACCGCTATCAAGCCCGCTATATATGAACACCCCGAGTTCAATAGCTTCACTAAACAGATGGAATCCTTATTCTCTGATTGGCGGGAAAACGCCGCAACCGGGTTCAAAGTACTCGAGTCGGGTTGCCATCCCAAGACGATCATCGCCGACCTGGGGGAGAGTCTGCTGGCTCATTACTCCGGCAAGGCCCTGATCGGGGATTACGACGTGTATCAGCACCTCATGGACTATTGGGCTGACACCATGCAGGATGACGTTTATATCATTTCAGTGGACAGTTGGGTAGGCGGGGTGAAAACTCGAGAAATTCACCGAGTTAAGGACAAAAATGGCAAGCTTGTTTGGCCCGAAGCTTACGACTACCTAATAGGAAAACAAAGATTCAAGTCAGACCTGGTTCCAGGCACGGTCTTGATCGGACGATACTTCCAGGCCGAACAAGCCGAATTAGATAATCTCAACGGTCAATTGAATGCAGTTGAACAAGAAATGGAGGATCAACGAGAAGAGATGGGAACTGAGGGCGGCTTGCTGGAGGAAGTAACGGATGTAGACGGAGACAAACCCAAGATCACGGCGAAAGTTGTGAAGGCATGGCTCAAAGAGAACAAAACTGGTGTTGACTTCGCCGCCGAGTCTGAGGCAATCACTAACTACGGTTTGTTATTAGAGGAAGAGGAAGCCCTGAAGGGCAGAATCAAAGCCGCCAGGACCGCGCTT
>TARA_R110000824_G_scaffold5923_6_pt1 | contig 19226 bp, 20 predicted proteins | sample TARA_R110000824 | Tara Oceans TARA_R110000824 (sample SAMEA4397747) | marine metagenome | biome: Polar Biome; feature: [MES] marine water layer (ENVO:01000295) within the mesopelagic zone...; material: water (ENVO:00002006), including particulate matter (ENVO:01000060) such as......
ATCGAGATTATATGAATTTATACCGGGGGCTTGGCTCCAGTGTGTGCTGATTCCTGATACTGGATCGACAATCATTGCGGGTTGTTCTACTTGTAATATTGGAAGTATATTAACATGTCCGCCGGTGAACTCGTCTGCACTCAGGGAGATAACACTCGAAGGTTTCTCAAGCAATGAAAATGATTTAAACATTTTATTCATTACAAATCTTCCATCATTAATCGGAGGCGGGAAGTCTCCATGGATCTCGCTGAGGCGATCAAACAACATTTTAAATCCGGGACCGGGTGTGTGGGTGGCTGCCGCGGTGTCAGGGTCTGGCAGTAGATAAGAAAGCCTCAATCCAAAAGCTATCTCGTCATAAAAAACGTTTAGCGGGGGGTATACGGCGCCGGTACCATCGCCCCAAGTTTTTGTATGTTGAAATATGCCGTGTTCCCAATCGTCTGGAGATATAAACGCTGAGCGGTGCCCGGGAATACCTTTCCACTCGACTGGCATCTTTACACTCCATTCGCGGAATTCGGCAAAGCTTTGAAACGGCGCATTGGACACCCCGTAGGTATCCTCTACGAGATGCGTGCTAGATTTGAATTTGACCCTTACATACCTCTCAAGAACATAGCCCGGATGTGCGCGATCTATTTCCTTACCGGTGTCTTTATCAAATTCCACAAAACGACTATTACTAAATGTTGAACTTTCAGCTCGAGAGACCTCGTCCGGATAGAAATCTTGCCAATCGTCTCTTGTAGCGTTGTCCTTATAACACATCCACCCGCTGCCGCTGTCCGGATCACATAGAAAGCTTAATTGCTTCGAAAGAAGAAGAGGTAAAGTAGTAAAAGCACATAAATCCCAAGGGTAATTACCGGTGGATTTTTCGCCGTCGATGTCTTCCTCTTCTATCGGTTGTAGTACTGTTGGCTCTAACGTTGGATTTTGATGGTGAGATAGCCCCCAATAACTAGGCAAATCAAAAACCCGTAAGTTTTCTAAATCTATTTGTTCTATTCCTGTTATTTCTTGATAATTTTCGCTTATTTCCTCAGCGACTTCGCTAAACATTTTTTTTCTTAGTTGGCTTGGTTCAGGCCACATATTAACTTCTTTGAAAAGATCTTTAAATTTAAAACTTTGACTAATGAAGTTATACATCAAAGGATTTTTGAACATATCACTTATTTTAAAGATCGCGGATGCATAAAACATTCTAAACAAATTTTTGATTATATCAAACTTCATATATGCACGTGGGAGGCCGGCTGCAGGAGCTACAAATAAAGAATTTTGAATAAACGGGGTTGTGCCTTTTGCCTCATTCAAATTAACATTATCCAGAGCTTCAGAATGTTGTTCAATGGCGGCCTTTAATAAACCTCTACCTTCTATTTGTTGTTGCGCATCTGGCGCTTCTCCAATATCAAAAAGTGATTCTAGGTTTAAATCTCCGGATGCTGCGCGCTGGGCCAAGTCTCCTAATTGTTTGTCGATCTTCTCTTGAGCCAGATTGAAGAAATAATTTAAATCATTTTCTAAAATATATGCATAAAACTTGTTAGGGACATCCGTGACGGTTGATCCTGGAGGACCATTATTAATGCTATTTATTAAAGCAGGTTTAATTTTATTATTTATTTTCTCTTTACATGCTTGAGCCCAGAAGGCGCCCTGGACGGTCTGTTCGTAATGTTCTTCAGTGGTGTCGTGGCCTTCAGAGGCTAAACTATCTGTCTTCCAGTCATAATATAAATCAACAAGTCTTTTAGTGCCTGCATAAATAGATCCTATTTCGGGCCTGTTGCCTCCCATATTTCTTTTGAGATACATATGCAATTTTTGATATTCTTCCGGAATTTTTGTTTGTTCAGAAGCAGTGTAAACTAAGTTATCTTCTTTATAGATGTCGAAATTATATTGCAATATATGAGATGATGGATCCTGTTTGATCGTGGTGAGTTGCGCCGAGGTTGAGGCGCCAGTCGTTGGATCATCTTTCGAAAAAGAAAATACTAAATCGTTATTGCTTAGCACAGTTGTATCGATTACAGAATCTTTAAATAAGGTTTTGCCGGTGGCGCCAGAATCTTTCATTTTATTCATTAAAAACAAAAATTGCTTCATATCAGCCTCGAAAGACTTTTGAATCGCTGTGAATGTAGATTTAATCGCTACAATGGCAGGTTGTTTAAGTTCTTCAATTAAAAAAGTCATATCTAGATCCGATTTACCTCCAAGCAAAGCACCGAATAATTTCTTCATTTTTTCTTTATTTCTTGTTTTATTAGATTCAACTTGTTTTTCAATCAGATCATCTGATATATTAAGATCAATAAGGGCGAGGCGCATTGGACCTTCATCAAATCCTTTTAGAAGACACAGATCCGAGAGAGAAGGTGCTTCCTCTGTGACTAATTGTTCACATATACTTGTATCTAGGTCCGCGGAGATTGAAACAAAAAACGAAGATATTTTTGAACTAGTTGAAAGGCCTTTAGAAAGTTGTGAGTAACTCTTATTTATAAGCTTCTTTATAGCATTCAGTACAGATGGCGGGGCGCTGCCGGTCAACAAAGCACAATACTGTGCATTAGTTAACAGATTAGATACATCTGATAAAAATTTTGTTATATCTATTGTTGGTTCCTTTTGCGTCGGGTCGTCTCCTGTAAGGGATCCCAGAGTTTTGTTTAACTTTTGCTGCGCAGCTGGGCTTACTGGGGCCGGTACATAAGTTCCCAATTCAGTGCTAGGAATGCCGGCGCCGCCCTGGTCATAACAACTATCGATAAGAGTTTGTAAGGCTTCGCGGACAGGATACACGATTAATTCTTCTAAAAGTGATATTACTTGTCTTTGAATTTCGTCTTTAATATTTTTTAATAAAAAATCTCCGCCCGGGATACTGTCCATCAATTTTGCAATAGAAGGATCACATCTTTTAAACGGGGGCTGATCATCATCGCCAAAACTGAAACTAATGTCGAAGCTAGCCGGTAAAGCTCCTCTTTTAATCAATTCAACCACCGACATAAGCATGCCGAAGCCGCCGGCTACAATGGCGCGACATAAAAGCTTTTTTGCAGATAATGTCATAAAATCTTGAGCAAGCATGCCATCAACTGATTCAGAACCTGTCATATTGCCCTGATTTTGTTTGGCTGTTTCAGCCAAATATCCTCTCATTTCGTTAATGAGTAATGTGCTGTCAACTTCAAGAAATTCTGGACCAAAGTACACAGGATCTTTTCCCTCAAGAAAATTTAAAAGTGTCTCTAATTCTCCGTCGCTAAATATTTGTTTCAGCATAGCATCACAAGCTGCTTCTTCTATATCATCCAAAGATATATCTGCGCCAATGCATGCCAAGGCATCTGCTACCAACGTTGGCAAATCAACTCTATTCAGAACATAAGCATATGCGTCCTTAATTGATCTGATTTTTGATGGTTTATCTGGTAAGTTGGCATAAACTTGATCGCCTACGAAATCATTGGCCTTTGTCCTACGATTTAGTATTACTTTACTAAGAACGTCTTCTGTTATAGCCCGGTCTTCCTCTTCTATCTCTGCAGCGGTTTTTGCGTTTTTGCCTCCTGCCCCTAACTTCTTCCATTTTTCCTCTGGATCCTCATTTGGGTTAAAAAAATCTTTTCTAGGTCTAGGTAGAATATATTTGTCAACAAAATCCATTAAAGGTAACTTCGAATCCGGAGGATTGGGAGAAGATTTTCCTATCTCCACAGGTGTATCGATACCTCCTTCGAGAGTGGGTCGACCGGATTTTTCACACCTCTCGAAAGCTCCAGCAATACCTGGCTCTGACATTAGGAGATTTAAGTTTGCTACAAGCCAGTTTGTTCTACCATTTAATAAAGCGTCCTTTCCTTTGAAATAAATATTGAAGCCCTTGCTAAGCCTTATTAACTGTATCTCATCTGCATCGTATATGCTGATTCCACTTGGTGTTCGTTTTGAAGGGAATCTAGGAACTTTTGCTACATATAATATGTCTGGCGGTTCAGCGGTGAAGGCAGCTAGTCCAGTAGGTGGTTGTCCCAATTTGGATCCGTCGTCAATCCATCTTATTTGTATCCCGTCTGTCGCCTTCACATCATTTAATTCCAGATATTTCCAAAATATTTCCCAAAATTCTCTTAATTTTTTGGCCTCTTCTTTAAAACTGAATTCAAAATAACCTTTGCCGCCTGGCCCATTATATGTATACTTTTCTGCTTTATATGGTTCTTCATATTCTTCCATGGCCAGGGCGACCGTTTCAAGTTTGTTGAATAAGTCAATTACTTGTTCAACTGTCACTTCAACTCCAGACTTGGACAGAGGGCCAATTGGCTCTGGTGGTATACCCGGGAGCTGGCTAACATAGTTTTCGGAAGCTTCGATAAGATATAGAACTGATATTGTTTCTCCTTCTGCATCGTATTTTTTTAATTCAACATACGGCCCCTGAGCTACTTGATATTGTGTAAAGTCAATTTCGCCGCCGGCGGATGTTTGTTTATTATAATGATCGAGAATGGAATTCCGACCCATTTCACGGGCCTCGGTTTCAGTGGTGGTGTCGGGATTGGCGTCCGAAGGAATAGTTATCTGCACGACAACTTGCACAACGCTTATATCAACTTTCTTGCCAGTCTTCTTCGATGATTGTTTAATTATGTAAGGAAGGAAAGGGGTATCCTCAATCCAATTTCTTACTAATGCCATATGCGCAACTCCTTAATTCGTATTATTATGCCTGCTAAGTATATATGTATCGCTAGATGGATTTCTTAAATAATTAAAGGCAAAAGAAACCACATTTGCATACAAAAAAGCAATGCCCGGGATTGAGACGCCTCCAAATTTTGTAATTGTAGATGTTGCCGCAGCAACAACTTCAGCATTTGGCAACGTTGTTCCACCCGAAGTCGTCCCAGCTATGGGGCCCCCGGAGGCGGAACCGCCCGTGACAGCCGATGGGGGTACAACATGCACATGATTTTGAAGCGCCACATTGAGGGCTAATTGAGATGTTACCACACCCTGCATAACTTCCGCAATATCTGTCAAATATCCCATTATTTTATCTAAAGCTTCCACAACATTGTCACCCTTAACAAGTGGTTGTAAATCTGATGAATCGTTACCAGCAATTAAATCAATGCCGGATACACTTTTAATTCTTCCACCTTGAGAGTTAAGCCTATCAGTGGTTGTAATTAATTTTATTCCCTCTCTACCCATTATTCGAATTCCGTCAGCTTTTAAAGCAATTGCAGATCTAGCAATGGGCGAACCAATGCGTCCGGAGGCTAATTTGAAATTCTTGTCAACGTCCGTTTTTTGGCTTATATAAATTCTGGCCGAATCAATTTTAAAATCTGGCTCGACCATTAGCTTCTCGCCATCATCGTTAACTTCTTTAGGGTAGGCGCCCATGCGACCCACAACGAGATCAATAGAAGCAGCCTGTGTATCTCCTATTCCGCCATACCCACTGAACCTATTTTTTGGTCTGTCTCTCCCTAGAACAATAAAAGATCCGTTTCTATTTGACAATACTTCTTCAGACTGCGTTTGTAAATATGTCGGAACTGGCTCTAATAGATATTTTCCACCTAGGCCGTTATTATAACGAAAACTAGATTTTGGATCTAATTTATTAATCCTAGCTTTCGTTTCGGGATGCATCCCATCTTTGTTTATTGACTTTTTTTCGTTTCTTGCCATTATACGTTACCCAGTGGCATATTACACAAGACCTCCAGTTGATGACAAATATTCTTGTAGTACCTTTTCAAAACTTGGGGCGCCGGCGGACTTGTATTGGTTATAAGCTGTGAGTGCTTGGGGCCTTCTAGCATAATATTTTTTCATATATCCTTCTACTATTTCCTTCCAGGATCTTCCAGAAGCTCCTTTTGTGTGACCCTGTATACCTTTGGTATTGGTTGTTTTCTTCTTTACTAATTTGTAATATACGCCCGGGCTTGCGTGCCACGTAAGGATACCCATGGGCCCGTTTCCATATTTTTGTAAGGCCTTGAATTTTTGAGCATATGTAGGCATCACCCCTTTTATCTCTTGTTCATAACTCATTTGGTAAGCATATTCTAGCTTAAAATACTTTTTGACATGCCTATCTTGCCATTGGTAGGTCCCCCAAGCACTGATTCTGCGCCCTCCAGGTGGATTATAATAGTTTCCCGCTGGTAATCCCAGTCTCTGCCCTGCTTCATTTTGAGCCAAAGTGTACATAGTTGTCACAAAATCATCTCCCAGCCCTAGTTCGTGAGCAGCGGCCAATATTAACATGCCGGCGGATCCACGAGGTCCGGGTGGCCTGACTGTATTGGGTAGGCCAACCTTAGTTCTTTTCCATTGTGGTGGGCCGGCCCATGGTCCCGCCGGAGAAGGCGAAGGAGAGGGCGAAGGAGAGGGCGAAGGTGAGGGTGATATCGAGCGTCCAGCGTCATTTAGATGCGCTGCTCGAGGGGATCCTGCGGCGCTAGTTTTTTGGCCGGCAACCATTCCGGTTGCAGCTGCGCCAGTTTCAACTGGTCCTAAATAAATTCCTGGTGATGTTTGTGGATTTTTAGGATCTTCGAAAGTTACACGTACTTTAGTGCCAACTGGTGGTGGCGGGAGATTTGCATCTCTGGATTCATAAGTTCTAAATTTGTTAATTTTATCTTGGTGAGTACCAGGTTTATTAGGATCGGTCGTCGGACATGGTTTTTCTTTTCCTACAGCCTCATCTAATTCTGGAATATTTACTTTGCATTTTGTTATCTTACCGACATAAGGTGAATTTTTCCAAAAACCACTTGCATTGGCAGTATTGTCTTGCCATGAACGAAGGACCTCGCCAATCCATTCTGTTTTTCCTTCCAAGGAATTGGTCTTAAAACGTTTTAAAGCGGCGTCTTGAAGTACTCTTAACCCATCAGCGTCATGTGGTATTTCTCTTTCAACATTACCTAAATTGATATTGTTAAAATCTCCAAAACCATAATCTCTTTCGGTCATTTCTTAATTATCCTTTATCAACTCAAATATTTCAGCCTTATCCTCTGCAGATAATTCGCTGGACTTTGCAACTGTTTTCTGTATCAAAGAAACTACTTTAACCAATTGTTCATTTGACCTTTGCAACGTTTCAACATATTTTGCAGCCACTTGGCCAACTTGGTTGTGACGTTCCTCGTCGCCGGCCAGATATGTCATAACATCTTTTAAAAGTGTTTTTGTAACGTCTCTATCTTCTCTTATATTAGATATCGACTCTTCAAGGTATTGTTCAAAATCTTTCATAGGTAACTCCCACTATACTACTAATTAGAAGTTATTTATACTTTTCCCTCGTCCCAATCCTTCTTATATTTTCTGTATCTAAAACGCATTTTGTTTAAATTATTAACGACCTGTTTGGTGTTAAGTCCGGTTATTTCTCTCAAATAAAGATAAATGGCCTTTTTGTTAAAAATTTCAATATCATCAGAGTTCTTAAATAATATTTTAATCGCCTCCAAAACCTTCCTTTCGTTTGTTCTTAAGTTTTCGTTTCCCCAAAATTCGATTTGTCCATATAGTCCGTTCCAGAATTCTTTTTTTTCTCTTTTTTCGTCATATTCTACAGTCGTTGACATATACCGAAATTCTGCGTCTTTATTTAAATCATCAAACTGAATTTCTCTTTTGTATTGTTTATTGGTCTTCTTAACTTTATGTATGAACCAATTTTTTGTAATTACACTAAAATACGAAAAAGCCTTTGAGCCTTTGTTTGCGTCATATTTACCAAGAATAGTAGTGAGCCAAATTTTACACTCCTCACGCAAAAGATCAATATTCGGCAAATTAGAAAACTTATAAGTAAAAACAATTTTATCAACCATTTCGTTAAATGCTGGCTGTATGTACTGAACATATAATTCAGTTCTTTCTTTTCTATCGTTTGTTTTTACATATGCTACAATCGCGTCTTCATGTACTTGCGTAAAATAATATCTTTTATTCTTCTTTTTCTTCAATTTCTTCCTCCTCGTTTATTATGGGGGAAAAAACGTATTCAAACTTTTCTATTTCGTCAATTGTGTGTTCCGAATGTTTTATTAAGCTCTGTAGTGTTTCATCACCATAAAATGTTTGCATTTCATGCAGTCCCTTCAAGTGTCCTGAAAATTTTCCCAGTTCATATAAAATTGTTTCGATATTCTCAGAAACAAAAATCAAATGTTTCAAGAGTTTTATTACGTACCATACAAAAAATATATTTATAATGGCAGAAATTATTAAAATAAAAAGTGTCATATTTCATATTCCTTTTCTTTCAAATTTTTCTTTTCATTTTTAAGATCTTCCTTAGCATCCTTAATAAAATCTTTAACCAGTTCTCCTGGCTTTATATTGCTCTGTTTGTTCGTTTTCTTAATATTTACAGGAAACATTGGCAATCTTCTCAGTTGGCAGTCCTTTTCACAACCTTCACGTTTTTCAAGTTTTTCGCTCATTAAATGATAAGCTAAAAACATCTCTTCGCAAATTTCACACTTATAAAGATATTTAGGCATTGCCGTATAAATCTTCTTCTTTCGGCATAATCTTTTCTTCTTCTTTTTCTTCAGAAGAAGCATAGCGAAGAACAGGCGGATTTTCTACAATCAACTGTTCATTTTTATCCACCTTAAATTCCATTTGTTGTAACACTCCAGTGATATCACTTTGCTCCATGAGAGACTTTTGTAGAGCCATCATGATGGCTCCCAGCGCTTGATTAGAAAGTTTCATTTTATCCTCCAAAACATTTTTTTAATCCTTCGTCAAAATTAATATTTGAACTCCAACCGATTGTTTCCAAAGCTTTAACATTTGCTAGAGTTTCTTTAACATCGTTCTTTCTTCCGACAGCAGAAACAAATTCCGCATCAGAATGTATTTTTTCTATATAGTTTTTTATATAATTAATAGAATAGCTAGTACCGGTGCCGACATCTACTCGCGAGCCTCCAAAAGGCTTTTTATGGTTCATCGCAAATATATTTGCATCAACAATGTCGTCGACATGAACAAAATCTCTTTTTTGCTCACCGTCGCCCTCTATAAGTAATTTTTCTCCATTTCTAAGTTTGTCCATCCAAACAGCAACAATGGTTGAATAAGGTCCCTCAATAGGCTGATCTTCTGAATATACATTGAAGTATCTCAAACTAATTGTATCTAATCCGTAAATCTTTGAATACAGTTCGCACTCCATCTCCGAAGTTATTTTATGCACAGCGTAAGGACAATTTAGCCCGTCTTCTCCGCCATAGACTATAGAGGAACTTGAAAAAATAAATCTCTTTGCTTTTATTTTTTTTGCAAAATGCAATAATTTGGTTGTTCCCAGCGCGTTAACTTCAAAAGTTTCAACGGGATTTAGAACACTATATTCGACCCGGGGGAGGGCGGCTAAGTGAAATATATATTCTGGCGCGAAATCTTCATATAAATCTAAATCACATAAAATATCTTCTTCTTCGTTTTTTATGTCCATACCTCGAACATCGTGACCTAATTCACACAATTTAGCATATAAACGAGAGCCTATATATCCCTCACAGCCAGTGACTAAACATCTCATTTTTTCAAGGCCTTGAGATCTGCATCATACATAATTTCTGCTAATCTTTTGAAAGTGACTTTTGGCGCCCATCCTAGTTTTTCTTTTGCTTTAGTGTTATCTCCTAGAAGCAAAGGTACCTCATGAGGTCGAAAAAGTCTAGAATCAATTTCTACATATTTTTCAGGATCCCCTAGGCCGGCATATTCAAAAACATGATATAAAAATTCTTTTACTGTGTGAGTTTCTCCAGTTGCAATTACATAATCGTCTGGTTCATCTTGCTGTAACATCATCCACATCGCTTCTACATAATCAGGAGCAAAGCCCCAATCTCTATATGCGCTTAAATTTCCTAAATATAATTTATCTTGTAGCCCTTCTGCAATGCGCGCAGCAGCCATTGTTATTTTTCTCGTGACGAAAGTCTCTCCTCTTCTAGGAGATTCGTGATTAAATAAGATACCATTACAAGCAAACAAGCCATATGATTCTCTGTAATTGCGTACCAAGTTGTGTGCAAAAACTTTTGCGCATGCATAAGGAGAAGCCGGCATTAGTCTTGAATCTTCATCAAAAGGAGAATTTGGATTATCACCATACATTTCAGATGATGAAGCCTGATAAAACTTGGCTTCCGGGCAGAGTTCCTTATACGCATTCAATAATCTAAGTGTTCCCATTGCAATACTATCAACCGTTTCTTCAGGAACCTCAAAAGAAACTCTTACATGTGATTGAGCTGCAATATTATATATTTCATCTGGCTTATATCTATTTAATAATTTCCAAAAACAACCAGCATCATGTAGATTGGCATATTCAAGTTTTAAATTTGGATTTTCAAAAATGTGATCAATTCTTTCTGTACATAGAAGAGAAGATCTTCTTTTAAGGCCGATGACACGATACCCCTTCCCCAGCAAGAACTCGGCAAGATATGATCCATCCTGACCTGTAATTCCTGTTACCATCGCTGTTTTCAACTTACACCTCTTAAACTGGGATAGTTAATTATAAACCATTTACATGTATTTTTTAATGCATTATAAAAATTAATATAATTTTCGTTTTTCCAACCTAAATTCAACAAATTAGAATTATCAGATGGCTTCTTATACTGACCACTAGGATATGAAGAATCCCAAATTATTTCATTTTTAAATTCCATTATTTCCGCTATCGTATCAGCAACCTCTTTTATTGAATATTGTTTTGTCCCTCCAACGTTAATGGGGTTTCCCCCATCATATTTTTCTAAGATAAATAATAATATATTTGCCAAATCTAAAGAATATGTAAATTCTCTTATTGGGGATCCATCACCCCACAGGACGACATTTTTATTACTCATGTTTGCTTCATGGACCTTTCTTATTATTGCTGGTATTACATGTGAATTTTCCAAATCAAAATTATCGTTTTCTCCAAAAAGATTATTTGGAACAACTGTCACAAAGTTACAACCATGTTGTTTTCTGTAAGATCTAGAATGTACGTCTAACATTCTCTTCGCATATGCGTAGGCAAAGTTGGATTGATGTGGTTCCCCATTGTGTATTTGTTCTTCAGTCAATGGGTAGCTAACTTTATCCGGATATACACAGGTACTCAAAAGTGAAACTACCTTCGATACATTAGTTTCATATGACGCATTTAAAACGTTTGTATTTATCAGTATGTTATCAGAATAAAAATCGGCTGCAAAATCTGAATTTGCTTTTATTCCTCCAACCTTAGCAGCCAAATGAAAAACGTGTTTTGGACTATATTTTTTGAATATTGAAAGACACTGATCATAATTTCTTAAATCACAATCTTTAGAAGAAAGATATACTGCTTGTGGCAAAACCTTTTTCAATGCGTAACCAACGAGTCCTGTGCCCCCAGTAACCAATACTGTCATTTTAATTTCTCCAACAGTCTGTCGACAATCTTTTCTGCACTCTTTCCATCGCCATATATTTGTTCTCCCATGTATGCAGGAATCTCATACGCCCATAAATAATTTTTTAATAATTCTGTGCCAACAACTTTTGACAATCCAGCATGAACGCCTTCGGGTCTTTCTGTATTATTTCTTGCAACCAAAACTTTCTTTTTAAAATAACATGCTTCTTCTTGAATGCCTCCGCTGTCTGTAATAACAAATCTACATTTCGCAATAAGTTTCAAAAACTCTTCATATCCTAGCGGCGCAACAATATTAATATTTTTCTCTGTCAAAAGTTCTTTATGCTTTTGAACATTTGGGTTAGGGTGCATGGGAAAAATAAAGTTTATATTTTCTAGTCTTTTTGCAAGCGTGTTTAACTCATTAAATATTTTTTTTATTTTTTTTCCAAAATTTTCTCTTCTGTGTATTGTGACTAATACAGAATTTTCATATGTTATAGGTAAATCAAAGTATTTACATGCATCTATAACTGTATTCCCAACCTGATAAACATTTTCAACACCCTCTTTTACAAGATTGTCAAAAGACTCTTTTGTTGGTGCGAAATTAAAATCTGCAATTTTTGAGAGCATTGTTCTGTTAGCTTCCTCTGGAAATGGAGACTGCAGATCATAAGTTCTTAGCCCTGCTTCTACGTGCGCAATCTTTACCCCACTATAATACGCTGCCAAACCGACAGAAAATGTTGATTGTGTATCTCCTTGTACTATTATACAATCAAATGCATTTTTATTTAATATCTCCCCTGCTTCTTTTATCAAAGAAGAGGTTAAACTTGCCAAAGTTTGTTTTTTCTTAAAAGAGTTTTTAATATAGAAATCCGGATCTGACACCAAATGAGAAAATTGTTCCATCAACTCCAAATGTTGTCCGGTAAAAAGAGTTTTGAATTCAATTTTTCTTTTTTCCAGTTCTTTGATTATCGGAAATAGTTTTATTATTTCCGGCCTTGTTCCGTATGAGATTAATATCATAATATACTTACATTTCCCAGTTCGTCGGCAACTTCCCCGAACGGTTTATGATCCGTTAAGAGAGAAAATTTAACATTTTTATATTGTGTAAATCTGTCAACCATATATTTAAAAGTTTTTTCTGAATCATGGCCGCTCTTCTTCATGCGAATTCCCTCGGCAGTATAGGTGCCATTATTAAAAAGATATAATAAATTTTCTTTTACTTCGTTTTTCTTAAAATAATATATTGGCTTATCAATCTGCATCAAGTCAAAGCCAACCATACATACGTGATCAAATTTATTCAACCGTAATAAATATTCCAAAGCATAAGTACCTGTTGAGGGATCTAAATCGTATTCTTTTGCAAAATACTCCCTTAATGAATGACTAAGATCGGGAATATATTTAGCATCTTCTGTCACTAAGCCTTTAACAGGCTTTCTATTTTCTGTACCGATTCCGCCAGTATTAAGAACATATTTTAAACCCAAATCTATCTTATAAGGTTCTATGTCTCCAACATTACAAAAATCATAATCAGCATGATCAGAGATTAAATGTTCATATCCCGAATAAACAGGGTGGCCACATATAGCCACTTCATCATAAGAATCTACTAACTCTCTTGTGCTTCTTCCTACACTTGGGCCTTTACCTATAACGATAATAGAACTCACTTCAAAGTTCCTCTATCCTCTTGGCTTTATCGTCTATTAAAAGATCGAAGTGTGGTTTTGGATTTGGACTTGTACCTGTGACCAACTCATGAAACTTACACCCCCATGATTCCAATTGTCCAAGCGTATGTTCTCTATAATCAATTTTAGTTCTAGAACCTCTAGCTGTCCAATATACAACCTTCCACCCTTTATCATAGAGCTTATTAATTTTTGCAATGTTGTCATAATTTGGCTCAGACAAATCATATTTACGAATATCTGAATAAAAACAAATTGTTTCATCTATATCTACCAATGCAACCTTTTGTTCTTCTCCTTCTGAAAGCTTAGTCGCTTCTTTAAATTCCATTTTAATCTCCTTTTTGAATTCTATAGCTGTCACTGTCAAAATGTTCTGTCGAAAATTCAAATAGTTCTGTATCTTCCAACGCTATCATTTGATGGCGCAGACCAGTATAAACATGAAAATTCTCTCCTGCAGATAATACTAATTCTTCTGCTTTTTCAATATCATCTTGGTCAGAATATTTTACCAGCATTTTGCCAGATTGTAAATAAAAAACTTCATCTTTAATTTTATGAAAGTGCCACGAACATTTTTTATCCTTATTGAAAAATAATAGCTTGCCGCAATATTCTTTTTTATTCACAATCCATTTTTCATATCCCCAACCTTTGTCAACGTGCTTTATTGGAAGCTCATTTACCATACACTTTTCCCACCATCAATAACAAGATTTTCTCCAGTCATATATGTACTAGCATCAGAGCATAAGAAGACGACTGCCCCTTTGTATTCATCAATATCTGCCATTCTTCCCATTGGAATAATATTTGATAGTTTCCTCACAAATTCTTCCGGATGATTATTGTACACACCCGTTGGACTTAAGCAATTAACTCTGATGTTTTTCTTTGCAAAATAAACAGCAAGATATTTTGTCATTCCAACGATTGCCCATTTTGCTGCAGAATAAGTTATTGGTTTTACATTCTGTAGATTCTCCGGGACGCCCTCTTTTCTATAGAGGCGCTGATCGGGGGCGATTACGCCCAAATCAGAAGAGATGTTTAGAATAACACCACCGCCTTGTTCTAACATCTTATTGCCAACAACCTGTGAACAGAAAAAAGTACCATTTAGCGCAGCATTAACCCCTTCAAACCAGTACTCTGACGTCATAGTTTCGAATCTACTGTCAGGTGTCAATCCTGCCTCTTTTTTCACCTTTGGGTCTTTAGCGGCATTATTGATCAAAACATCAATTCTATCTAACTTATTAACGACTTCTTGAATCGATTCCTTATCTGTTACATCCATATGAAAAGGAATGGCACATTCGTTTCCATATTTGTCGTTTAACTCTTGCGCTTTGGTTTCTGCGCGATCCTTATGATGATCTGTTATAATTGCTCGGGCGCCAAATTCGATCACCGCTTCGGCATGTTTCGGGCCAAGTAAACCTCCGGCTCCAGTTATCATTACTGTTTTTCCACTCAAATCAAATAAATTGTTCATCAGTTTCTCCTATATTATTATAAAACGTATTTACTTTTTTTTAAAATATTTTACTATTATTTATATCTTTTGTCACATTACATATTTTTTTAATCTTTTCTTCGCTCAAATTTGGATAAGAAGGAAGCATAACACATTCTTTATTTAAAATCTTAGCTTTATGAGTGTCGCCTTCCAGTGGAGGTAAATGCTTGTGTTGACTATATGGATAGAACATTGGACGAACATCAATATCATTAAGATTATAAATTCTTTTTGCATTATCATAATTGCTCAAACCCTCTATCCTAACACCAAACATCCAATTAGAATGTTCAACATTTTTGTCTGTGGTTTGCCAGCTCACGCCTTCCACCCCTTCCAAGTAATGTTTATAGCAATCAAAAACTTTTTGTTTTTTCTTTTTGACGAATTCCACATCTTCTAATTGAGCTAATAACATCGCGGCCTGTATATTAGTCATTCTATAATTATACCCAAGCTCATCGTGAATATAGCGTTTATTAGTCTGACCTTGTCCTCTTAACTTGTTGGCAAAATCATAAATATCTTTGTTGTTAGTTAAAAAGGCGCCGCCTTCTCCTGTGGTCAAATTTTTATTAGCAAAAAAAGAGAGTGAAGAACACAAAGATTGTGTGCCTGAATGTTTGTCTTCATATTTTCCAAGCAACCCTTCGCAATTATCTTCAACAAAAACACAATTTGGATACTTTCTCTTAAGGAAAGGAACGTTAACAATATTGCCTAAATTGTGAACTATTAATAAAGCCAAAGAAGAAGAATCTTCAAGCCCTTCATAGTCAGCGTTCCATGACTTTAGATCTAAGTCTTTCAAAGTCAATTTCCAAGAAAAATTATCAAACAAGAAAGAATTCCATGCCGCAACATAGCACGCACTAGGAACAGCTATTTTAGAAACTGAAGGCTTAAACCTCTGTAAAGATCTTGCAACCAAGTGAGTTGCCGATGTGCCATTATTAGTTAATACACAATATTTGGATCCTGTGTAGTTTAATAGTTTTTCAGTAGATCTCTCAACATATGGACCATTCGAAGAAATCCAACCAGTTTCTAAACAATCACTGACATATTTTTTCATTCGTTCATTTATAAACGGCTCATAAATAGGAATCATCTATCTAGCCTCATAATATAATGGAATTCGTTCTCTTTTATGATTGAAAAACCAAATTTATCATACAAAGAAATAGCTGCGTGATTATCTCTATCAACCGAAAGATGCAGACTATCGTAACGATCTTGATTATTAAATTCTTTCACTAAATTATGCATTATTTCCTTTCCCATGCCGCGGCCTTTATAATTTCCTGCAACACAAATTCCCAACCATAATTTCTCATCTTCAGTGTCTAAGTGACCATATACAACTGGTTTATTTTCTTCATAACCTAAAAGCGTTAATAAATGGTTCTGCAGCACATCAGCATCTCTAGTGTCGAAATATCTGAATTTCAACAAAGAAGATCCTGCGATCTCTAAAAATTTATATATTTCTTTCTTAGAACTTAAATTGACAGATTTTATTACCATATTCATGAAACATGTTTACGAATATATTCGTCATTAATTTTACCGTTCTCTTCAGATCCAACTCTGGTATGGTTTTGAAAAGTAACTGCATTCCAGCCAAGTTCTCCAGCTCTATTTGCTATATGCCTCATGGAATCTTTAATATCTTCAAACTTAAATTTATTTTGCTCTTCGTCAGAAAACACTTTTACATTTCCATACAAATTTGTTCTAGAAGGAACATCATGTTCCAAAAAGCCATCCACTCCAAATTTTTCTTTGTATACTAAAATACTCTTCTTGGGGTCGACTACCATTGTATCTGGAAAATATTTTGTAACATAGTTGAAATAAAGATCGTATGTTGACATCATTCCTTGACCTGTTGCATGACAATTTTTATTTACTGTTTTATAATCTTGCAAAGTGACACTTAAGCTTGCTTTCCAAAACGGCATATCGTGAATTTTTTCTACTTTGTCATGAAGAGACTGCAAAACGCTTTTTCTAACAGGCATGTGATGTACAATACCGCTGTACTTGCTTTGTTTATATAAACCAGGAACTAATTTTTCCATATATTCAAAATATGGGTGATCATCGATGTGCGCGGGCACATCATAACTTACATTGAAAAGAGTCTTGCCGTTATCATCTATAAATTCTGTAGGACGTGTAAATATTGTATCGGAATCACATATTAATACATGATCAGCCAGGTTTGGCACAACTAAAGCTGCTGTCTGTTGTATTAACCCTGCATAATACCAACAAGTTTTTTTATGTTTTCCAATTATATCTGAGACTTTTTCCAAAGTGAAAGGAAAGACATCTTCCGAAACCCATTTTGCGTTATCAGTTAATTTTCTTCTAGACACGACATATACATCTCTAATACCAACAACATTTTTTTTAATGTATTCCGCACACAAACCAACTGTGTCGATATCTTTTTCATGAGCAGGGATAACTGCGTCAATCATTTATCTTCTCCTTAAAAATAGCTACATGATCAGAAATAGTATTAATTTCTTTACCAGATTCTCCACGGGCCGTCTGTAGCGTATATAAACCATTATACCCAATATTCTTTAAGGTTTTAAATATCAATTTAAAATCTGTATCTCCCGTCATAGGTTCAACTGTTTGAGCATCAAAAGTTCTATCCTTTAAATGCACATTGTTGATCTTATGTTTTACTAAATTGATATATTTTTTATGATCAAAACCACAAGAAGTTATATTTCCTGTATCATACGTAGTGAAAAAATTATCACGCAAATCAATAATTTCCAAAATCTTTTCTGCTTCTAATTCAGCCTCAAACGAAAAATTCAAATTTTTATAAGTATCTGCAATAGGTAACATTAATTTAATAAAAATATCTCTATTTGAATTATCTTCCACATTACTGTTTTCTAGAAGAGGAATTGTTACATTCTTAATGTTGTTTCTAACGGCAGCATTGCATATTGGTATCAAACTGCTTGCAAGTTCTCCAAATATACATTCGTCAACTAAGTTATCTGCACAAATAGAATTAATTGAATACCTTTTTAAATCTTGAAAAAAGATTGGATTATGTTTAAAGGATTGCTTAGTCACAACCCAGTCAATATGAGACAGGCCAACTTCACCCAAAAGATCAAATTCTCTCTTCCAATCTTTTGGACATTCTTGAAACCCTTCTATTGGAGGGGAAAGTCTCCCTTGTATTATCCCAATCATGTTATTGTCCAACCTCCATCAACTGACAAAACTTGACCAGTTATATATTTTGAAGCGTCTGAAGCTAAAAACACAGCGGCGCCCTTTAAGTCCTCTGGTTTTCCATATCTTTTTAAACAGGTTTTATTCGCTAGTCTTTCTAAAATCTCTTCATCGGGAGCATTATAAGAACTGTGATCTACATTTGGAAAAGCTCCAGGAGCGATTGCATTACACCTAATTCCATATTTTCCATAAAACGCTGCTATGTATTTAGTTAGTTGAACAAGCGCGGATTTTGCTGCTCCATATGAAGGTGGATTAAATGTATCCAAACCTTCATATAAGGACGGATCCGGAGACACAAGCCCATACATAGAACTGATATTTATTATTGAACCTCCTTTTTGTTCTTTCATTTTTTCCGCTATAACTTGCGTAGCTAACACAGGCCAATATATACCACTCACAAGACTGGTTATCCACTGCTCCTTAGACATGTTCTCAAACTTACCCGATGGATCGTTAAAGCCTGTTCTTTTGCTAAATTCATAAGCATTATTAATGAGTATATCAACTGTTTCATTTTTCTCTATTGTATCTTGTAGAGCTTGCCTAAAATTATATTCATTATGCAAATCTACATCATGATAATCAACATTTTCTTGACCATAGTTATTAGACAGAGTTGAATATAATTTTAAAATCTTGCGGCTGCGGCCATATACATCTACCTTTGCGCCTGATTGTAGGAGAGACTCAGTGAAAGCTCCTCCTAGATAACCAGTGGCCCCAGTTACGATAGCTACTTTTCCCCTTAAAGAAAACATCACAAAGTATCTATTTTTCTCAGTTTTTTAGCAATAGGCTTTTCCAAATCAGTGACTTTCTTAACGCCGTCGCCCATTGCTTTTTCAATAGCTCTTACATTTCTAACAAGTTTGACCAAGCCTGGCAATTCTAAAGAAGCTGCTTGATCAGAGCCGTACATGGTGCGATCTAAAGTAATGTGCCTCTCAATTGAGCTTACTCCCAATGCGGCGGCGGCAACACTTATAACTATTCCGGACTCATGACCAGAATATCCAACATCGCAACCAAAATGATCTCTCAAAGTTTGTATCACTTTAAGATTTTCATCCTCTAAAGGAGTTGGATAAGTGCTATTACAGTGCATAAGTTCATAAGGGCAATTTGCTTTTTTAAAAATATCTACTGCTTTTTCAATTTGAGAAATAGTGCTCATTCCTGTAGAAATAAACGTGTG
>TARA_R110000824_G_scaffold122685_3_pt1 | contig 19205 bp, 15 predicted proteins | sample TARA_R110000824 | Tara Oceans TARA_R110000824 (sample SAMEA4397747) | marine metagenome | biome: Polar Biome; feature: [MES] marine water layer (ENVO:01000295) within the mesopelagic zone...; material: water (ENVO:00002006), including particulate matter (ENVO:01000060) such...
TAGGAATGATCACAAGTACGATTACACATTGCTCACAAATAGCATGAAGAAGCTCGCTCCTATCGATCAATTGGTTGATTTGGAGTTTACCTTCTATTTTAAAAAGAATGCTATGGACAGCTCTAATTGCTCTTATATGGGCAAACTCCTTGAGGATTGTTTGGTATTACATGGAGTCCTCAAGGATGATACTATAAAATTTGTCAGGAAAGTTTCTTACCAGAGCTTAAAAGATAAAGACGAGCGGTGCGAAATAGAGATTAAACTTCTCTAACCTTCCACTCAACCTTCCACTCACCATCCACTCGGACAGCGGTCCCAAATAGATTACGATTATCATCATCACTAAAACAAGTTTGTGCATGAATACAGCCACGCTCAACTAGAACTTTGTCAAAACTTACTCCGGATTCTCTTATTGCCAAAACTCCCTCGTGAGGCTTCATTCCTTTAATGTTAAAATCTAGTGCCAAAAATTCTTGATGCCAGCTTCCGGGTGCGCCACCAACTGCCTTGTTTAATTCAGGACAGCGAAAACCACTTGTAGGGGTGATTGATTTCTTTATCTTATCACGAAGCTCTTGCATCTTAAATGAGAGCTTAACCCCATTGGCTAGTTGTTTTTGATTAGGAATATTTACAATATCATTTAATGGATCATCATCCGTCAAGGTAGCAGCCGCAGTATTGGAGCGGATCAATTCATTTGGAGTGAAATTTTTCTGGCGTAAGTTTTCAATTGTTAGCATTTTATTCCTTTGTTTTTTTGATGAATTTATTCCAGCAAGCTTTTCGCTCTTCTGGTGTAGGTTTACAGTCGCACGTTGCGGTTGTTTCGTTGACCTTGCCCCACTTGAAAAGAGGAGTTGGGCTATTGAGGAAATATTTTTTAGAAGGTTCGTCATCAGGAAATGGGAGATATTTTTCACAATAAGTCTCAATCAGTTTTGGGAGAGGAGTTTCTTTCCTCGAAAATAAGGCGCATCCACTCAGTACGGGCAGCAATATTAATATTGTCAGAAGATTTGCTAATAATCTTTTGTTGATTTCTTTTAGTTTCAATAACCTCATGGACTTTTTTTATCTCTTGTTTTTGCTCTTCAATTACTCTGGTTTTAATTTCTACCTTCTCGGCATTCTTTCCGGCTGTCTCAAATTTATTGAGTAACCAGAACAGGCCACCACCAAGAATAGATATTAATAATAATATTTTCCATACTTTCCCCATAATAATTACTTTTTAACAAATTTGTCAATGATACTTCCAAACAATAACACGACTCCGCCGCCTAAAATATAGCTGAAAGTTTCGTCAATCTCTGCATATTGTTTGATCTCTTCACCCATAGCATATATCGCTAGGATATTTTTTCCAAGCAATCCATTGAACAGCATGATTGATCCGGTAATTCTTTTAAGACTTGGTTTGCCTTTTTTTTCAAAGAAAATTTCTCGGAGTTTCATTTGGTCAATAGTTTTAGATTTTGAATAACAGCGATCCCAGTGAAATACATTATCGTTGGAATAGTTACAGTCAGGATTGATCTAATTATATTTCTTTTAATCACCTCGCATCCCTCCCTAGCTTGTCTGATATGAGAAAAATCTTTCTTCAATTCGCCCGTGTCATTTGCAATATTCACTCCTATTTCTAAGAAAACCATTTTCATTGTGTCAGAAACTATTTCTTTGGTTTCTTCGGACTGCCTTTTAATGCAGGTTTCAATAACTTTCTGGGTGTAAGGGACCATTATTGCGGTGATCTCTTTTTTGAATGACTCGCTCTTAATGAAGTCTTCCAGATCTTTTTTGCCGGACATAAATATTTAATGTAGAATTGATATAGCACACGTTCCCCAAAGCACGAAGCCCCAGAATATCTCGCCTAAGCTCCATCCGAAGCCCCTGCCTTTGCCATTCTCGCTAATCTTCATAGCAAGCAGATAGACCGGACCCATGAATAATCCGACTGGCAAAATAAATAAAACTGTTAAAGGGATATAAGAGAAGGGCGCAATAGCTATGAAGCCAATCACAAGGGAGACGCTCCACATTAAGCCACGCAAGGAAAGGGCGGCGGTATTTCTAAAAACTGGATGATCAGTTTTATTTAAAACTAATTTATCAATCCAAATAATTTCTTCTTCTCCGGCGACTTTTTTCTCAATCATTCCTCCGATATAAGTTCCCCAACCAAAAGATCGACCAGTCCACATTGCAAAAAATAGGATAGTGAAAGAGAGAATTGAGTCCAGATTAATTCCGGAGAATAAAGGGAGGGTGAAGAATAAAGAAAATATTACATCATTGCCAATTTTTCCTATGGACTTGGTGGGTGATTCGACCCCTTCATTCGTCCAGTTCATCTTCCAAGATGGAGTGGTTAGATAGCCACCTCGAACTCTATTCATAAGAGCGCCAACGATTGCGATGATGATATTATACATGTTCTTTTTTGAATTTATTAAACACCGCAAAACAATTTGTTTTCAGTGACCATTTTGTTTTTAACAACTTTCTTGCCTCGCATAAATTAACCAATGGGATTGCCAAATGCAAGCTATGCTGACTAGGAGTATATTCTTTTTCAACAAGAACACCGCTTTTAAATTTAAAACATTTTCCTTTTGTTACCAAAGAGCAATGACCAAATGGGGCTTTCATAATTAATGCTAACATTCCGCACCAATTGGAGGGCTTTTTGTAGATCAGGAAAGACTTTTTGTTTGAATAAGGGTTATCATTCAAAATGAATGCTCTTGATAGGATGTTGGCGCACGCTGGCAATACTAGGATAAATAGAATCACTCCAATAATTAATCTGATTTGTTCATAATATTTAGTTGATGATGCAGCATATTCCACCAAAAAATCAAGCAATGTAAAGAAGGATAAAACAAGAAACATAAAATTGAGGGATTTCAATTTCTGGTGGCGATAACTTAAAGCTACATGCAAGATCAGTGATATGCCCACAGCTTGAACCAATAGGAAAAGATTCCAAAAAAAAACCTGCAACTCTACTGGGACGTTTTCAATGAAAACTATCTCGATGAATTTAACAAGTAATAGGAATATTAACCCAAATTTGATCATGTTTTTTTCCCGAGTAAAGTTGAAGGGATTGTGGTTTTGATCTTTTGTTTATCTCCGGAGTGAATTCTCACCAAGAGTTTATGATTAAATAATGATTTAGGGGGCATAATTAACTCCAATTAATATCGTTAGTAGGATCAAAAGCCTCAAGTTGTGCGAGGCTCATTGAGTCAAGTGAGGCTTCAAGAGTGTTTGATTTAACTCTCAGCGCATCCACGGCAGCATTACAAGTATTAGCTGCGTTCATAACCGCCTTATCTGCGGCGGTTAATGTGTAGGTAGTGGCAGCTTTTATAGCTATCAATTCTTTGTTTTGGATAGTAACAACGGCAGCAGTATGATTCCTTTGTTTATAATCTGGGTAAGCCTCGCTAATTCTGTGACCTGCTTCTAATTTTATATTAGAGATGAGGTTTTTTCTAAACTCCTCAATCTCTGATTCCATATTTGCGCTAATTTGATCCCACGCTGGCTTTGTGAACTCTTTATTTTCCCAAACTAAACCCTCAATATCACTATCAAGAGGCTTGCCGTCTGGCCTAGTTTCAAAATAAGAATAGCCACCCTCGATTGAGGGATGAATTTTCTTTATAACATCTAATACTCTTTTACCTTTACTCATAATTATAAATCCTCTGTTATTGTTATTGACGAATAGAAAATACCACCAAAGATACGGCCACTATTTTGACCGTTCATTGTAAAATTACCAGCAGTTCCGCCGGCTCTAACTTTATAAGTTGAGGTGGCCACCGAATCTGGAAAATACTTACGTTTAATTCTTTGGGTGTTTGATGTTGTCGCAGCATCAGTCACGGAGGTTGCAGCAAAAGCGCTGGTCTCGCTATCTCTAAACAAAGCGCAGCAAGGGAAGTTACTTGTCTGAGTGTGTCCATTAAGAACAATATCAAAATCTAAACATGCTTTTGCTCTAAAAGGGGTGTGTCCTACTGAAAAATATTGATCTCCTTCTCCACTTTGAGGAGGGGTATCATCGAAAGCCATAGCCGTGCCTCCATTGGCCACCGCCCCTGACTGGTTCACTGTAATTTGTTGGCGATCCGTGACTATGTTATAAAAAAAAGAGGTCGCATACAAATTACCACTTCCATCTGTCGATACCGTCCCTATTCTTCCTGATTTGGTGTAACCACTAGGGAGTGTTGGGGATGTTGCAGAAGCAGAAAAAACTATATCCGCAGTATCAGTGGTAGGATTGTAAATTCCATGCAAGTAGTAATAAGTGCTATTAGCTTTTGAACCAGTATCTAATCCCCCTTCTCCGTCACCAACCGCCCAAGCCGCATCAAGCCTCTTAGTTAAAGCGCTTACCAATCTAGCACTTCCACTGCCGTCATCGAACCTAAATTTGCCCACAGTAAAATCAATATCATTATTGGCGTCAGTAGTATTGTTTGTATGTAAAATAAATTCTGGTAGAAAATCTGGACCCCTAGAAGTTGCCGAGGCTTCGAAATTAGTAAACGTGGGCTTACCAGCATTATCAACCGACATAAATGTCACGGGTGCTGTGCTACCATCCGGAGTGACTTTAAACTCCATTTTACCGGGTGCAGAGGTGTTTGAAATTGTTCCAGAATCATCAACTCCAATGCAAATTTGACCAAATAATTTATAGTCACTTCCAGCAAATCCAGCAGCATAGATTGAAAATAAACATTGATCCGCCACAACGTCAGCGTGAGCAGAAGTATTTGAATTGGATCTTGCTCCAACTATCAAAGGCTCCAATGTTGTTGAGTGTCTGTGTAGTATGGTTTGAGCTAAGTTTGAGCCGTCAATGTCTGAAACTTTGAAAGTCGATTCATAAGTTACTCCGCCGATAGTTATTCCTGAGTCTTCTGTTCCAGGGTCGCCAATTATTGCATTACTGCGAGCCAGAATCGCTTCCCAAAAAGCGCTCATTACTGTATCAGTGACTACGGCATTTTTGATCTTCCCTGTGACGCCATCCCAAGCTAATAACTTATTATCTACTGGGTCTTGATCAAATTCTACACCAGTAAGCTCAGAAGATTTCTTGAATTTAACAGCACGATCAACCAGTCCTTTCAATTCTTTAATGTGCATCATTAAATTGTCAAAAGCATCTTCGTGAGATTTTGGTGCAAAGCGTCCTTGGTTTTTAATATCTGTGGCTTGTTTATAATCCATCGCTGGTGTGATGGTTATCTTTGAGCCAGTTGGTAATGGGTCGCCAGTGATAGGGTAAGTCAAAGATCCAGAACCCTCAACATTTTGATTGGTTACTGTAAAATCAACATCAACCGTTTTTGTTGTTTCTATCTCATTAGAATCACGGATAATAACTTCCACCTGAGAAGTTAAATTCACTTTAAAAGGGAATGAAAAGACTGTTGTCGAATCGTTTCCGGAATATGTTATGCCGTCATTTACTGAACTTTCTACTGTCATAATTTTATTATAGTTTTTATTAAAAAAATATTATTGTTTATTACCCTTAATTGCAAAGTTATTTTTTATAACTCTTCAAGAAAAACTCAATAAACTCTACATCCTCGCCCTGCTCTTCCCTTCTAATCGCATCAAGTACCGTGTTGATTTGACCTGTTGGAAGCTTAACTGGTGAGGCCACATTCCCGAGGGACAGTAACGACATGGCAGTTTTATATCCGTCAATTTCTTCATCCGTCCAAATATCGGCGGTTAAAGTTGACACTGTTTTTAATCCTCTTGCGACATCTGTCAATCCTCTAATTCCACCCGGGGCAGCATCAAAGCCTTGCATTCCGGAAGCAACTTCACGAGCCAAAGGAAGCGTTCCTGCAATTTGTCCTAGAACTAATTTCATAGAATAATTGGCAAATTGTTGCTCTGGCTCATCATCGTCAAAGTCTGGCAATCTCCCTAGAATAAAGTCCCCAATGACTGCTTCTAACCAAAACAAAGCTAGATAATTTGAGGATAATCTCAAGACATCTTTTGGACTTTTGAAATCAGTCTTTTGAGTTTCTCTAACCGCAAGATTTAATTTAGTGTTGAAGTAGGAATAAAAGGTTGTGAATAATTTTACAAACTCATTAAACCTGCTTTTATTGCTGAGGCTTCCTCTTTCAATTGGAGATAATCCTTTAATCAAACCAGTACCTTGAGAATTTTCAACCGCTAAATCACCAGCTTGGATTGCAAATTTTTCCTCTTTACCATCCTTGAGGGCAGCTTTATATCCAGCCAGCCAAGTTGGAATATCAACAAATTGCTGCATTTTAGCGATAGGGTAGAAATAAACTTTGATTAAATCGGAGCTTAGTTTTTCGCCTTTGAATGCTTTCACGGTGTCATTAATGTCACGGTTGAAAGTCTTTGATCTATCACGCATGAAGATAGATTTTTCCTGAACTTGCGCCATAACTTCCCAAGGCTTACCACCAGCAAACATTGCGGTCAAACCATTAAGCATATTTTTTGGCCCAACTTCCACGACTGATTGAGCAAAGCCGGAGACTTGGATAATTGTTGTGGAAAGTTTCAAACCCATTGCGCCGATTGTTGCGGTGCTTCTCAAGTTTCTCATCAATCTTGACAAAGCGTCAGAAGATGAAACGCCACTTGAGGCAGTATCTTCCAACCAAAGAGTGAAGTCTTGATAAGCTTCTGGGCTTAAATATCCTTCAATAGTGTCTTTGATACTTTTATTTTTCAGTAATTTATTAGTATTATGAACGGCACGCCCCATTGTGATTGCATTAACCATCTCGGAGATATGAGAATTAATTGTGCTAAGTCCGGACAAATTCACCCTTCTTTTAACATTGCTAACTCTGGCCTTTTGGAATGAACGAGACACGGAAGTTGAATTAAATCCGCCTGCTTTCATTTCTTGGAAATATTTCTCATCTTCAATTTGAGTATCAGAATATTTCAACGGGAAATATCCACCTTTATAAACTCCATGTTTGGTGCTTACCGGTGCAATATCTAGTTTATCCGCAGCAACTCCGGACAATTCTCTTTCAAGAGCAGAAGATTCCTTCCAAAAAGAATCGATATAATCCCATGTTTCTTGGACAAAATTCCAATCTTTCTTTTCAAGAGTGTCTAGGATCTCATTAACCTGAGCCTGTGACCAGTTTCTACCGGCCATTAATTTCTCTCTACTGTCTGGATTTCCCCAGTTAAAAGCGACTGTGAGGCGCTCTTCTAGTGTCAAACTCTCACCAATACTGCTGATATATTTTTTATTAGCTGTCAAATTCTCCATTGGAGAAACAACATTCTTTACTTTACCAAGAGCATTGTCCGCTTTTTTGCCATAATATTTAATCATTATTGCAGAAAATTTGTCGGATTCTTCCGCCATTCTTGCTGCTCTATTATTACTAGCCTCATCAATTGGAGATTTTAAAAGCTGGTGAACTCTTCCAAGTTTTTCTCCACCGTCCATTCCCTCAATGTAAGTCTGAATTTTTAGCACGCTTCCACTTAATCCACGCAAGAACGATTTAGTCCTTTCAGCTTTTCTTTCTGGATTAATCACCACCTTTTTAAGCTTCTTGTGCTTGCTGGTGGTTTCGTTAATCTCTTGAGCTAATTCACGGATAGTCCTTCTCTCTTCATTGATCAAAAGCTTATTCTTAAATCTGGCGATATGCTCGATATTCTTAACACTATCAACCAATCCAAAGAATTTCTCAGTGCTGATTTGCTTATAGTTTACCACCGAAGCTTGATCAACAATCTCTTGAGCGATGTTTATTGGATTGCCTTTGGCCTTTTCACTCTCAATGAATGCCAATAATGAATCCCTTGATTTCAATTTCTTCAAAGTGGTGGTTCTTTTTAGCTCATAATTCTCAAGTAATTGATCAATTTGCTCTAAATAATCTGCACCAGCTTTTCCAATTTTTGCTCTTGGTTCTTTTTTATTGAACTTACCAAGATATTTTAATGACTTATCAACTTGAGTCTCTGCCTTTCTGCCTTCCATTACGATATAATGGTTGAACAATTGGCGTCTCTTCTGGTCAACTGCCACGCCAAAATCTCCTTTGGCAACTGCACTTTGCGCCTCTCTGGCTGCTTTCACTTCTGCTGCTGCATATTTACCAAGTTTTAAGTCCTTGATTTTCATTTCAGAAATAAATCTTTCTGCTGCTTTTTTGGCAATTTGTTTGGCGGATGGAAGTTCTCGATTAGCTTTTCTTCCAAGTGCTTGTAATTCTATTTCTAGGAAGTTTGCTCGATCATCATTGCGGATAGCTTTTAGCGCCTCTTCCTGTATAGATCCATCATTTAGAATATCACCGTGCCTTTCTTTCATTTTGGCTTCTGTGGCTTCCTCTATCAATGCTTTGAGGTTATTAGTATTCCATAAGGATTTTACCAAAGAATCACCACTATCAAAACCGAATATGTCGGCAACAATGTCGGGATGCACGCCCTCTTTTTTATAGATAGGTGGGACTGCCTTTGGTAAAAATTTGAATACTTCTTTGCCGTAAACTTCTTTCAGTTTATTTGAATCAAGTTTTAATCCTTTCATACTTTTAGAGACTTCACCTTTGAAAAGGTCGCCATTCTGCAAATAGTAAAGCGCTTGATTTGTCGGGTTCTGCATCAAATCTTCTTCAACTTGATCACGAACACGGATTTTTTCTTCCTTATAAGCCGTCAATCTTTCACGACGAATCTCTGCCATAGTCTTTTTAAGCAACTCACTCTCTGATTTTTCAGTGGCTCTCTCTGCTGATTTCAAATAACTCTGGTATTCTTCCGAAGTCATTCCGCTATTCTCTTCTGTGAGGATAGGGGCGTAAGCATTAAGTTCTTGAGCGTTCTGGATTTCTTCTTGAGTCGCCAACATTCTGTCAAAAACTCCTCTGATATTATCATCAATCTTGACATTCAGTTTGGCAATATTCCTGTAAACCTCAATCATCCAAGCCTTGAATCTATTAAATGCCGAGGCTAATTCTAGTGATGGGGCTTTTCCTTCGTAAAGATAAGCCTCAAAAGCTCTGGCAAATTTCTCGTGTTGCTCAGTTTTTATCTGGTCAATGTTTTCAACTTCTAGGAATTCTAGGATATTGTTAAAATCTTCCACAACTTCTTGAGGTGCATTTTCTTGCAATGAAGTCTCACCCATCACATCTAAAAAGAAGTGACCGGACTCATGCAGGAAGGTTGAAAGATCAGCCTTCTCGAATAGTTTGATTAGCTTTTCGCCTTGCCCTGTGGTGAATGATCCTCTTTTATCACCGGTATCTTGAAGGAAAATATTAGCATCATTAGGATTGAAAGCTCCTTTATTTTCTACGGATTTTATTTGGGTTGGTTCAAGCGCAATATATGACTCTATTTCTCCATTTTTATAATTAATAATACCATCGTATTTTTCTAACTCTTCTAAGGATAAGTCTTTGTTTACCTCATCCAAGTTTCTAATTAATGGTTGTTTTATAGATAAGTAAACTCTTTTTAACTCTCCTTTTATTCCAGTATATGCAGATGCAAGCCCAATATTCTTGGCAAACCAAAATCCTTGTCCCTTCCCTTCTACGCCAGTTTTAGATTTTGATTTATCAAATGTGTCAAAACTTGCTGTACTTCCATGATAAACAACCAAAGGCTCACCCTTCTCATCAACCACCTTTGAATCACCAAACCACTCTTTAAATTCTTTACTGTCAGCTTTTGGGGCAGGTTGAAAAAATTCCGTGCCGTCCGGTAAATCTGCGCCACCTTCATAATCAGCAACTAGATTTTTAATCTCTTCATTGGTCATGGTGTTAATATCTGCGCCAATTTCATTAAGGAATTGATCAAAGTCATTAAGATTTAATAGCTCTTCTTGTAAGTTTGTGTCGCCTTGTTGGTCAGAATATTGAGGCTCTCCCCTTAATTCCTGATCAATTTTTGCCACTAAATCATCAATGGTTGGTCTGTTTGATAGTTCTGAAAAATATCCATCTTCCCATAAAGATAATGCTAAATCATCAAGAGTCTGTCCCTTATCTTGAAAAACTTTCTTGGTAAAAGCGCCTTTTCCTTTGTGGTATTTGTCAAGATCCATCCCTCTTAAATCACCAGCTTGATTATCATTAGGACTGATTCCACCTTTCTTTGAGATAGATTCGATCAATGAGTCGCCAAAGGCTTTTTTGTCAGAAATTCCACGATAAGAGCGAAGTCTTTCAAGAGCTAGATCTTGCTCTGTGATATTTTTTGCCCTGATTGATTCTGGTAATTCTCTTTTAATTGAAACATTTTGTCCTTTGTAAAGAGAATAAGCATCAACCCCAGTCTTATTTGACAAGGTTTTGAAGAATGCTTTATGCAATGAGGCTTCTTTTTCAGCCACATCAAATGATCTTCCGGCCGTTCTTAATTGGCCTTTGATTTCATTAAATACTTTATCAGAAGGGATTGCATCTTGCCTCTCTTGAGCCTCTACTTGTTGCGCTCTTGAGGATTCTTCTTCTAAAATATCATTGATTCCACGGTTAATAATCTCCTCGGCTTGAGTTGAATTCATGCCCTCCGGAGAAAATTTCATGGTGTTGATTAGATCTTGGTGATACTCAGTGGCCGCCATCTTCTCAGCGTAATTCTCCAAAGGAATCTCAATCGCTGTCCCTGTTTGTTTGGATTGCTCATATACACTCTCAACTCCTAATTGTGCTGCTACTTCGCTTGGATCAAGGTCTTTTGATTGAAAATAAGTCTCAAACTCATTCACGTCAAAATAAACTGACTCCACATTTCCTTTAATTTTGGAAACAAAGTCACGGAATTTTTCCGGCGCTCTCTGTAATAATTTAGAATTTTGGGCATTTTCTCCCAATTGTTCCATCAACTCTTTATCTTTTTTGGCTTTTCTCGCCTTAGAATAATCAACATGAAGCCCAACTCCCGGTCCAACTCCACCAAGAAAGGCCATTCCTCTCATCACTTCTGTTGCAGTATCAAGCAATCTGTTTATGGTTTCGTCTGCGGTAGCGCCCTTGTAGTCATCAAAAGAAACTTTTCCAGCAAATTGTTCAGCGGTAACATTAACCACCTCTTGCATGATCTCTGTGGCTGTTTCTGCCCCAACTGCTTTGGTATATTGTGTGGCAAATTTTTTGATTGCTGCGGTCTTTGTCTTATTTACAAGAATATCTTTTTCCTCATTGGATAAATATTTCTTTACTGCATCTCTAAAAGGAGCCACGGCATATTTAACACCAACCATTTCTAAACTAGCATTAGCCAAACCAACGAAGGCGGCTGCACCATTCTTCACGAGCGGATCCATCTTCTCACCTTGCTCTTTCTCAATTTGATTCAAGGTTTCGTAAGTGTGACCAGCTTCAATTATGTAAGTTTGTGAGGCCATATATGCAATTGCACCAGCTCCAAAGGCTGCCGGCACTGTGATTACTTCTTCTGGTACTAGGACTTGTGGCCCTAATTGTCCTGCTATTGCTGCGACTGAGGCCGTTGCCGTTCCTGCTACTACTGCACCTTTTCCAAGGTCTGTAATTTGTCCAAGTATTTTTGCACCCGGATAAACAAATCCATTAATAAATCCATCTCTTCCCGGGTCATCGGAAATAATTTCATTCAATCTTTCGATCTCTTTTCTTGCTGGCTCAAATTCAATCTTGCCTGTGTTTTGTTCAAATGCTACTCGTCCAAGCTTATTAGTTGCCACTCCGGACTCAAATCCTTTTGAGGCAGTTTCTCCAAATTTCTTGAAAGAATTCTCCACTGATTGCAACAATCCGATCTCATCGGACGCTAGATTTGCATTATCTTTATCTTGCAGAAATTTAAAAGACTCTGGTGATTGATCAAAAAGATTGTCAAATTCATCATTGAAGTCTTGTTGCCTATCCTTCTTTTTAACTTCATCCAGATTGTTTTCTACTGTCTCGACTGGAAGGTTGTTCTTTTCAGCTAGGTTGAAGCTCTCTGCGTATTTATCAGGGTCTTTTTCAGAAGCACCAATCATATTGGTTTTTATTTCTGCTTCCGGTTGCTTTTCAAAAAGATCAACAACCACCTCGTCAAAATCTTGATCTAAACTATTTGCCATTTTTTCTCTTTAAATATTCATTAACAGTTTTGAGAACATTCTCGTCATTAACTAATTTGTTTCTTTTCCTTAAACTGTTTTCGGCAGCTCTTTTAATTGACGAAGGAATATCATTCACCTCATCAACATTAAAGCTTTCAAAGTTATCTTCAAACACAAATCTCGGATCCGTGCCAAATCTTCCTGTTCCAAGCTCTCTTTCAAGGACATCGCCCTTGATTAACATCTGATCAATAATTTGTTCTGCCTCTGATTCTCTGGCAGGTCTTCCGTTCTCGGTTGCAAAAACTTCCAGCTTTTCATCAAACTTTCTGTTAAAATCTGCTGTCAATTGCTTATCTCTTTCACTCACGCCTTTGGAGGTTCCAGTGTTTATCCCTACTGCTTGAAGCCTATCAACAACAACTTGCTGGTTAGTTCTATTTTTAACTAATGCCGTGCGGTCATTATTCATCAATTCTTTTTGTCTGTCAGAAAAATACTTGAAGTCTTGGTCGCTTAATTTGTCCACATAATCAAACAAGTTTGCCTTTTGGAATTCGTCTTCATCGGTAAGCATTTTATTTTTAAGGTCAAGATAAGGCACATAATCTGACTTTTTTGGCGCACCATCAACAGAATATTTCTCCATTGATTTCTTAGTTGAGTCGTCAAGTGTTGTCCACATCTCAAGAGGTATTTCCTCTGGCTTTGCTCCTTCAACAATCTGTTTCCATGACTCAGTTTTGATAAGGTCTTTGGTTTCTTGCTCCGCTGTTTTAGGGTCATTCCAGCTAGATTTGACTCTGGCTTCGACTGAATCCCTAAGCTCTGGATCTTTAATGTTTCTGGCTGCCTGTAATTGGTCCGCTTCACTTTTTCCACTGTTATTTATTTTATCAAATTCCTTTTGGGAATTGCCTCTCAAAGTGCTTTGAGTCAGCATTGAGTCCAATCTTATTTGGTTTAATCCACTTATTTCACTTTTGACATTCTTGTAATACTTCCTTGCAACATCTGGATTGCCATTAGCGGCATATTTAGATATGACTCCGGAGTGCAATTTATCCATTGCTTGAGCCTTCTTCTCTTGCAAAATTTCATTTCTCTTTGCTGCCTGCTCTTCCGTTGCATTATCTGGTAAATCTCCAATTGAATCTTCAATGGTGTATTGAATTATTGCAGCATTATCAATGACCGCTTGAGGATCTCTATAATTATCAACTGCGTCATTGATTGAATTATTCACCAAAGCATTTGAGGCGTCAGTCTTGTAAGAGTTTCTTTGTTGGGCTTCAAAGCGAGCAGATCCATTAAGGATTGACTCTCTCTTCTGTGACCACATTTGTTGGAATTTGAATTTAGCTTGAGGGCTTAAATTCTCTGATCTCTTAGCGTAAATATCATCAGTGGCTTTTCTTGAATCTTCGTAAGCTGTTAATGCTGCTGGCCCTTTTCTGTTATAAATTCCTGTCTCTGGGTCATAATGAGTCTTTCTTATGTCACCATCAGCCTCATTCATGGCATTATAGGTGTCAGCCTTGTCTTGCTCAGTCTTGATTTGTTGAACAACTTGACCGGATTGACTTATGGTATTGCCTAGTTTTTGGATTTCTCTTCCAGTTTGGGCGCCAAAAGCATCTGGGGAAGCAGAAATATTCTGAAAAGGGGTTGTGTCAGCAATATTTTGAACTGATTGACCAATATTTAATTCTGCTGGACTTGGAATTTTCGGCATAACTTTATTTTATTTGTTCAAAATTAACATCAATTAGAGAATAATCCACGCTATACATTTTATCTTCACCAAGAATTACTGCCTCTTTGTGAGATTCTAAAAGCTCTTGTGCCATTACTCCACGGAAAACGTGTTGAGGTTGGTTCTTATATTTAAATTCATAGATATTGATTCCAGATTTAGAGACTCCAACTTTCTTGATATTCTCTTTTAATCTTTCATCTGAGGCCGCTGCTGCTGCACCGCCACCACCTGCGGCAGCCCCACCGCCTCCGGCCGCTGCTCCTCCGCCTGCGCCTGCGCCAGCTTGACCAGCATTATAACTTCCAGCAACTCCACCAGCGGACGAACTAGCTCCACCAAGAAAGGCATTAGTTGCATTAAACCAAGGATGAATATTTTTAGCCTCTGCGGTATGACTACTGGCTTGAGCTTCAAAATTCATTGCTTGAACTTCAAATCCATAAGCTCTTTGATCAGCATTATTTCTGATTGTTAGTGCATCAATTTCTCCTAGATAAGCAGTATCACCAAGCATTTCAAAGGCTGAATCAGAATCCACTACCACGCCTGAGCCGGCGAATCCTGACCGCTGCTTCCCTTTTATCTGTTCAAGCTTCGATCGATAATTCCGCTCTTCTTGCTTTCCTCGCTTCCGTTCATTTTCAGCTTTTCTTTTGGCAATCACTTGATTGTTTCTGGAAACTGCTGCTTTAAATTTAGCTGATTTCTTTTGTGCTGAGGCTTGTTGGTGCGCCCCATAGGCCGCTGTTCCTGCCCCTGCTACTGCTATGACAACTAAGGTCGCTGTTACTGGATCACACATAATTTATCTTAATTTCATTTTAAACATTCTAAAAGGTAATTGCTTTGCCCCATAAGGTTGAGGGTCTAATAATTCAAATCCTAACCACTTTAACCACATTTTAGCTAAATCATTTCTGTCATCAACAAAATTAAATAAATTCTTACATTCTTTTGTCATCATTTTAAATACTGGCTTGCAATGACGGGTAAATGTTAGGGCGTGTTTCTCAATTCCCTTGGTGGAGATCATCCAAGGAATCCCGTTTCCGGTTAGGTATGAGGCCATTTGTACCCCAAAAATTGCAACAATCTCTCCATCGACTTCACCAGTCCAAGCATTCTCATTCATCTTGTAGATCCTCCTTAAAGAATCTTTATAGTTTAATCCGCTGGCGTCCTGAATTTCTCGCTTGTCCGCATCACGAATATTTTCTATTACAAAATCAATATCCTCTTTCTTGATTTTTCTGACTATTGCTCTTTTTGTTTTACTCACTTGTTTCTACCTCTGGAATAATTGCTAAAAATGTAATAGGTAGCGGATCACTCTGCCTCAAGAAAACCCTTCCCCCGTCGTTCCAATCTGTCGTAATTGCAATTTCTGCCTTCCCAGTTAATAACTTGGTTGGCTCATTGTAATTTTCATCCTCTCTCTGCAAGTATGGCTCAAGGTTGTCTGCGTCTGGTCCAGCATAGAATCCTCTGCTATCTTCAACAACTGCCGTCACTTCTGAGATACTCTTTTTCTTAGTCTTAGTTTCTACTCCTGCTTGAGTAAAGTCAACATCTAGGGTTTCTAAATCGGCATTGTAAGGCAAACCAACGTGGACTTTTGAGGTTGGATTTGTCAAAGGTACTGATCCAGAAGTTACCACTTGTTGCGTGTCGACGTCACCATCAGCAAGGATTGATACAGTTTTTCCCTCAAGATGATCAAGATTTGATAAGGTTGAGAAAGTATAACTCCAATGAGTTGTTGCAACTCCCTGTAATGCTTCCGGGACAATTGTATTTGGGGTGACGCTCACGACTGTTGAGCTGGTATATGCAGTGATAGTGACTTGGACTCTGAAAGTGATTAAACCATCATCATCTTTGATCCTTAAAGCCATCACCCTGCCTATATCGCCAACGACGAAAGGTGTTGAAGTGCCATTCTCTGTGAGGGTTAATGTCTCATCGGTTGTCCAATTAGTCCCTCCGGATAGTGTCATTCTGCCAACGGTGTTTGTATTCCAGCTATCAAGGCTTAATCCTGAATCAACAAAGAAACATTCTTCCTCTAATTGGAAGTTTCTTGAATGCAATCTCTCAACATAGCGCTTAGTGGCTCCTCCAATAGTTCTTCTGACTGAAATATAAACAAAATCCTCTTTATATCCCCACTCGTTATTCTCCAAAATTACCGCTACACTCTCCACGAATCCATCAGTTTCTTGTCTTGACCAAGCCCAAACTTGCTGCTTTCTATTATATGTTAGTGTCAAAAGCTCTCCGGTGTCCGTCACGCACCAAATAACTGAATAAGGTATCTTGGCATAAGCCCACTCAACAACCTCTCTCCTCTTGAATAAATGGGATGATATGAGGGTTAAACTCTCACCATCAAGCCCGTCTGCTTCAAATGAATAGTTCAGATATAGGATTTCTTTTCCGCCATCTTCCACAAAAAGAATATCACGACCAATCCTTAAAGGTCTTAAATGAGATGAAGGAGCAACATATTCCTCGTCTGAATCGACTGAGGTTGGAGTGATTATTTCTGAATTTGCACTCCCTTTCATCAACCAAGTTGACCCAGAAGTGAAGATGATCAATTTTTTTAATGATGTTATGTGGCGAATTTGCTGCACTTGCTCTGAATCCAAAGTAAATTGGAAGGCGTCATCATCCTTTGCAGGTGTTGCCCTATTCATATTAGCGAAGTGACCAACCTGTGTCCCATAAACTGTCTGAGGGTTTAAATCTGGCCCACCAAATACTCGTCTTTGTTTGTGATAAGTTACTGCGCCCGGGTAATTTGCACCATCAAAAGGTCTTCTCCTTTTAGGTGGTGAATCATCAAGCACGGGGGTGATATTATTATCGGTGAAAGTTGTTTCTTCTGTGGTTCCAATAAAGCCAAATACTCCATTATCCTTACGATAAACATTGTAACTTTCAGCGCCAGTGACAGCAGTCCAATTAAGAGCAATGGTATTAACTGAGGTCAAATCAGTTGAGGTGACATCGGTTGAGGTTCTTGAAGCTGTTCCACCCGAGGAATAAGCAGTGTAAGCCGAGGTGTCAATATTATCTCCCTGTAAATCTTGTAAGGCAAAGGTATTGGTTGCCACGCTGGCAAGTCTGGCACGCACGCCGTTTAATTCTGTCATTCCGGTAATACTAGCAAGATCAACAACATCAAGATTTGCCCAACCATGAGAAGCGACCGTGACCACTCCGGGGTTTGCTTGTGTAATTCCTGTAATATTTTTGGCTGCTTCCGTCCCTGCGAGACTTTCCTCTCCTGTTTCGTTCGCAACTGAGGTAATAACATAAGTATAGCTCGTGCCGGACGAGGTTCCTGTTCCAGAAATACCAGTCGGCCAAGAAAGAGTTGGATCCCAGTTTATTGAATCTAATGCCCAAGCATAATGCTGGGTTCTGGATAGTTCGCTTTCAACATAATCGGGGTGACATAATGTCATCACATCGGCGGATTGAGTATATTTAAGAACTCTTAGATCATCTTCCAAATAAGTTGTGGATAATTCAAATATTCTTGAGGCATTTCCTCCACTTGTGAAAGTAGTGTAAGCGCTGGTGTCGATATTGTTTCCGTCAAGGTCTGTTAATTCAAAGGTGTTGGTGGTTTTATTAGCCACTTTCACGAATCGACTGTTTAATTCTGTCATTCCACCTATACTATCCAGCCATAACCACTCGCCATCAAGATAATTGTGTCCTGCAATAGTCATTACTCCGGGATTTGCTTCGGTGATTGCTGTTATTGTTTGAGCTGGCTCCAATACTAATCCACCATCTTTGAAAACCCTGATCATATTTTCAGTGACTTCGAGGATATAGTTCTGAGTGATGGAGAATTGAAAAGGGATTAGCCTTGATCTTTTAGTATGGTCTTTATGTCGAGCAAGATATTCAAATCCAGCACGGTTTGAGACTCCTCCTTGAATTTGGACTAAGTAATTTAAGCACTGGCGAAGCCCTGTTGCATATTTTACAAGGTCAGTATGAGCATAAAGGCTGGGTGAAATTTCACCGCCTGCAAATGATACTTGTGTTTTTTCTATTGGCATTATCTTCCTGCAATGAATTCACCTTCTGGATTCTCGTCCCACTCTTCCTCTTCGGCGTTCGCAACCTCAGCGGATAATTTGTGGGCCTTATAGTCTTTTAGCTGATTATCTCTAATGCTGGCCTTCTTTGTAAGAGGGTAAGCGATAAGATAAGCCATATAATATGACATAAGGACGGAGAAAGAAGGAGGGAAAAGGTTCGGGTCTGTTATATTTCTTGTGTATCTTAATTTAGCATCTTCTTGATCGGCCATTATTGTTTTTAATGTGCCGTCAGCATTTAGAGAAACTTCAAAAGGAATTCTCAATCTCCTTGTTCTTCTTGCACCATCAAATATCTCACGGGCTTTGACGCAATCGTTCGGGTATGTATAGACATAAGTCCAATCAACCGGCGCAGTTTCAGCCAATAAGGCAAGAGTGACTCTTGTCCTAGCAAAGCCCCAATCTACATCGGATAAAACAAATTCAAGGGCAAGATCCCAAAATACACGACCAGCCTTTGCCTCTGTTCCGGTGTCGGTGTCAAGGTTAGAGATTAATTGTTTGGCTCCGACATGAGTGAGAGCCATATTGTAGATTGAGGTTTTTGTAGCCATGTTTAATCAAATAATTTTGTTTTGTCCGATTTTGGTTTGTCCACATCCATTGCAACTATTGCAACATTAGAACTCCCCTTCTTGCCTCTTTCTTCGTCCTCACGCTCTTCAACGCTTCGCACGTGGATAGTTACGCTTGCTGTGAATTCACTGCCAACTTTTAATGAATTAGCAGGAATCCCCAGTTTTTTTAGCTCCCTATCATTCAGCGAAAAGTTAAGATTCCAAGGAATGCGGTTGTCAGAATCGCTGGCATCGCAACAAATCTCACTTCCTTCGTCATTCTTCTTAGCTTCTTTGATCTCTTCGTCTGTAATTTTTAGGTCAATCATAATTATTCTGCATTTACGATTGGACTTTCTGGTGCATTCTCATCGGTTAGAGGTGCAGCAGGAGTGTTGCCTAAGTCAGCAGCGATCTCTTGACCGTCTTGCTCTACTTGTGCTTGCTCTGCGTCTATTGTTGCTTTTTCTTCAACAAATGCAATGATTGCTGGTGCTAATGTAGCGCCTTTCAAATCAACGGTGTCAATGTCATTTTCTGCAACGAATTTCTTCATTTCATTATATGTCATATCTTTGCCTTCTGCATTCTTAGGGAAGATGATAGCATCTTTAACTGGTGCA
>TARA_R110000824_G_scaffold808_2_pt1 | contig 19151 bp, 25 predicted proteins | sample TARA_R110000824 | Tara Oceans TARA_R110000824 (sample SAMEA4397747) | marine metagenome | biome: Polar Biome; feature: [MES] marine water layer (ENVO:01000295) within the mesopelagic zone...; material: water (ENVO:00002006), including particulate matter (ENVO:01000060) such as......
ACCGGCCTCTCTTAACGAGAACATGTGGAGCCAAAGTGCTAGCGGTGGTTCAGGCGCTGTCGCAGCCAATGCTGATAATGCGGCCAGTCCGACGCGAGCAATTCCGGGTGAATTAGTAATGAAGGTTGATTTTGTCAAGCTTGACATTACTGGAACCGGCGATAATCTTGCTGGCGACTTCTTCGATTACAAAGCCATTACTGGCATGTAATCCACACTGGCTTAAGAGCGGGGGGGTGGCATATCGCCACTCCCCCCCTTTTTTCATTACTATTTAGAAAGGGTAAAAAATGAGCTTTGAAAAAGGCAGACCAATTAAGAATCTTATTTATGGATTGACTCACCCGCTAAAGATGGCCAGAGAAAAGCCAATTATGTTTTTATTGGTTGTGGGTACGGGCGTATTGTTCTTAGGAATTTACCAAGGGTGGTGGTCATTTGAATCCATAAAGGGGATTATACCATTCATTGGCAAATAAATGATTTGTTTTATTCGGGGGGCCCCCCAGAGGAGTGGGGGTTCCGTAACTTGTTTTAGAGAACCATAATCATGCATGAAACTTGGGAACTCGCAAAAAATATAGCACAAGTTATTTCCATTTTTCTGATGCCACTTGTGGCATGGGTTATGTGGTCTATCATCACGCATAATAAACAGATAATTATATTGGAGCAAAAAGTGAACGATTCTCTCAACAACAGAATGACGAGCCTAGAAGACAAGGTGGGCAACATAGAAGAAAAAATCGACGACGTTCATGCTAGTCTGGGCGAGTGTCGGCTATCTATAAATAATCTCGCTGTCAATAGTGAGCGGATAGAAGAAAAGTTTGACATACTCATTCAAAAGGTAGATGACAACCGATGGACGTAGTTTCGTCTAATTGGTGAAATTATAGGAATTGTGCAAGAAATGGTTGACAAAGCCAAGAATATAACAGATAATATTGATATACAGCAAGAGGAATAGAAAATTACAATCCCGTACAGGAAGCTAGGAAAATGTCTATAAAATCATTGATGGGTTATAGTTTTGTTTCTAAATACGCAAGATGGCTACCGGAAAAAAGCAGAAGAGAAACTTGGAAAGAGTCAGTTGATAGAGTCATGAATATGATGTACGAGCAGTACCCCGAATTAAACGGGGACATTGCTTGGGCATACGGCATGATGCACAAAAAGCGAGTGCTTGGATCTCAGAGAGCGCTGCAATTTGGCGGTAAGCCAATCCTCAAACATAACGCTAGAATGTATAACTGCATCGCCTCATACATTGATAGATTGAGGTTCTTTCAAGAGTGCATGTATCTCCTTCTCTGTGGGTGCGGAGCAGGGTTTTCCGTTCAGCGGCATCACATTGACAAGCTGCCAAATCTCGTTAAGGAAAAGTCTGGAACAAAAAAGTTTACAATTCCCGATAGCATAGAGGGCTGGTCTGATGCGGTGGGGGTTCTGGTGTCTAGCTATTTTCAGCAAGAAGAATTATACCCAGAATATACTGGCAAAACCGTAAACTTTGATTTTTCTGAAATTAGGCCAGCGGGATCATATCTAGCTTCTAGCTCAGGAAAAGCTCCCGGCCCAGAGCCTCTTAAAAAAGCCCTAGTCAATATAAAAAAGGTTCTAGACAGAGCATTAAAAAAAACCTACGTTGGAACAAAGAAGCTGGACCCAATTGATGCTTACGATGTTATTATGCACAGCGCAGACGCAGTAATTAGCGGCGGTGTCCGTAGGAGCGCAACCATTTGTCTGTTCTCCCCAAAGGATGAAGAAATGGCCAAAGCCAAAACGGGCAACTGGTTTCATGAAAACCCACAAAGAGGAAGGTCGAACAATTCAGCGCTCCTACTTAGGGACAAAACAAGCAAGAAGCAATTTTCAAAGCTAATGGATTCTGTTCGTGAGTTCGGAGAACCGGGATTTGTCTGGTCGGACTCAAGAGAACTTGTGGTGAACCCATGTGTTGAGATTGGCCTTTATCCGGTAGACGAAGAGACCGGGGAAACTGGATGGCAAGCCTGCAACCTTAGTACAATTAACTGCTCCAAAATAGAATCAGAAGATGACTTTTATGAATCTTGCAGGGCAGCAGCCATAATTGGGACACTTCAAGCGGGCTTTGATAAATTTCCTTATCTCGGAGAGGTTAGTGAGCGAATTATAGCAAGAGAAGCATTGCTGGGGGTTTCTATGACGGGCATTATGGATTGCCCTGAAATATGTCTCGACCCAAAGGTCCAAAAAGAAGGAGCCAAGATAGTAAAGGAAACAAACAAAGAAATGGCCAAAAAGATTGGCGTAAACCCAGCGGCCAGAACGACCTGCATAAAACCAGAAGGAACAACATCGTGTGTTCTTGGCACTAGCAGTGGAATACATCCGCATCACGCTAAAAGATATATTAGGCGTGTTCAGGCAAATAAGATGGAGCCAATATATCAATACTTTAAAACCATAAATCCAAGAGCCTGCGAAGAATCGGTATGGTCTAACAACGAAAGTGACGAGGTTGTAGAGTTTTGTATCGAAGTGGCCCCCGGCTCAAAAACAAAAAACCAAATAAGCGCATTAGAATTATTGGAATACGTAAAGTCTACGCAAAGAAGTTGGGTAATCCCCGGAACAAACAGGGCTAGATGCGTAAAGCCGTGGCTCACCCACAATGTGTCCAACACAATAAATGTCAAGCTTAACGAATGGGATGAAGTAGAAGAATTCATATATAAAAACAGAAACTTCTTCTGCGGAATATCTCTTCTCCCTATTACCGGAGATAAAGATTATCCACAGGCTCCGTTCACGGCAGTTTATCTGCCAAGTGAGCAAGTTAGTCACTATGGCGATGCCTCTCTGTTTGTTAGTGGGTTAATAGAGGTTGCATTAGATCTGTGGGAAGACAACCTATGGGCTGCTTGTGACGTTCTCCTTGGCTTAGGCAAAAAACCCAAGGGCGTAACCAAGAAAAGCTGGGTGGCGAGATGTAAAAAGTTTGCCGGAAAATATTTTGATGGGGACATAAGGAAATTAACCTACTGCATGAAAGATGTGTATAACTGGAAAGAATGGGTTGACCTCAACAGAGAATACAAAGCAGTGGATTATACTAATGTCGTAGAGGAAGAAGATAACGTTAAGCCGGAACAAGAATGGGCATGTAGCGGCGGCGCCTGCGAAATAACATAGAAATCTAAAGCAAAATTGAAGGGCGGGTTATATATGGATGGCTACCGAAAGGTTTTTTATTTTTTGCTATTAGTTCCCATTGTTATTCTAGTCTACGAAATCAGGAACACATTGCAGGATATGCGGCTATCTCAACGGGAAATGTTCTTGCTAAACGCCCAAAGGGCTTCTCAGCAACGAGTTATTCTAGGGCTTCAAACTAGAATATTGCACTATTCTGAAAAACATGAGGAGGATCAAGTCGTGGGATGTCCTCTCTGCTTTATCAATCTGATGACAGAAGGGTATGATCACGAACTAATCACAAAATTTTTGTCAGAAAATCCAAAACCTCTAAACGGAGAGCAGTAAGATGGACAATCACCCAGACCAAGTAGCTAGGCAGAAGCAGTTGGAACTGTGCGGAACTCATTCAACAATGCCAATACGTGACGCAGCAGGAACGAGCACGAGCTTTCCCTTGGGAATGGAAACGTGGTATGGAGACGCTATAAGGGTTCAAAAGTTGGACCCAAGAGCGACGATTCCTACGCAGGCCAATACAGCAGACGCTGGTTATGATTTATATGCCCTAGAGGATACTGACATACTTGGCGGTGAGAGGGAGGTAGTCAGAACAGGTATTGCCATGGCGATTCCAAGGAGTTGCGTTGGGCTTATCTGGCCTCGTTCGGGCTTGGCCGTTAACAGCGGCATTGACGTGTTTGCCGGTGTGGTAGATTCGGGATACAGGGGGGAAATTAAGATTTGTCTTTACAATTCTTCTCCGTCATGCTCTCCTTTCCAGATTAAGGCGGGTGACCGCGTGGCGCAAATACTTTTTCAGGCGGTGGAAAGCTTTGAACTATACGAAACCAAAGAACTAGATACTACTGACCGTGGATGCGGTGGATTCGGTAGTAGTGGAGCCTAAATAATGACAAGTCCTCAGTCAGACGCTTTCAGAGATTATAACACTAGGGTTTTCTATGCATGTCAGGCGGTCCTCGTCAACAGGAAAGGCGATACGGCTGCCAGCACATTTGGTAGAAATATCCAAGACGAAGACCTCGCCTATGTGCCTACCAATGGATACTTTTTGCGGGGAGTGCAGTCAGTCGGGGTGTCCAACTCGTTACCATCAGAGTCTCTGGTGGACGTGGGAAGATTTCAGCAAAAATTTCACTATTTCCAAAAACCACAATTTGAAATTACTATAGAAAGAATAATACCATCTGAAAAAGACTCCGTGAAAAATGGATACGACTTTTTTTATCAGGTCGATAGCAGCGATTACGTGGCATCAGAATTAGGATATCGGCAGACCCATATTTTACACGAAAAGAATCTGGGCACAACTGGCTCATTAAATGACTCACAAAAAACAATCAAGAATTATGACATAACATTGCTGTATACGCCAGATAAATTCAGCAGAATGTACGATGCTGTGGGGAGAGATACAGATACGTCTCCCGGCAGCCCCGGCGTACAAGAGGACCCAGACGCCAAGAAGGTACAGGCAATCACTTATCGTGGGTGTTTGATAACAAATATTTCATATAGCATGAGTGTGGGTGGTAGGATAACGGAATCAATAACGCTGGTAACAAGAATGGCTACTAGAGATTCTGAAAAGAGTGCGACCTTTCGGAGTCTAGACAATTATTCAAACCTACCGGCTGAATGGCTGCTCTCCGCGCTAGGTCCCCCGGCTGCGGAGCCCTACAGGGGCCCAGAATCAGGCAAGGTGTTAGCATGGAATGATCTCAATCTACTCGGCCACAAGGTAAAGGACAGCGCCACCATTGCGACCGACGCGAGCCCAACTACCACAGACTGCATATTGCCGCCAGAAGTGCTAACGATGTATGATCTAATGAATGACCAAGATCCCGCTGTCCGCCTCATAGAACGCAATCAGGCTATACTTGGCATACAGTCAGTGAATATCGACATATCTATAGAGTACGCCGAACTTGATGATACTGGCATATGGAGAGGGGCAAGTCAAGATAACTTTTATACGGACCCCGGAGGCAACGAAAAAGAGCTGGGATACATGAATCAATACAGATATGTAAATCTTCCCGTCCAAGTGACCACATCATTTACGGGTATTTCGCGACAACAATACCCCTCAATGGCACTTTTTCAGGATGACTCCACAAGGGGTTTTCCAGTAAGCGATATCACGTTTTCCAGAGTGTCTGGAATTAGAGAAGACACCAATGTGGCCCCAACCTATTATCGCAGATGGCATGAGGTTGGAATGGGTCCCGGCACAAATACCGCAGGTAAAATTAGACTGGTTGCAAAGAAAAATGTATCGCCACTCCCCTCCGAAATTAACAACTACTATGTGTGGGACTTGGGGGAGCGTAATTATTTGACAGACATAAGTACTAGTGGCGGCTCAACCGGTGGTGATAACGTTGAGGTCACAATGTCATACCAAAATGATTGTAGTGATATTGTTATAGTTAAAGACATAGCTGGGGTTAAGAATATCCCATATCCAAGCACTCCGAAGTAACATTTCCGGCTCGTCCCTATTAGGAGACTCGATGTCTAAAAGAAGATCGCGAAAAAAACACCATGACAAACGAAAAACAATATCTACTAGAAAAAGGTTAAGTCCAAAAACCAGCAATCAAGAAGAATATATACGGGGAATATGTGAATCCGCCGTCACCTTTTGTTGTGGACCAGCGGGATCTGGCAAGACGGCAGTAGCGGTTGGGCTCGCCTGCGAATATTTACTAGAGCACAAAGTGGAGAAAATCATTGTTACGAGGCCCGTAGTTGAATCTGGTCGTGGTCTTGGGTTTTTGCCCGGAAGCTTAACGGACAAAATACAACCATACTTGGTTCCTGTTGTAGAGGAGATGAAACTCTATTTAACCCCCGACACATATCACTCCTATAGGGCCATGAACACAATAGAAATGTGTCCATTAGAATACATGAGGGGCAGAAATTTTCATAACTCGTTTATGGTTTTGGATGAGGCACAAAACGCCACATATGAGCAAATCAAGATGTTTCTCACTAGAATTGGAAAGTCCTCCAAGGCTGTTATTAATGGCGACATAGGACAAACGGATCTTCGGGGCGGTGTTGATGGCGGTCTTAGTTCATGTATGGACAGACTGGAGGACATTGACGGAGTGACTATGTGCGAATTAGATCACTCAGATATTGTCCGAAACGGCATAATATCCAAAATCCTCTCAAGATTATAAAAAATATTTGCAATCTAGGCATCCCTAGTATATAATTGAATGACAGTCTCCACAAGAAAGGCCGATGACGATGCCGCTGCATGATTACGAATGTACCCAGTGTGGGCAGTTTTTTGAAAACGTCTATCAGAAATTTGAAGAAAGCCCACTGACAACATGTACGAGTTGTGACGAAGAGGCCCTGAATAGGATTCTTGCTGTCCCCACTTTCTCTGTTAAGGGTGAGCCAACGACCGTTGCACAACTTGCAGAAAAAAATACAAAAGCAATGGGTCGATATGAACTGGAAGATAAGAAGTCGGCGGACATCAAAACCAACGAAGAGCAAAAAAATAAGACAGCGCTACGTCGCAAGATAAATAAAATGACCCCACGACAAAAGGATAACTGGATAAAGGGGGGAGACTAATGGACGAAGGTATTCCGAAGAGAGAGAGGCCTCATCACGCAACAATTTTGTTTCAAATTGACATAAGAGAGATGAACAAAAGCGGTGAGCTTATTTCGAAACCCATGAGAGATGATCAACTAAGAAAATATGGCATTAGTGCTACGGGGCAGTTTTTCGTATCGGGCCCGACCGAGGGGGCCTGTATAAAAGAGGTGATAAAAATAATGGAGGGAATGAATGGCTAGATGGGAAAACGAAGATGTGTCAGATTTAAATCTTCCCGATCCAGAGAAGATAGAAACTACATTTACTGGACTGCATGGAGAAAGCACAACAGAAGATAAGGCGCTGGCTAAATGTGTCCAATCGTCAAATGGCTCTACTAGATTCTATGTGAAGTACGGTAGAAATGAGCTGCTAGATCCATACGATGCCGACTCCTCGTTTGCAAGTGCACGAAGACGAACGCATTTATATAAATTTAAAAAGGTGTCACAAGAGACTTTTGATAACTACACCACGTACTTGAAAAACAAAAACAGACTATACTTTACCAAAGCTCGACGGCTTGTAATGGAGAACTAACATGAAAAAGGGCCCACTATCCAAAAAAGAAAAAGAATTTATTGATAAAAATATTGGCATTGGTGTGGAGGATTTAGCGGCTAAGCTAAATAGGTCCACGGCGGTTGTATCTAAGTACACCGATACCATTACAGACGATACCACTCCTACCCGCAGTCTTTTTGCCAGAAAAGAGGAAAGAGGAGTAACGGTTATGACAGAGGCGGCGTCAATGACCGGCGATGAAAACAAAAAGGCTAGAAAAGCGGAAATGCCCGCTAGACACAAGGGGGCAATTCATAAGATCAGGGAGGATGGGCGGTGATATGCACTAATTTTGATGGATACATGAAGCATCTTTGTCACGAAGAATTAATGATCAGCTGGGTCATTACGTTGACGGACGGCACAACGGTGTACGGGGATTATGAAAGGCCGGGAGTTGATAATCCTTGGATTAGACTAAGGGAGCATTGCGAAAAACACGATGTGGTGCCACGCAAGGTGGAGCTATATATGTTTGGCGCGGAACATAAGGTGTTTTTCGAAGATGAAAATGGATTAGATGGCTTATCTGTAATGAGGGGGGTGGCCAAGGACCAAGCTATGGATGGCTCACACTCCCAATCGTTTCAGATACTAACCGTTGGTTTGCTAAGAGATGATTGTGAATACATAGACGTGTCAAAATATACGTGGCCACACAATAACTTTGAACAAAAAGAATCGGTACGTGGTCTTTCTATAAAAAATTTGGAACAGATGATATTTAAAAATGGCTCACGGAAAAAAGAACACGAAGAGGTTCAAAAGTACCTCAACGGGGCAACCATGTGATGCGGCCCAATACGCCGCTGAGTTGGTGTGTACCAGACGTAGGGAGAGAGAAAACAAGGGAAGTCTGGAATATAAGTTTTGGAATAAATCCCATAAGGACCAGTATCAGGTCCAAGTTAGAGCGGCTCGCAAATTGATAAAGAAGTTTGGAGAAGAGCCTCTAATAAAATATCTTACAGGACCCAACGGAAAAAGTGTATATTCGCTTGGGTTTTTGCATAAGAGTCAAAAATTTGTTTTATCTTTGACATTTGTTGAGGTCGGCGTTGCCAAATGTGCCGACAATCTAAAGAAGGAATCCAAAAAAGAAAAAAAGACCATAGACGTGCCAGAGAGCATGACATATAAACCAAGAAAATCCCACAAGAAAAATACGCTACTTTCAAAACTTAGGAATATTGAAAATGTCAAAGACAAAAGAGAAGAAACCTGAATACCTGTCTAAAATTATCAAAGAGTATGGAAACATTATTTCAAACGGGATGGATGTTCTTGAAGAAAAGAAAAACTACAAGATCATCTCTATCAGTCCCGCTATTGACATTGCTCTGGGGGGCGGCGTGAAGGAGGGGTCATGGTTAACCCTGACAGGAGATCCCAAGAGCGGCAAGACAACTACCGCTATGCAAATCGCCGCAAACTGTCAAAAAGAAGGCAGGCCGATTATTTATTTAGACGCGGAGGGCAGACTGAAAGACATGAACTTTGAAGTTCATGACCTAGACCCCGATAAGATGAAAATCGTTCACCCCGAAGACAAACCGCTACCCGCAGAAGATTTTTTAGACGTGGCCCATAAATTAATGAGTCATCCTGATTACTATGGCGCGGTTCTGATCATTGATTCCATATCAGCGTTGATGCCCAAGAAAGAACTAGATGGAGATTTCTCGCCCGGAAGAGCGGGGCTTCCCAAGATTCTTTCTATTTTTACGAAAAAAATGGGGCAGCTGCTGCCTCGACAGCGCGGACTCATCGTAGCCATAACGCACTATATTGCTAACACTGGCGGATTTGGCAAAGCGAAGATGTCTGACGGGGGCAACAAAATTCAGTATCAGGCAGATACCAGAATGGAAATCGCCGGAGGGGGTGAAAAGATATCGGCTGTTACACCATGGGTTAACACTAATAAAGACAGAATCGGACAGGTGGTGAATTGGAAAATTATTTGTTCGTCTATGGGGGCTCCGGGTGGTCAGGTACAAAGTTGGCTCAGGTATGGTCATGGTATAGATAAAACCCAAGAAGTGCTAATGCTGGCTCAAGATTTGGGCATGATAGAAAAGGCCGGAGCTTGGGCGACATGCACCTTTATGCTAGAACACAAAGAGCTGGCAAAAGAAATAAATCCAACACTGAATATAGAGGATGACGAGGCCGTGTTGAAGGCTTTTAAATTTCAAGGACAAGACAAGCTATATGGTTTTATTGCAGAGAATCCAAAATTGGTTCCTCTGCTGGAACAAGAGATTAAGGAAATGCTATAGTGAATGTCAGAGGTCTTGATGGAAGGGAACACAGCTGGAATCCATCATCCAAAGAGGCGAAGACAGATAAAAGGTCATCCCTGCATAAAAAGGCAAAAGAAGTGCTTGACAGCGCGTTTCCATATGATAGAATTCTAGAGGAAGTATCTTTACCGGGAACCAGAACGAGTACCGGTGGGGGCACACTAAGAGCAGACTTTTTTATACCAAATCGAAATTTGCTTGTGGAGGTGCATGGCGAACAGCACCATAAATTTAATAGCTTCTTCTATAAAAATAAACTAAGTTTTTACAGAGCCAAGGCTCGTGACTCCAGAAAAAAAGAATGGTGCGAGCTAAACGATATCACGTTAATAGAATTTAATTACGACGAGGATGTAGATGACTGGCGAAGAAAAATTAAATGAATTCGTGCAAGCTATTGACGCATGGGTAGAATCTAAATATGTGCATAGCCCCACACCGAGAGAGGAGCCAATACAGGCTCTGAGCTTTACCAAAGATAGAATTCAAAGCCTTACTAGTGACGAATGTGCGTGCTATGCGTATGAACTATACGCCTACGCAGAATATGTAGAAACCCTAAGAACAAAAGAAAATGCAATTTTAGAATGGGCGGATTCCAGTATTTGGTATATAATATCTACAGTAATGCAAAACTACGGAACCCAATACACTAAGTGGCAAGAGAAGTACTACTCCGCTATAAAAGAAAACCCACTAGCCGCCCAAATATTAAAAGTGAAAAACCATGCAGAGGCGAGAGTCAAGGTGTTGGACGGCAAAGCTGACCGCCTGCAAAGCATGGCAAATATTTTGACAAATTTATCCAGAAGGAGATAGGTGTGGACAAACTAGAAGAAGCCAAAAAATTACTAAAGACAGCCATAGAAACGGACGATGCAGAACTTGTCTCAATGGCTAACAAGATATTACAAAAGGCCAAGATTGAATCGGCTGGCTTTCAGGCAAAAATAGAAATTAAAGATGTGCCGCAAGACAAGGCGGTGGGCAGAAATAATAATGAGGAAGAATTCCTTACCCCTATCACAAAACCCGACACAATGCCGACCCACAGGGGGTCACCCGTTAACGACGTGAGCAATAGAGTCAATCAATTTGTAGACGATGGCTCCGAAGCTAGGGATGTGACCACCCCGGACTTCCAACCCGTTGAGCGGCGACGTAAGCCCATACAAAACGTAAAGCAAACCTGCGGGCAATGCAATCAGGAATGTTCAGTTCATCCAACACATGTTCGAGAATTCTTCACCTGCGACAGATGTCTAAAAAAATAAATAAAAAACTGGAAGACCTCGCTGCGGAAAGAGCCGTACTATCGGCCCTGTGTCAGTACGGTTTGGACGCTTACTTAGAAGTTGACTTCATTGACGGCGATCACTTTACCGACACAATGAATCAGCTCTTGTTTAGCTGTATCCAAAAGTCAATCTCGGAAAATACCAAGGTTGAATTATCCTCTATACTTTCTGCCGCCAATGATTTGGGTATATATGACCAAATTAACACAAAAGAAGAAATGGGCTTTCTTAGGTCTCTCTTCAATTTTCCCATCCATAAGGAAAACGTGGGTTCCCATGCGGCCAAAATAGCGAAGCTTAAATTAGCCCGAGATCTAAAGAGAGTGCTGAGTGCCTGTGAGAGAGATCTTGATTCGGTTACTGGCGATGAGGATATCATGGAATTGGTGGCAAAGATTGAGGAGCCACTTTTAGACGCCACCGGCGATATATATCAAAATTCTAGCAACAAAACGGAGCTTTTGGGAGAGGGTATTGATGAGTATGTCCAGCACCTTACGGAAAATGTATCTGATTTTGCTGGTATACCAAGTGGATTTTCTCGGTTCGATATGGCGATTGGTGGGGGCCTCAGAAGAAAGTGCGTCGATTTAGTTGCCGCGCGTCCGAAGGTTGGCAAATCTATGTTTGCTGATACGGTGGCCATGCACGTTAGCTCAAATCTCAATATACCCGTACTTGTTCTTGATACCGAGATGTCTAAAGAAGACCACTATAACCGCATACTTGCGAGTATTGCGGGAGTAGAAATTAATAAAATTGCAACGGGCCAATTTTCTGAAAATGAAATAGACAAGGAAAAAGTGAACGCCGCCAAGCTCAAAATGAAAGAGATCCCCTATCATTACATTAGCATTGCTGGCCAATCTTTTGAGTCCATACTTAGCATGATGCGTAAATGGATATACCAGCATGTGGGATTTGACGAAAGTGGCACAACTAAGGATTGCCTTATCGTTTACGATTATCTAAAGCTGATGGGCTCCGAGGGAATTAGTTCTTCGATGCAGGAATATCAGGTTCTTGGCTTTCAGATTACCAAGTTGCACAATTTTATGGTTAAATATGATGTGCCATGCTTGGCGTTTGTGCAATTGAACAGAGATGGTATCACTAGGGAATCAACTGATGTGGTATCTGGTTCAGATAGACTGATCTGGTTGTGTACCAGCTTTTCGATATTTAAAATGAAGTCTGACGAAGAGATGGCTGATGATAATCCGGAAAATGGAAACAGGAAATTGGTGCCCGTTGTCGCTAGACACGGAGAGGGCCTCAATGATGGCGACTACGTAAGCATGAAAATGTTTGGTAAATATGGTAGGATAGAGGAAGGACTCACCAGAAATGAAATTCATCAAAATGCGAGATCTAGGGCGGGGGGATTTGAGATAGATGAAGACATTGAGTCAGAATCAGATATCCAAGATCTGTGAAAATCTATTTGAGGATTTGCCGAAACTGTTGGACGCATTTGGCGTCGAATACATAGAATATCCAAATAGGTATTCGTTTGCATGTCCGGTACATGGTGGCGACAATTCAGAAGGGTGCAGTATTTTTACCGATGGAACGTCCTCAAAAGGAAATTGGCAGTGCTGGACACATCACTGTGAAGAAGAATATACCAACAATCTGTTTGGATTCGTTCGTGGAATGGTGTCCGAACAAAGGTCAAAAAAAATATCGCTGAACGAAACCGCAGCATTTTGTACCCAGTTCTTAGATACTACTCTAGACACACTAGATGTTCCGACATCTAAACCAAATGAAGATTTAAAAATTTTAGAGATATTTAAAAGGTGTATAGAGAGGAAGCCGTTGGGCATATCGAGGGATGAAATTAGATCTAAGATAAACATACCCTCCGGTTACTATATTGAAAGGGGATTTAAGCCCGAAACGTTGGACGCATTTGACGTGGGACTATGTGAGGAAAAATATAAGCCCATGTCTAGAAGGGTAGTGGTACCCATATACGATGAAAACTATTGTTATGTGGGGTGTGTGGGCAGAAGTGTCGTGCCGGAGATGCAACCAAAATGGCTACACAGTAGCGGATTCAAAAAGAATGTGTTGTACGGACTGAACATAGCACATAAGTATATACTAGAAACACAATCTGTAATATTGGTAGAGGGACAGGGCGATGTGTGGAGAATGCATGAGGCAGGCTATAAGAATTGCGTTGGTATTTTTGGCTCAAGCATAAACGATGAACAATTGTTATTACTTGAGCAAAGCGGAGCCCTGAATTTAATTATATTGACTGACTCAGATGACGCTGGCAATAAGGCCCATCTACAAATAATGAAAAAATGCGGAAGAAGATTTAACTACCATAGGCCGGAAATTTCAACCAAAGACGTGGGCGAAATGACCATCGAACAACTACAAACCGAACTCTCTCCCCAACTAGAAGGAATGACATAATGAGTAGCAGAATTCTTGCATTCGCTGGCCACAAACAAGCCGGTAAAACAGCCTGTTCAAATTTTATACATGGTTATCAGCTGCGGGCACAGGGTATTATCAACACATTTAACGTAACCACTGACGGTAAGCTTGTTGTGGATACCGTTATAACCAATCCGGAGGGAGAAGAAGAGAGGGCTAACGTAGCCTTAGACGTAAGCAGAAACGATGAAGAATTTGCCGCATGGGCAATGTATAACATGTGGCCATACGTGAAAAATTATTCTTTTGCTGGCCCACTGAAGGAAATTGCGACAACCCTATTTGGCCTCAAGCCCGAACAGGTATACGGCACAGAGATACAAAAAAACACCAAAACTTGGTTTAACTGGGAAGACATGCCCGGAGTCGTTACCGAAAAAGCCGTAGCCACGAAGAGCGGAGTCAAGGAGTTAATTGCGGGCGGCCAATTAAAGCATCACAAAAGCGGGAGAATGACTGCTAGAGAATTTTTACAATTTTTTGGTACTGATGTGTGTCGTAACATCTTCCAAGACATTTGGCAAGAGAGGCTGATAAATAGTATAGCCTTAGAGGGACCATTGGTGGCAATTATTGACGACTGTAGGTTTCCAAACGAGGTAGAGGGAATCCAGAGCGCAGGGGGGAAGGTGGTACACCTTACGCGAAGTCCGCACAAAGATGGACACGCAAGTGAAACTGCTATAGATGGCTGCAAAAACTTTGATGCAGTCATTGACAATGCGAAACTTTCCATCCATGAAGCCAATGTGGAAATAATCAGGCTATTGGGCGAGTGGGGCTGGCTAGGAGAGTCAGTTAAACCGCCAGAGCTTAATCCCAAGCCCGTAGAATCCGAACAGTCGACACACCCGCTACAATCAAGCAGTGAGCCCGAATTGGTGGGCGGTATACACACCATTAAAAAGGAATCCGAATGATAGTTACATATATCCGTAGTTCCTCTTACAATAATTATGACTATTGCCAGATGCAGTACTTCATAACGTATGTTCTGGGACATAGATCCACATCTGGAAAGAAGGCTCAGCTAGGCACAATCGTTCACAAGGTAATGGAGTGCTTGGCGTCTTGTACGAAAGAGCTACAAGACTCAGACAAAAGAACGGGACTCTCGACAACGGACGACGCTCTAGGCGAAATAAAGTTTACGGCAAACAAACTAGCGACCAAGAAGTTTGTCAAGGAGTTACTTGACGCAAGCTACAAATATTACACCGAGAATTGCACACACAACTACACCGGAGCCGATCTAAAGTTCTGCACAAAGTCCGTTGACGATGCCCTCTCTTATAATGACGGGCAGTTCGATCCCCGAAACAGAAACGTTGTGGCATCGGAGCCCCAGTTTGATATTCTCATTGAGGAAGATTGGGCAAAATATGATTACACAATGCCAAACGGAGAAAAGGTGACGGGACAGTTGGCCATTAAGGGAACTATCGACCTCGTGACGGAGATAGATGATGGAGTGATCGAGGTAATTGATTGGAAAACAGGAAGAAGGCTCAACTGGGCCACGGGAGAAGAAAAAACTTACGAAAAATTACTTGAAGATCCTCAACTCTTATTGTATAATTATGCTATATCCAAAATGTTTCCTGAATATGAGCAGGCAATTATGACGATATATTACATCAGAGACGGTGGACCATTCAGTATGTGTTTCGATAAAGCCGACCAAGAAAAGTTCTTAGGTATGCTGGAAAAAAGATTCAAGCAGATAAAGAGAAATGATTCCCCAATGCCTATTTCAAGAAATAGATCCCACTTCAAATGTACAAAGCTGTGCCACTTCTACAAAAATAATTGGCCCGGAACAAATATGTCTATGTGTGAACATGTAGATGAGCACTTGAAGGCGTGTGGGGAGCAAGAAACAATAGAGCACTGTACGCAAGAGGGATTCGAAATAGGATACTACGAGGCACCCGGATAATGATTAAAATAAACATAACAGACGAGATGAAAAAACGGGCTTGGAAAAAAGCACGTAGCATGGGAGAAATTAATAATTCGATCACAAAAGGCGGCGGTAACATTGCTGGTTTTTTGGGCGAAGAAATCGCTAATAAAATTATTAAAGGTGACATCAATAACACATATGATTATGATATAATTAAAGATGGTGTTACATATGATGTTAAAACCAAAAGATGTACTAGCGAACCCAAAGAATATTACGAATGTTCCGTCGCCGCTTTTAATACTAAGCAAAAATGCGATCATTATGTTTTCATTAGAATAGAAAATGTAAAAGGAAAATGGGGGCGAGCGTGGATATTGGGCTCCTATGAACACGATCAGTACTTCAAGGACGCCAGATTTTTAAAAAAGGGACAGATTGACGGAAATAATAACTTTAAGGTAAAAGCGGATTGTTATAATATTGCCATTAAAAACCTGAAGGACGTATGAGCTGGATACCTATAAATTGTAAGACACACTTTAGTTTGCTTCAGGCGTTCTCTAAGTGCGATAAATTGGCACAGAAGTGCAAAGAGTATGGGTATAGCGCGTGCGTTATATCTGACATAAGCACTGTATCTGGAGCTATTAATTTTCATCAGGCGTGTCGCACGCACGGCATCAAGCCTATCTTGGGATGTGATTTCGGTGACTATATCCTAATAGCCAAGAACAAAGATGGGTGGCTAGACCTGATTAAAATCGTATCACAGCACGATCTAGAGGTACTCAAAAATGGGGCCAGTCACGGCAATCTTATTTGTGTTACCGCCGACATGCAGTCTGGATATAAGAAACTGTTTGGCACCAATTACTTTTGCTACGATTATAACAATCGCAAGATTTGCTACGTTACACAAGACGAGGCAGAAGCGCATCGAGTTATATTGTGCTCCGGCATGAAAACAACACTACCTAAAGCAAGGGATCGGCTTAAGAAGGGCGAAGAAATTGAGCATCAGGAGTTTTTTGAATCGGATGATTTTTACCTTCCGTCTCCCCAAGAGGTCACAGACTCAGGGAAGGACATAGATTTACTAAACAAAATAGCCGACATGTGTGAAGAATACGAGGTTACGGGGAAGCCCATGTTGCCCAAGTTTGAGTGTCCCGAGCAGCTCAATGAGGACCAATACATAAAAGAGTTATGCAGACGTGGATGGCGAGAAAGACTCATGGAAAAGGGCGTCGTTGACACACCAGAACTAAAACAGAAGTATCTAGACAGGGTTAATCAGGAGCTTGAAGTTATATTTAAGGCTAAATTGTCTGGATATTTCTTGATTGTGCAGGATATCGTAAATCACATTAAGGCCAAGGGCTGGCTAGCTGGTCCCGGTCGTGGATCGGCTGCGGGATGTTTGATATCCTATCTCCTGAGCATTACAGAAGTTGATCCTATTCGATATGATCTTCTTTTTGAGAGATTTTACAATGAGGGCAGAAATTCTGAGGGTCATACTTCTTTACCAGATATTGATGTGGACGTGCCAGCAGAACATCGTGACGAGATTATTGAATATATTAAACAGAAATACCACCCCGACAACGTGGCACAAATGATCACATTTGGCAGACTTCAGGGACGAGCAGCACTAAAAGAAGTACTAAGAATTAATGACGCTGTGTCATTTGCTGAAATGAATGAGATAACTAAATGTATTCCCAACGAAGCGGACATATCTGATCAATTGGAGATGATGGACGATAGATCCATAATCAAGTGGACATTGGTAAATGATCCCGAGGAATTAAAAGAATGGTGTATCATGGACGAAAACGGCAACTTGGATGGATCACTGTCTCTGCTATTTGACCAAGCCATCAAGATTGAGGGCACCAATAAGTCTCAGGGCAAACATCCGGCTGGGGTAATTATAGCCAAAGAAAGGCTAAAGGATATATGCCCAATGACGTTGGATAAAGGGGGGCATACTATTGCCGCCTTTGAAATGAACGATCTGGAAAGCCAAGGACACGTTAAGTTTGATATCTTGGGGATCGACCTATTAAGCAAAATAATGGATATAACAAATGAAAACACTTAAAATGAATACCCAGCAACAGGACTATAAGTCTGTAATATTTTCTGGCTGCTCTATTGAATCAAATGGTGTCTCGTTATGCTGTCTTAGCGACCACAATAGCGGTAGTACAGGAAATGGGGGCTCCAGATATCAGGTTTGGTCAGATAGATATAGGTGTTATAACATGTTTTATAACATAGACGATGCGGTAAACAAGTTTCTTGAGTTAAAGCAAAGGAGATAATCATCAACTATCGCGATATTATAGTTTTCGATTTTGAGACAGGCGGTAGAGATCCACACACCTGTCAGCCCACACAGATTGCCGCTGTAGCTATTCACGCAAGAAAACTAGAGATTCAGCCCGGAGGAACCTTTAACAGCGAAATTAGGCCCATTATAGACGACGAGAAGGCCATTAAGGCGGGAGTTGGGCCGCTTGAAGAAAAGGCGCTGGAGATCACAAGAAAAACCAGAGAGGAACTAGCTAAAGCTCCACTCCCCAAAACGGTATGGAAAAAGTTTGCCAAATTTTGTGATAGATATAATTTCAAGAAAACTTCTTATTACGCACCAATTGCCGCTGGCTACAATATCAACGGATACGATATGCCAATTGTGGAGCGTATGTGTCAGCAATATGGACCAATCGACGAAAAGAAGGGATGTCAAAAGATCTTTAATCCCATCTTTACTATTGACGTTATGCAACATATTTATTGCTGGTTTGAAAATAATCAAGATGTTAAGGGGTATAGCATGGATTACATGCGTGATTACTTCGGCATGAGTGAGAACAGCAAGGAAAACGCTCACGATGCACTGCAAGACGTAAAAGATACTGCCAATCTTATGATAAAGTTCTTGAAGCTGCAAAGAGGCTTGTTGAAAAAAGTAAAATTTGAAAAGTCTTTTGCCACCGGTGGGGCATATGTTAAATAATTTTTTTGACTTTATAGAGATAGGAACGTCTGATTTTGATACCCTTATAGAGAAGTCCGATGATGACAAGAGGGGCATATCTATTGAGCCAATACAGTATTTTCTAGATAGATTACCAGACAGAAAAAACTGCATAAAGATTTGTGCGGCCATTTCTGATGAAGAGGGCGAGGCTGATCTATACTACATACCAGAAGAGAATATTGAAAAGTACAACTTGCCGGGCTTTGTGCGGGGGACAGGATCTTTATACAATCGTCACCCTTTTATATTAACCCTGCTGGCAAACGAGGCCGAAGACAATCAGCTTCCGGAAGCTCTAGATCCGGACGACATCATAGTTAAAACAAAAGTAAGGGTCACAAGACTTAAAAATATAGTTGATCAACATAATGTCAAGGCAATAAAGATCCTGAAAATTGACGCGGAAGGCACAGACGGCAAAATATTGCTGGACTACTTTGACTGTTGCAAGAACGAAGGATACCCATATCCGTTCTTTATTCAATATGAAAATGTATTATTACCAGAGAGCACAAGACGAAAATTGTTGCTAACGGCAATAGAGGCGGGGTATTCAGTAGCTTTGGAGACTTATCATGATACAATGTTGGTTAGGAAGTTCACAGCCCAAAAAGAAAATGAAGTATGAAATTGAAAAAGGGATTTATGAATACTGGAAACACTAAAAATGATTTTTGACATTAATAATTTTGAAGATGATGATGTCTGGGATTTGATTT
>TARA_R110000824_G_scaffold93685_2_pt1 | contig 19130 bp, 9 predicted proteins | sample TARA_R110000824 | Tara Oceans TARA_R110000824 (sample SAMEA4397747) | marine metagenome | biome: Polar Biome; feature: [MES] marine water layer (ENVO:01000295) within the mesopelagic zone...; material: water (ENVO:00002006), including particulate matter (ENVO:01000060) such as......
GGTTGGCAGGAGTTTGTATGTCAGGGAAGCTTGTGACTGTAGCTAAGTTAGGGGTGTGGGATAGCCCTAACACACCTGACATAACACCTACGACGCCGGTACCTGAGTACCCACCTACTCCCATCAATTGGACGTAAGGTAGTGCGCTACCTGCTGATTCAACGACGAAGGATTGTGTTGCATTCGCGTTTGTTAGATGCCCTGCGGAATTAATATTAGGAGTCCTGGTTGATTCTTGAAGCTGCCACCCAGCGATTGCGGAGAGGGATTTGCTGGTTAGGGAATCGTCCTTTGGCGAGAACATATCGCGTCCGTTATATGAGTAATTCATATTCCCTTCTAATGGGAATCGTGCACGGATAGTACGTAAAGGGTTGTCGGTATTATGTCTTTGTAAGAAAGTTATTCCGCTTGCGGAAATTAAATCTATATTATAGCTTGGATTGGAGGGGTTATTCCATACAGCAATTGAGTTGACCTTAGTAGATACAAACTCTATTCCTGACAGTAGGGTTCTATTCGATTGGTATGCTGTGGACGGGGTTTCAAAAATGTCTAGGTAATTAGCAAAAGAGCCAAAAGCTCCTGCTTCGAGAATTCCCTCTGTTAAATCCACTCTAGTTCCTGCAGTATTAATATAAATATTGTTCGCGTTAACTGCTGGTGTTGCTACAACACCACTCCAATCTGGGTGTATGGAGGATATACTTCCTCCATATGTCTTAGGGAATGCTCTAGAACCTAAAGACTTTTGAATATTACCTTTAATAGAAAAATTATTATTGAAAAATAAGGGACCAAACACATGTGCTAGGATATTAAACCCGCCCGCGTAGCGGTCTCCATCTACCTGTGTCTCTTGGTCTACCCAGCATTGGAGTTGTCTTCTGAAGGAATTGTTATAGTCTTGGTATAGCTGCTGTATTCCTGTACCGAATTTAAAGTTTTCGAATCCTTGGTCGGTAAATCTGTACCACCTCGAATCCTTTCTTCCTCTCCTAATAAAGAGGGTTGTCATTGCCCTTAAAATTTGGGAGCCAAAAACATCACGTAACTGGTTAAAGCTTGATGCGTTGGCTTCGAAGTCTGGGATTGCGCGGGCTGGGAAGAAATCAGAGTCCTGGAATTCAAAGAAGGGTGTAGAGGAGGAGTTGTAGTATGAGTATACTGATGATAGACTTCCACTCGTATCCACAAAGCTTTGTGATGAAAAATTAAACCCTTTCGGGACAAACCCAGGTATATTCAAGCCTCTGTTTTTAAGTACAGGCTGTAAAGCACCCCCGCTCATACCAAACCAGTCGGTAGCGATGGGCTGGTTTAACCCTTGTCTGTTTTGTGCCCAACCAGTAAATTTATATTTTAGGTCCCTGCGTCTTCCTGCAGTTCTTCTCGCGATAATCGCTTTATTTCCTTGTGGGGCGGGGTCAATAGGACCTCGTTGTGTCCCCGAAATACCTCCACTCCAGAAATATCCTTGGGGACCAGTGCCTTTGGTACCATGCAAAGTTGCGGACGGAAGGTATCTTCCGTTTTGAGGGGTCCAAACGGACGGGAATACCCCTACTCCACTGAAGGAGCCTCCAGCTGCCCATGCGCCGGGGAAGGCGGATATTGCGTACGTACTGTGAAGTTGGTCCATATCGGATTGGATAGTATTTACTACCTCCAAGTCAAATATACCTGACCATGCGACTCCGGGGTTATCCGTGTTAGGATATCCATCGGCGTCCGTCCGCGTTCTGTAATAATAATCCTGGATTCCAGACCCTACAAATATTTTATTGAGGGTGTGGAAAGGGGCGAACTGCCGGAAAATATCGACCACGGTAGGAATTCCTTTTCTTCCAATCTTTGTTTTGGCTAGGTTTGTAAAATCATTAGAAGAGAAATCTATAGAAGATGCGTGGAATTTTGAGTGAACTTCAGATGACTTAGAATTCCAGTAATCGAATACACTCATCCCCTCTAAATCCCCGGTGCTAATTACTTTACTATAATTAAAAGGGAGTTCTAGGGACGACGTCATGAACTTGAATGTGTTGTTTGCTCCCCACCCAGGCTCGTTAATTCCATTCACATCTTTAATAGAAATTGAAGATAAAATATAATTTGCTACATTATTAGCAGCGGACGCTGCTACCCCACAACCAGCTTCCGTGTATGGTCTTGATAGAATAGAGGAGAGGGTCCGAACAAAGTTGTCCATGTTCGGACCTACAGCACAGTTTTGGTAAAATCTATTTTCTTCCCAAGGGGGGATAGTTAGGAGAGCGCCCCTGTATTCATACCCGGGTTGCTTACCTCTGGTTTGCTGCGCTCGCCAGAAAGCTGTTTTCTTGTAATGGGTTCCTCCTATATCCAGGTAATGGTACTGCGTGTCCAGTAACTCTAAAATCGCATCTACCACAAAGCGAATATTTGTATCAGGATTGGCTCTGTCGAAGTTGTAAAGGCGCTGGGTGTGTCCAGAAGCGGTTAGTGCGGTATTCCAACTTGATTTAAGGTCAAGGTACTGCTTATTATTACTTATGTCGGTTTCTGTTTTTAAAGTATAGTAAAGAAGGTTTGGGACATAAGATTCCCATAGCTCTTGTACTCCAGACACGGTGTCATTTGGGCTGTACACGGAAGACGGGATAACCATGTTAATTGCATTAGCTAGTGCTTGCCTCGTTCCTTTAGCCTTGTACAGGTAAATAGCTTGTCTTAGCTGGTCCCTCCATTTATCTGGTTCATCAGAGAAGAATGTCCAACCTAAGTATCTTGCTAGGTATTGTAAGAATTCTTCTGGGCACCTCTCAATATCCAATAAGTATTGAATATCCCTAATTGAGGTTTGTACGTCGTAAAATCCATACGCAAGTGCTTTAAGCATTTTGCTCATTGGACCAGCGTTTTCCATTCTACTAACATCAAGTCCTAGGAGAGACGCATTAACGATATCTCTGTAGTACAACGAGTTAGGGTCATCTTCATTCACCCAAACATTAACAAGCGTGTCTAATGCGCTTACAAGCTGTCCTCCGGAGGCGTAGTAATTAGGGGTTAATCCAGGCTCCACATTGTATGTGGACGAGGGGCTGTTGAAGGGAGTAGGTAGATATTTATTTCTTACCGAAACCCACTCATCAGATGTTCCTTTGGAGTTATGGTACATCCACTTGAAAAGGTTGCGCATGCCATCGGACGTCTTTATCCTCTTTCCATAAAATGTATTTTCCATAAGGGAACTATAGATGAATGAACTTACTCCTACCGAGTCACCATCTACAATAGTACCGGATGTATTTTGGAAATATACCCAGCCTAACTTATCAATCAAAGTGTTGGATACTGCGGATACACTTGTTATATTAGGGTCTACGACTGCACTAAATTGCTGGGCGAAGAACTCACTAACATAATTGAATTGGGTGTGAGGGAGTGCGGATGCTAAAAGAAAATCAGAAAATTGACCTTCGTTTGTAAAGCTCGCAAAGGTTTTTCCCAAAGGTCTTAAAACATAATTTTCATAAGTGGTAGGACTTACATCAGTTAAGTTATTAAAGGGGATACAGTATGGGATGTAGTCATTGTTACTACTAAAAGAAGAGACTTGAAGGTTGTACGTCGTTGGACTTCCAATAAGACTGGAGACATTATTAGTAACATAAAGTATAGAGCCCAAGACTCGGTACTGTAAATCCTCTTCCGAGCCAAATAAATTGTACTCAGTTTCGTCATAATACTCAGGAATAATGCGTTTAATTACTTCAATATAATTAGACTTAAAGTGCTGTTGCCCGGTTCCTTTGTCCGACATTGTCATTGTTACACAAGCTCCGTAGTAAACTCAAAATTGTTCAACTGCACAATCTCATTAAAGTTAACATAAATATCTTCTGGGAGATTATCCACTTTAAAAAATCTAATCTCAGGCACAGTTAGCATGAAGTTACTTACGTCTGACATCGTTATTTTTTGACCAAACGCCAGATTGTCTACATTGAAGTACTCCAACAATTTATCCGCTGCCTTCTGTTGAATGGAGTCGGTAAATCTTTTATTGGATTTATCGATGTAAACTGTGGCTACCAAATCTAAAGTTCTTACTACTCCGTCAGAAATCACAATATCATCTGTTAACATTTTGTAATCTTGGAAGTAATCAAGCAACTCCTTTTTCATCGCAAGGGATGCGCGCTCTAGTTGGAGATTGGAAGCTTTTGATAATACAAATAAATCAATTACGTTAGCAGCAGCGCCATTGGTGCGTAGGGAAGCCATACACTTAGCGGTAGTTCCTCCTGTTCCAACAAAAGAGTTTGCTAAGACGTTATAATCTTCACCTGTAACCGCTCTATACTGCGTTCTGAAGAAGTAGGGCGCGTACCGTTTAGCGTGAGCTACCGACTCAGCTGGAGTTCCTCCAGAGCCTTTAGTTGTGTTTTCTAGGGTCCCCTCCACTACGTCCGCGCCGGCATTGTTAAAACATCTCATGGTTGTGTTTAGAGAGCCTTTGGCTATATTGCCATTCCCTCCCCCTCCGGTTCGGTAGGTAACCACAAAGTCATTTCCAGGTGAAGGGAGCCGCCCTCTAACACCATCGCCGAAAGTAAGTACAGCGCCAAAGTTACCTGTGTAGGTTTTTTCAAACACAGTTTGGGTACCTCCAGATGCTAAGAATAAATTGGAGATTTCATTGTATTGAGTTCCTGTGCCCTCGGTAGAAGATACCCCTATACTTCCCTCGATAACTGGACCATCTGTAATTTCAAAGGTTTGTCTAGTTTGGACCCCTCCGCGAAATGTTCCTTGGGCAGTAGTAAATTCCCCTTCAACCAAAAAGAGTCCGCTGGCATAATTGGTGCCGTTAAAATCTTCAGCGCCCAAAGATAAATCCTTAGAGAACATGTCAAGTAGTCCGTTACTAAATTGCTTCGTGACAGTGTACGATAGTGCCACATTACTTCTTTGGTTAATTACCTGGACACTGCGGTCATTCTGATTAATAATAATAGGGAAGGAGGGGGTTACTTCGTTAGGCAGCGTTAACAGTCCTGTAGCTTTAGAGGCTGTAGGACCTTTCATACTTACACCAATCAACTGTAGTAACCTCTTTAGGTTGTCCTCATTTTTAACTGTATCAATGAACATCTCATTTGCTGTCATGTCAGTTCGTAAAGCTAGAACCGATGACATGTACGCAAACATTTCCAGAAGCAGCTGACCTAAATCAGAGGCTGCGAAGTTGTTATAGTCTAGAGGGTAAACGGATTTTAAATAATTTTGTAACGCGGTTCTGTACTGGTCGAACCCATTGATATTATAGTCAATTAGGTCAGACTTTCTATCGTCAGGAACCTGACCTAATTTTAAGAAGTCAGACTCGATGGTTCCATCAAAGCCTGATACATTATACAGACCTTGGAAGTAACGGGAATAGTCGGTGTTAGTTGGCATAGTTATACGAGAACCTCTATCAGTTCTCCGGTTAGTAAATCATCTTTTGATGTGATATAAAGCTCTACCTTTAAGGTATGTCTTTCGAAATCGGGAGTTAAAGAAATACGTTGAACGATAACCCGGGGTTCATATTTTGCAATAGTGGATAGGATTTGGGTTCTTAGTGAATCTATTGAATCTTCTGTTAAGGGGTCAAAGACGGAACTTCGTAAATCAGTACCATAATCTGGTCTCATAACTCTTGCACCTCTTCCTGTCATAATCAGCTGTACCACACAGTCCCTTAAAGAACGGAGGTTTTCATTTTGTGCGAGGTAACCCCCAATACCATCACCTCTCATAGGGAAAGCGAATCCTAAGATTCGTTTCCTGGAGGGGGCATTAATAAAATTTAAATCGAAAGTTGGCATTGTTATGGGCTAGGTAAAAGAATATTATGGAAAAATCCTTTTTGGCTATCGTAATTACGTTTAGCCTCGTTAGTAGTTAGAGGTCGAGAGTAAATCTTGAAACTTCCTAGGAATCCATCTAAACCACTTCTAGGAATAATTCTGTGTGGGATGCTTCCACCTTTACCTGCAGAGAGTGGTGGGTGGTGCTGACCTACAATATAATCCCCGACATTCCCAACTGTTATAGAGGATACAGAAGCCCCTCCTTGAGTATTTTGGTAAGTGTTGTTGGTATTACTGCCTAGGAATCCCTGGGGTCTGTAACTAGTTCCTGGGACCTTAGGGATGTTATCAGTGTACCCACCCCCTAGAATCCAGGGAGTGAAAACGGGAAAGGCGACCCTTTCAGGAGTACACCTCTCATCATAAATAGTATTACCTAAAAAGCTTTCCGTGCTAGGGTCGTTAAAGGAAATGGTGTCCGTTTCTGAGTCTAAAAGCATTTTTACCGCTGTAGGCAGTACCGTGTCTGAAGGGTTTCCTCCAAGGACATCTGTTAGAGACGAAGTAGTGAGTAGCTCGCCATCAAAATTAAAATCTACTTTATTTAATGCGTAGTTAAATGATACACTGATGTGGTGATACGCGGAGCTAACATCTTGGATACCAAACCCGCTAGAGGTCAGTACAGAGCTAGGTATAAACATCCCCGCTTGTGTTACCTGTTCAGGTTTAGGAGATACTCCCGCAGAGCTGTCCCATCTATCGGCAAAACATACACTGTGCCCCCACGTAGTTTGGGGGGTGGTTGGGTAAGATTGGTTCTGTCCTACCGTGGGGGCTATACAGAACTCTAGCCCGCTTGAATACCAGGTATGGGTTCCCACAGCAGTGTTTCCAGGGGAGCCTTTATCCCTCCAACCCATTACCATACCTATAGTGCGGTTCAGGTTGGTTCCCCCCGCAGTAAGACCATTACCTTGGGAGGTATTTGATTGGGTAGACGCCGTGATATAGTTATTAGGTACAGGACCACTATTCTCATTTGCAAATACTAGACGGTATCTGTGGTCATCCGTCATAGCCTTATGCACTAAAGGGACATAAGCCCAGAAATCCAAGGTTACTCCTTCCCGGCTATAAAATAAGTTGTCCAAAGGTCTTGTACCTCTAAAGGGTATGTTAGGGGACAGGTTGGCATAATCCTTGGTTGAGTTAGGTAATCTTACATAAGAGCCTTTGATGTCTTCCCATAAAGGGCTTTGGGAAGCGAACTCATTAAATATAGTTCCTCCAAAGTAAGCCTGCCCGACTCCAGAAGGGAATACAAACGACCTGTCATACCCAACCAGTTTTCCGTCTAAACGGTTGGACCCTTCGGCTGCATTATTAAGTGCGTACAGAATCCCTGATGGTTCGGTCACCGCGTCTGGGTCAAGAAAATTGTAACAAATCAGAAGGTCCTTAGATTCTATATCATCCGTTAAGGATTTGTACAGTGGAGTGATAGCACTCAGACTTCCAGAGGTTTCTCTATGAACCCAGTCTCCATAACCTATGAGGTCCACAGCTAAACTATCCACAGCAGTAGGGGGTTTATCACTAGGAGCTACCACGTACCTAGCTTGGAACGGAGCTATGACAGTGTCTAAGTCCTCCGAAAATAAAGTAATACGTTTTTGCACGTTCAAGGGTATATCACTTTGTTTTAAGTACGAAAAATCATTGATAGGAATTCTAGGTATTTGCCTCCAAGTACCGACTTTAGCTAAAATATTTGCTATGTTCTCAACATCGGTTACGAGCCTTGTTTTAGTGTTGTAATAAACAGTTTGCCCTCCTTCCAAAGTATAGAAAGTTTCACTTTTTAGATGCTCAGGTAAATCTTTATACTCTAACATATACTCAAACGCTTTTCCTCTAGGGGACTCATATTGAAAAAATAATCCGGCGCCTAAAGGGTGTTCGCGATGGGTTACTACAAAGTTATCCCTGCCGAAAACAGCTGCGATATGAAGCTGTCGTTTTCTCTTCCTAATTTTAATGTCATAGACGGAAGCTACCGCTCCAAGCTGGGATGTATACGATTGGACAAGTGCGTCTTCTGCCCCATACCCGTTTGCTAAAATTTCCGTTATATAACCAGACACCTCTGTCATATGAGACTGCTTGTCATCTTGAAACTGCTGAAGTACATCATCGTACCGAACGAACAGGTTGTTGCGCGGGTTAAAGGCGTTGTGCTCGTCGTTTAAGTCGAAAATGGTGTTCACTGTTGTTTCCGCGTCTTCATGAGTAAAGGTTACCCCTTTTCCACCTCTGTTAGATGGGTATTGAAGTTCCCACATACTAGATGAGACGGGGAAGGGAGTTGGTCTAGGAACTTCTGCTGTCCGAGAATTGTAGTAGAGACCGTCCCTTGACAAAACAAATCGACTATCTGTAGAAAGTGGAGGACCAAAATCTAAATCAAAAATAGGGTTTAACTCACCTATGACCCCAGACGCCTGCGCCTGTAGCGCAGCTAGGACTTTCTTGTTCTCCACAAAAGGCGCGATGATTTGTCTCTGTATATATTTTTGGTTGTTTTCAATAGCTGTAACTACTTTTTCTTGAATCTCCACGGGTAGCGCGCCTACGTCAAGCGCAGATAAATTTAATACAGGGTTGGGGAGTTCCCCTCTAGCTCTTTTATCTAAAATGCTGGCGATGATGTCCATCGTAACGTTTATCCCTTTAATAGCAGTTTGTATGTTGGTTATTTTTAACTGGGTTGATGCAATCTGTCCGGCTGTAATAGGGCTTTCTGGTGTCGCGGCAACCCCATAAAAGGAGTTCACCTGCGAAGCCATATCGGCGATGTCTTGGGAAGAGGTATCTTCAGGTACTGTTCCTGGGACGTACACAGGAGCCCCTGTAGGATTCGCTTCGGAATCATTTAACAGGGCAGCACTGTTAGCAGTTGATTTTGCGGGTGCCGTCATGGACTCTTGTTGCTTGGTTGCTGCGGGGGTACCACCACTACCCACACTAATTCTTCCAGAGACAGGGCTTCTTAAAGTGGAAGTTCCATCTAGTTTTGATATCTGGGAACTAGCAGTTGCGAGTTCGACTTGCTTTTCGCCCTTATCTATAATCAAGGCATTGTTCAACCCTGTTAATGCTTGTGAGGGCATTAAGTTGAGGGATTTTTCTGTAAATTTTGTCATTCTTCTATTGTATTTAGGTTACGATGCCATTTAACCAAAACGCTGGCATTTGGCGGGACGTATACGTTTCTTGTGTAGTTGGGATAAAAGCTTGGAAACTGTAAATTATTGCTTTAAGGTACTGCCCTCTTTTCATATTGATAGGACCTACATTACTGAGAAGTCCGTTTATCTCTAAGTCTGTAGCTGCACCTCCTTTAAAAAGCACGTACTTTCTAATGTACCTGGTAGCGGTAGGTTGCCCTTCAGTATATAAAAGTATTGAGTACATAAATGTAGTACCTGTAGTCCCTCCCCAAGGATAAGACCCTCTGAAATCGAGGTTTTGGAGTTGGAAGTAATTTCCAGCGAATAAATTAATGAAGGGGGGGTGTTGTAGAGTGGGGGACCCCTCTCTTAAATCTATTAACATTACATCCGTGTCTTTGTCTAGAGTACCGTATGGTAGTTTTGGTTCATCAATATCATTCAAGGAGGCTTTATGGTAATACTGGGAAGAGGGGGTAAACTCTTCCAACTCAATGCGAATTTTAGCTACAGGTACAGTTGACTGCATCCAGCCTTCCTGCCAGAACTGGGTACGAAATGCGTCCGCAGCGCCCGCGGCTGGAAGTGTACTGCTTAAAGCCGCACTCAGTAATCTTACCTTTAAAACATCGTATGGCTGCAATACAAATTTATCATCGTAATGAACATCGTTCTCACGGGATGTAGAGAAAGCGGGACCATTTTGGTTTAGCTGCCATTCGACATTGTCACTCGAAGAAAATCCAAAATAATTTTTATTTACACTGTTTCGAATACTTGCAGCTACAAAAGGTTGAAGAGCTACGTTCTCGAAATAGCCTTCGTAAGTGCTTCCCAGCGCAACTAGCGAATATTTATTCATGTAACTATACTCCCAAAGAGGTTCTAAGCTTATCCTATTAACACGTTTTAAGGTGGGGGGATAAGCGCCGTTTTCATCAGGCTCCCTATTTTCGTATATCGTTACGGAGGAAGGGTTAAGAGCATATGTTTCCCCTAAAGGTAAACTTCCAGCAGTTATATCAGTAGGTTTTGTAGTCCCCCAGAAGCACAGGGAACTTGTATAAATATCTTGTTCGACGACTGTAATCATTATCTTCCTTGGGTGGTTAGGCTAGGACCAGGTAAAACTCCTCCGTGGACGTGTTTAACGAGGCTTACCCCTCCGGCAATAACATCACCATCACCTATAATGTTGACGACTGGTGTTGTAATGTCAATTCCGTCTGGGGTCATCTTGAGGACGCTATTCCCACATGTTATCGAGAAGGATGTTGCGGCTACCATATTTATATGACCATTATTAGATGAAATCTCTATATTCCCTTTACCAACATTTGTAATAGTATAATGCCCTTTACTGGCGGAACCAATCATGTGCTCGACGCCTCCCTCCACTGACATCGTTTCTATATTACCGCCAGCACGGGTTTTGATGGAGTTGTTATCATTAGCTGTCTCCCCTATACTAGTAATCCTTACCTCATTTGAGTTTTCGTCAATAAGGCGTATGTTTCCTCCGGCTGCGGCAGGTGCGTCGCTAAGAATAAGTTTTTTATTTCCCGCTGTTTTTACTTTTATTTCATTTATCTGTCGTTCAGAAGTATTCTTATCACTTAATGTTATGGAGTGTCCTGCTGGATGCTTTAGCAAAAAAGAATCAGGTAAATTGTTGTCTCGATAAATATCCGCTTCATTAGGAACTCCGTAGGAGACCTGGGCTTCATCTAAAGGTGCCTCCCCATCGTCCTGAATTTCGTTTTTTGTAAGTAGCGTTTCCTCCCCTAGCTTATAGGGCTGGGATTTCATACCAGGTATTTCACGTTGACCTGCGCCGTATAGACCTCCCATCCAATAATACCTAGGAAAGGAGTCATTGTAGGGATTTTTTCCTACCAATACGATAGCTCCTACCCCTGGAACCGCGAAGAGTCCGTACCCTGCTCCCGCTATAGGGGATACATAGTCACAGGTCTGAGGTCCCTCTGGGAAAATTTTGGATTGTACTTTTATTCTACCAGCTTTGTCGCCGTCCTCACACTGTACTACTGTTCCGAAGGCTAACCCACCCAACCCAGGAGCGACGCCTATGGACTGTGCGGCAACTTCCTCCTGTACAGGTGTTTCCTCTCTAAAAGTTTTCATTCTTTCTAGGAGTAATGCGCCGTATGCGGCATAACCGCCGGCTTCTTGAATTTCATCGCGAATAGGTGCCATTATCGTATCGTAGTTCTTGTATCCCTTGCTGTTATAACGTTAAGGGAGGGGTCCCTTAAAATATTTAGTTCCGTTAGGAACCCTTGACTTGGATTTATCTTGTGTTTAAAGCCGGTCATTCTGTAAGCCCCACTTAACCAATGCAGTTGTCCATTAGCGAGTCGGGAGTCATAGAATTTCAAAAATATTACACGGCTAAGAAATTCTTGTGCAGGATTATCTATCTCAGGTATCCCTAATAAGGTAAGGTTAAGAGTAAAGGCTTCCTCTTGAATAGCCTTCTGAAAGTTGAACTTGACGTCGGACATTTTATCCAGCAACTTGTTGTTGTTGATGCGTGACCACACATCATCGAAGTCTATTTTCCGTTGCAAAATCTTCACCTCTACATCGTTCTTCACAACCCCCTCTTTAGTAACACTAATTACCTGGGTTTTTATTTTATTGGAAGAGCCGTCAATTCGAGACTCCGGGAACAACCAATTCAATGTACCGGGGTTAGATATCAAACTAGCTAATACCCTCATGTCTTTAGAGGAGTTTAATCCGCAGATTGCAACTAAATCCTCATCGGTTTGAAAAGACTGAATTAACTCTGGGAACATTTCCAAAAGCTCTCTGTCAATCAGTGCATCGGAGGTGCCCTCGGCGTACGTACCATCCGCACCCTTAGTAGTATTTATAAGCTTGTTTTGTGCTTTTACTAACCTAGCCATTTCTGCGGATTCGCTGGCGGTTACTGTTCCCGTCTCATGGGCTACAGTCAATATAGCAATTTTGTTGGCTAAGCCTGCGGAAATTACATTAGTTATTATGTTTTTTGAGAGGGTCTGGTCACCGTCAAAGAGTTGTTTCACATCATTCCACTGTCGGGCTGTATAGTTACTTTGAGCTAACTGAACCAGTATACGCATGTCTCCCGTGAAATCTAATTTAGCCACAATAGAGTTAGGGGTTCCGTACTCTAACCACAGTACTTTAGAATAACTCTGTTCTTTATCGGGGTCCCCTTCGGCTAAACTGAGGTCTGTAGTCTGCGGGAAGGAAAGTATAGGGCGGACAAGAGGGTCACCATACTCGGATTGAATCTCAGCGGAAGGACCTATAACTAAAAAGACATTGTCCTGCGAGTTACCATCCCAATTATACTGTTGTAAGGCAGGTGCTGTTTTAGTGAGGACTCGTTTATCCTCTTCTGAAAGGCTGTTTACCTGTATAGGTTGTACCATTAACTTACTGTCTCGTCCAATAATAAGCCTATTGATATTGTTAATTATCTTTTCTAGAAACGTGCTTATGTGAGGGGAGGCTGCTGGGTCTCCCATGGAAACGTATGCGTTGGAGAACTCAGCTACCTTCTCTGCCCATTTAGGTCTTGTTCTAGTAGTCTCCTCTAAGACCTCACCTTCAGCTAAAGGAGGGGGTTCTGGGCTAACCGTAGTTTCTTCCTCTGATAGTGCCTGTGTCTCCCCAATTAGCTTATCGTAATTGGCAGCAATCTGAGTCGTCCAATACCCTGTATTTGTTGTAGGTTCTAGGTAAACCAAAGGTGGGTTATCTGCCATCGCATTTACCTTGGAGGCATCAAATCCGTTAGGGATTTGATTGGCAGAGAAGATTACCCCGGACGCATATTTAGCATACTCCTTAAACTCGCCAGCAGGCAACTTATCGTACTGTGCAGCAGAAAAAAGTTCCATTGTGGTAAGGTCGAGCAATGGTACATTATAAGGAATCGTGGTCTCATTGGCGCTATTTAAGGGACCTGTAAATAAATAAGTTCCTCGGTAACCCGGGAGTGCATTGGTTGTTGTTATAACAGGGACACTTACTTCGATGGGGGTAACAAGACTAAAATTGAGACGAGCATGTGCCAACTGTGCAACATCGAATTTTGCATTTAATTGCCCTAAAGTAAATGAATACTTCAAAGATTTATCGTAATTGTTATAACTACCTACAGTGTAATTCTCAGCGTTGACCATACCTGCGTCCATTAGCAAAGGCGCAACTCCTTTATTTAAAACCGTCACTTTTTCAAGGGGGGTTAAAGGTCTTATACTTTTGCTCTCTGGAGGGGCGAGAGTAGGTTGTAACGGAGCGTCCGCAAGCCATATCTCCCCTCCTTGTTCGTAAGGGGATAAAAGCTCATTATTCATCTCCTCATTTAACCAAGGTATGCTCGTCATGCCATTTATATCCGGCGGTTCCTCTCCCTCATAAAGAAAGTAGGAGGAGCTATTGTCGTCCGTAGAGTCGGGTTGGTATAACCAGAACTCCCTTTCGTTCAACTCAACGGCACCCTGCACATTCATAATCTTGATTTTTATAGGGTCATTGCTTTGTAGAGTTGGTTCGCTTTCGCCAGGGCTGTACCATTGTGGTTTGTGGTACATCTGAGTGTCGTTATCGAACTCGGAGTGAACATCAGAGGTAGCCGTCGCGGTCGGGAAGGGTGGGCTAGGCATTGTAGCTTTCCTCGCTTCTGTGTTCTTGTAAGGGACTCTGGTTATAGGTTTGGCATTTCTACGGATTGTAGCTGCATCTTCTACAAACTCTATTACAGTTCCGAAACTCAGTTGCGATGCACCATATGTAGTTAAAGAAATGTTTGGAGGAGGCATTTGAGGGTAGCCAGTTCCGCACCCTCCTGCATAAGTGGTAGGGGGTGGCGTTGTCCCTAAAGGAGGCACGAGATTCGCGCAATCTAGAGGAGCCAACGGTGCCCAAGGCAATGTTAGTTGCTTACCTCCCACTGTAGTAATGTTTCTAATAGTCCCTAAAAGAAGTCCTGGTATATCGGCTGCCGCTGCTGTTGGAGGGGTGTCCAAAGCCATCGGCCAAAACCCTAACATGTTAGTACCCCTATCCTGAAGTCTGGTATACCTGGAAAGTACTTGAGGTCTAAGCAATTCCGATTGGATATTGGTTAGCTGCTCAGTACGAATAGTTTGTTGAGACTCCGAAACTTCCGCAGCAGCAATATCTGCGTATGTTTTGTCCTTAGGTATGTTTTCTGTAGTTACTTGGTTCTGTGCAGGGGGTCCTTTTACTGCCTTTGGGTCATCCACACCAGCTAATTCCCAATTCAGTCCTAACTGCTCGAAAACTAATTTATATGCCTGTACTAAAACCTGTTGTGTAACAACACCCTTTACCCCTCTATCTATAGCCGTATCACTTACCAAAGGTCTATCTAGCATATCCTCTATCATCTTAATTTGCTCTGTGGATAAATTGCCAGCAGATATTACCGGAACAGAAGATGTATCCGTAGGTTCTTCTTCACCGGCTTCTTCGGCGGTGGCGGCTTCAGCCTTCTTCTTTTCTTTTGTTAGCTTATCAGACTCAGCCAACCCATAAGCTACTGAATAGACTAAGTTATTGAGAGGGTCCGTGTAAGCTCCCAAATTAATAATAGGGATGCAGTCAGGGTAACCAGCTACGTAGTTACCTATCAGCTCGGTGAGAATCTCGGAGGGTCTTCTTAATGATTTTTGCCCGTTAGACAAATCTCCTGCGGATACGCGAGAGATAAAGGGTCTTTTGTTAAACGAAGGATTGTCCCTTGAGAAAGTGTAAAGGTCTACACATTTAAGCTCAATAACTTTATCTTTATCGTTGGAGACCATATATTTCAGGTCCGATATAACCGCCTTGTGGATACGGGATAACCCACTTTCCGAGTTGGTGCCATAACCAAATCTCAAATAAATCCGAGGAAGAGCTGGAGGTTCATTATTTGCTAAAAAGGCAATGTCTTGGTCTCCAGTAGCCCTTGACACGGATTTCATTCTTGCGTCTCTATCAGAAGCCTCTTTGAATTTTTCAAAGGTTGATTCTGTAGAAGGAAAGACTGAGGCATAAAAACCTATTAGCTTATCCTCTAATTCGGTGGTAGGGTTTAAAATTCTTATTTTATAAGAAGAGCTATTTTTACCACGGGTAAAGTCAGCCTCAAAAGATTCAAGTAACCCACGGGAATTTAAAGGGTCAGACAAACCGGCAAGCCCATTTTTAAGAGTGATATCACTAGAAAGTTTGCTTCCCCCTTCATCACTAGACAGCAGGTCGTTGCGGTTCAACGACATATAAACTGCCGCGACCTCGTTTGCATTATACGCGGCTGTTGTTGATTTGGTCATTTTACAGTAAAGGGAGGATAATCTGCTTACCCGCTTTCAGGTCTACTTCGTAATCATACGCATTATTTGCTTCCACGACAACCCACCATAAAAGTTCGTTGCCATATGCAGCATAAGCTATTAAATCAGGACGTCCTTCTAAATCGTTAGTAATCACGGCAACTCTAGCAGTCTCAGGGTTCTGCAATGAGTTTACAAAGGTTCTATACTTTTGAGACTGTCCTATATCTGTTATAGTCTTTCCTCTATGAGAAATAACTGTTCCTTGAAAAATATTTTGTCTATCACCAGTTAATGCCATTATATTAGTTTCCCGGGTCTGGAGTTCTTGCGGTATTCCTTCCGTCCCTGTAAGGGGGGTCAATACTACCTAAATCAGCAATAGTATCCCACCCAGGGAGATTGCCACCAATTTCGGGGTTGCCCCATTGATTGCCGTTAATGTTTCTCATTTCCTCTAAACTTAAAGATATTTTTATTCTTTGGGCGGTTAGTGACTTGGTATCATAACCGGCTTTTTCGATGGGTTGAATTTTATAATCCGTTATAATACAAGGAGTAAAATCATACATCGTACCCCATTTTAGCTCTACTATAGGAGGACCTTTGACAGGCATGGATGCAGTACCTATAACCGCGCTACGTACATTGTTTATTACCTTCTGAAGAAGTAAGTGGTGGTGGACCCAGGACTTACTAGTGCGCATCATCCACATTAAGGCAAAGTTCCAGTAATTAGAACCCTGACTCCCTGCAGTATTGGTGTTAATCCCGCCGCTTGTTTTCCACCACCTGTTAGGACCCCATGGTCCATCTATTGAGGTAGCTCTATTGCGCGCGGCGGTAGTTAGTTCCGGGTCAGATTTTGAACCTTGGTCACTTCCAGTGTCTCTACCCACAGTGTCTCTGAGATACTTTTCGATAGCCTCAACATCTTTGTAATATCCTACGCCCCCGTGAACCCCAAATACCGAATCCATATCCTGCTTGGAGACCATAGCCGCCATGTGAATTAAACTGTAATGAATATCAACCTTAAATTTACGTGCCTCACTTCCAGTGTAAAGCCTTACGGGCTCATTCCGGAGAAATATTTTAGTGCTTGCGTAATTAGCTTTCCGTGATTCCGTAATCATCGGGTTCTCGTAGAAAGGAATCCATACTGTTTTTTGCATGTCATGAAAGTTTTTCGTAGGAGCATAGTTAAAACGTAGCCCCCCACGTCTTTCAAGAGCCTGATTAATTTGAAACCTTTCAGCAGTGCCGAGGGTTTTGTTAAGCATACCCAAATCAATTCTTGTTGGAGCTAATGGGTCAGGGTCGGGAGGGAGTGGTATAGGCATTATGCACCTCCTACTGAAAACGGTGTAGCTCCGCCGGTGTTATTATTTGCAGCGTCCACCTGAGTGGCGCGCTGTTCATTAGCGACCTCATTGGCTTGCGCAATAGTATCTAAGGATAATAAACTCTTAGCGAAATAATGTGATAATTGTGTCATTGGTGTTGCTTTCTGTTCTTGTAACTGAGCGCGCTTCATATGCAAATCCTCCTCAGTCATGTTTCTGATTTCGTCGTTAAGAGCCATACTCTTTTCCGTATTCACAGCGATTCTTTCTAACTGGTCATCAGTAAACCCAGCTTGTGAAGTAACTCCCAGTTCCATCATGGATACTTGGGTCTGTTTTGCGAGATTCTTGGTAGTCTGTTTCTCCTCTTCTTTCCCGTCAGTAGAGTACCCTAAGGTAGTCTTAGTGATAGCATCTCCAGCCATTCCGTCAAGCGCAGCTGCGACTAAAAGCGATGCACCCCCCGTAGCAGGAGCTAAAACAACTCCAGCACCATAAATAGCAGCGCTAACTAAACCTCTTTTAACCCCATCCCACACGTTACCGGTCTCCATCCCCTTTGCTACTCCAGTTACGACAGCGGTGATGGGACCTAAGACCTTTCCTAGCCCTTTAGCAAGGATACCTCCTGATTTTTTAAGGACGCTGAATCCTCCCCCGCTGAACACGCCTTTAAGGGACTTTGAAAAGGAGCCAAATGCGTATTTCATTTTACCCGCAAATTTACCAAGCTTAGAAAACTGTTTTCCTAACGCAGAGGAAGCTTTACTTAACATACCAGGTTTACCGGCGGCTCTGGTACCGGACGTCAAGGCTGAAGCTATCTTGCCCGCCCTCATAGCCATCAGTATAGATGTGAGAAAGCCTGCGACCGTGAAAAAGCCCGCGATAATAGCAATCGTATGTTGACCCATTAGGTTTGAGACTCTAAGAAGTCCCGTTGCAACCCCTTCCATTACCTCTAAACCCTCCAACTGTGTACCTCTAGTTGCGTTTTGGTACGCTTGGTCAACAGAGGCTTTTGAGAGGTCCTTCTGCTTTTGGTCGGTATTACCTTTTATAAGCTCTTGAGCCCAAGACACACTCTCCAGTTGTTGGGCGAGGTTAATATCCTGCATAGATAACCCGAACCCCTCTGCGAGGGGGTCTAAGGCTTTGGCAGCACCTGCACCCTTCATACCACCTGTCATGTCATTTAACTTTGATATTATCTGCTCAAATTTTGCAGCCATCTCTTCTGTGGTTTCTTGTCCGGTAAACACGACGCCCATCCGGGCAGCCTTATCGAACCCATCACTCCCGGCTAAGAAGGATTTTACGAAGTCAGCAGCCGCGCCCTGCAAACTAGTATTGCTTTGGGACATCATAGCCGCTATTTTATTCGCGTTGGCAGCCGCTTCTGGACCCAAAGCTACCGTAGTTTCAACCATGGCATCCTTCATACTGTCCACGGCTGAAATTAGCCCCTCTATCGAGTCGCCGTTTGCGGCGGCGGTAGAGACTAAAGAGTCTACCAGTTCAAGCTGGCTCTGCTCACTAAGACCTAGCGCTTGCACATTGTGCCTCATTAAACCCATAACGGCTTTATTATTAACTCCTTGAGCCTTTAACTGAACAGATAGTTTGAGGGAGTTGTCGCTGAAGTTGTTCATGCCCAGCTCTACGGCAGTTGCGAAAGCCTGTATTTGCTGCTGTGCTCCAGTAGACGATTCATTAAAACGCTCCATCGTCTTACGACTTCCTTGGGTAGATAAGTTTACCTGAGTTAATGATTTCGAGACATCACTGTTCATCGATTTCAAATCACCTAAAACTCCTTTTAAGGTGAACATACTGCCTGTTAGCCCAACAAGCGCCGCCGTGTTAGGTATTATACTTTTACCCAGCTTTTGAATTTTCTTGGTTGATGCCTTAGACGCTCGCTCACCTTCTTTCGCTGTTTTCTCTTCCTTCGCGCCTTGTTTATCTGCGGCTTGTGACTGGGCATCGGTCTTCATAAACTCTAAAAGTTTATCAAGTTTTTCCCCCAAGTCTACGAAATCTGATTTTTTTGCCATTAATTTAAGTGTGTACTTTATGTAGGGCTCGTACCTTATTTACATTATACGTTCTAATACAGCAATCAGGGTCATCGTCGGAATAAGCCTTGATGTCTGAGTAGGATACGGACCCAACTGGTAAGTCGCCGAATTCTAGAATCAATTCATTCTTTGTATCTGACCCTAAGTCGTTAAGATTGACCCCGGTGAAATAAGTGCCTCCTTTTTCAGCTACCCATTTCGGAGAAATCATAATAATTAAAGGTTTGGGGTCGGTAGCCGTTTTAGACCTGTAATAGAAAGTAAA
>TARA_R110000824_G_scaffold65022_1_pt1 | contig 19123 bp, 23 predicted proteins | sample TARA_R110000824 | Tara Oceans TARA_R110000824 (sample SAMEA4397747) | marine metagenome | biome: Polar Biome; feature: [MES] marine water layer (ENVO:01000295) within the mesopelagic zone...; material: water (ENVO:00002006), including particulate matter (ENVO:01000060) such as......
GGTCTTGAGAAAATAGAAGGCACTCCTACCCGACAGCAAACTGAAAGTACAGACCATAATACCTTAAATGAATATGTTTCTTCTCTTTCCCCACTAGAGCAAAAAGAATATGAAGAAAATCCCCTAGCCTTTCTTGAAGGAGAAATAGATAAGGGAGGTAAAGATGTTATACCTACATTGAAGGCTTTATCTGCGTATAAAAGCTTAAATAATCTAGAAACTCAAGCAACCGAAAGTGACGTAGACCCTAGAGAGAATCAAGCTAATGATGAAGACCCAAGAAATCAAGGTGGTGATGCTGCAACTACAGCGGCAATACTAAAGAAAATGGGTGGAGGGCAATCTACTGTTGAGAAGATGAAAGCAGAGGAAGAACAAAAAAGGATAGAAACGGAAACATTAAAAATAGACAAAGAATTAGAAGACCACGCAAAGAAAAGGGGCTTTAGTGATTGGGTTCAAGTCCTTACTGAAAATGGGTATACCGCTACTGCTGAAAAATTTAATTCATTAACCAAAAGGGAGATTACCGAAGCTGCAAAGAGAAGTGAAGATGCTCTAAAAGGTCAAGAAGATGCGAAAAAAGCACCAGATGAAGATACTCAAAAGGATATTGACAAAACCCAAAAAGACCTTGATAATCCAAAGGGTTTTGATGAAGAGCAGAATCTATTTCAAGAAGAAGGTCAGTCTAGTGAAATATTGGCAAGTGATGACAAAGTATTAAGAGATAAGATATTAAAAAAACTAAAAAAGCATTTTCCATTTGTGGACATCAAAACATTCAATGGATTAATCAATGTTCATGGAATAGATATAATAGGGTTTGCTACAGAAAGAGTCGTGGCTTGGTCAACAACTGACGCTAGGCTCGATACATTACCTCATGAATTTGCTCATATATATGTCAAAATGCTAAAAAACGAGAATATTATTAAGTTGGGTATTGAAAAGTATGGTACAGAGGAAAAATTAGTACAGGCGATTGGCGAGTATTATACTAATCGCATGCGTACTAAAGGAGCAAAGAATAAAATAAAAATATGGTTAAAGCAATTTATCAATAGATTGAGAAGGGTTTTTGGTGTTGAGCCAAAGAATGAAAAAGATGTAATGGAGTTTATTGCTGAGGAATTCTTTCAAGGAAGATGGCTTGGTATTAATGTTGAGGTTGGAGGGGGTTGGATAGACTATCAATCTAAAACTATTGACGATATAGCCGACCTTGGGCATGCTATAGAAGAAGCTAGTGGAGCGGATGGGCAAAATGGAGAAGAAACTGACTCTAATTTAAGAAAATATCAATCTGATTTAAAAATAACAGATATGTATTCAAATATTCTAGGCATTTACTTAAATAAGAAAGAACATTATCCTAAAATAATAGACTTAGCTGAAAAAAGTGATTCATTTGAACAGTTTAGAGACAATTTATTCAATTGGGGGAAGAATTTGGCTGAAAAAAGAGGAAGAGAAGGCGATAATAAAATAAAAAATAAAGAAAACATGACAAAGGAAGAAAAAAATAAGTTGCATTTAGACTGGTTGAAAGCCAATAGAAGAATAGGCAATTGGATAAGCGGTCAGAAAGAAACTTTTGGAGATGACAAGAGGATATACCAGCATCTTATATACGAGGGGCAATCTCAATTGCTTGAAACAAGGGGTCCAGTAGATTTAGCCCAAGATAAACTTCATGCAACTACAAGTACTAGAAACTTCGTAGAGCAAGATATAAGAGATGGCAACCATAAGCAAAGACCAATTCTTTTGCCTATTAAACAAATATTAAAGAAAATAAAGAAAAAGGATGGTTCATTTTTCTACAAACCTGCTAATCATGATTTAACTACAGCTAGGCTTGATGAGATGCAAAGTGACCATAGGAATAGCTTTGGGGCAACTCTTAAGAGAAGAGTGCAGGAAATAAAGCAAATTGCGATGGACAAAATAGATGAAGGTGTGGATGCTGCTACTGTTAAGCATGAATTAGTAGAGTCATTAATTGCTTTAGGGGGCGATAATATAAGTGCCAATCTTCTTAGTCTTATAGGCTCTAAGTTGGGGGATAAATCAGCTCTTATCTCTACGGTAGTTAGGGAGACTCCAATGACACTTACCCCTAAGAGTTTTAGGAAAATATTAGATAATGCTTTAAATAATAAGCTTATAAAAGACAAGCATTACAATATTATGATAAGGGATTCAAATCTTGAGGGTATGGAAAAAATGGATAGAGATATTATAAATCTTCCATGGTCACAATATATTCTCAATCAAGCAAAGTCAGATATTAGCATTAATGATTTACTGAATCAAATTATGGAAACAGATTTAGCATTGCTAGTTGATGCTAAAGGTAAAATGGCACAAAGCCTTGCTCAATTAAGATTTTGGCAAGAAGTTAGAACTCCTGACTATTTTATGTATGAGAATAGCGCTGCTGATAGTATGGTAAGGCTAAGTATCGACCTAGCAGAAGGGATTACCCCAAAGGATTCTGGTACTGGTAAGTTGATGATAATAGATAAGACCGCAACCGTTAGGAACACAAAAAATAGTCAAGATGATTCAAAGTATGAATATGATTTATTTGATGGTGCAACATTTACTGGTTCTAATTATTTAAATAGAATAGCAAAAAGCATAGGAGCGCCAAATGGAAAAATATCACAGTTAAAAACATTTATTAGACAAAGAGAGTATAATGAAGAAACTGGTGATACTGATTACTTAGGCATGAAACATATGATGTTTGCAGCTTATGAGGGAATGGTAATAGAAGATAGCGATGGTAATGAGATTGCTAAATTAGTTAAAGACGGGAAGGGGACTTCTTGGCAAAGCGCAGAAACTGGTGAATTATTTGATATGATTGCATCGCCAAATGAAGCTAAGATGACTTTTGGTGGATTCGCTAGTACGCAACAAAAAATAGATGCGTTTGGTGATGGTGATTATGAAAATGGTTATTATAAAATACATGAAATAAATGAAAACTCCGTTGCAATTACTCAAATATCCAATAGGAGCAAGACTAGTGCTGCTCATCCAATCGCATTTGCAGAGTTCTTGCTTGACATGGGCTTTGATAGCGATGAAGTAAAGAATTTATTATCTGAAATAAGAGGTCGATATATTCATGTGGTCAATCATTATACCGATGTTATTAAAGGATTTCATGAGAACCCTGCCCTTTTAAAAGAATATATAACTAAAAAAAGGGATGAAAACGAAGTTCCAGACGAATTAGATGAAAGAATTGATTTAATTAATAAAAATGGTGATGGTATTTTTCATAAATCTCTCTATGACCATATTTTACCTGTACTTAATTCAAGAATTATTCAAGATGGCATAAATAAAGCAAGGTCATATAAGAACGATTCATCTATACTGTATTTAAAACCTATAGCCAATTTACCTCTTAAGGAAATGGAGGATGCGACTGGTCACAAAGGCTTAATGTCATCTGCTCAAAATAGTACTGTTTTCAATCACATTTTAGGTCTTGCGTTGAAGGCTCAAAATTTGTCATTAGATAAGGGTCAAGCTCCGTCTGATTTTCAAGTGATGATTGATGGTGAAATGAGATATTGGAATAAAAGAGTTAGTGATGATGATGTAATATTAAATACTGGTTTATCTTTTGGGAAAAGGATAGATTATTTAAATCAATATTTAGCTGAAAATGAAGTATGGACTCTTGTGCATAGAAATCCACTTCAGAAAGTGACTGCTCCAGTTTTAAGGAGACTACATAAGTTAGAGAAGGGAAGTCACGGTGAAACATTTATGATGTCATCAGAGGATGTGAAGGACATATTGGATGGTGACTGGGATGGTGACAAGGGGGCTATAGAGTTTATTTCTGATACACATATTGCCGCTATGGAGAAATGGCATGAATCTGATGCTCACTCAGAAGCATCTAAGGTATTGAAGCTTGAATTCTTTGGGGAAAGAACTGATAGAGATGAAGATATATCTGATACGAGTGCCTTATCTAGGAAAGACACGGAAGACGCAGTGTCACGAAATGCAATGTCAGATGGCTCTACTGGTATAATGGTAAATGCTATGCAAATCTCTAGACAATTATTTCATAAGAATTTTGAAATTGCAACTAAGCTTGGCTATAAATTAAAGATAACTAAATTCAATCAAGATTCTAGTAAGGGTGTAGTCATGGATTATTTACCCCTATCTACTAAAATGTTAAATCAGAATAATGGAGATTTAATTCAAGTATTGTTTAATAATGGTGATTTAATAGTCGATAAAGATGGTAAAGAAGTTGAAATAAACCAAGCAGACTTGGGAGAAGGTGTAGGGGGTGAAGCTCAAGGCGCTTTATCTGTTGCTTCCGATAGTGAAATATATCTTAAAACAACAAAAGCTAATGAGTTGTCTCTTTTATTCCAAATGGCTGTTGATGGCTCTAAGTATAAATTTTGGTCTGATATTATTAATAATTCTGATTCTACTCCCTTTGAATTTGCTATTTCAAAGATATTTGTAAGGAGTGATGGGAAACCATTGTCTGATGAAGACTTAGCAACAGTCACAATAGCGTATGGTATTCAAAATGTAAGTCAGATGAGAGGTGGAAGGACTGGAACTGGTTTAGCAGCTACGTATGGTATAGCTTTATCTCAAAGTGACTCTCTGCTGAATAGGATAATGAAAAAGATGGGGACTGATGAAAGCTTGATGACCCCTAATAAGAAGGGAGTAGTGAAGGGTACACATACGAATGTTCAATATTCTAAGAATTTTCGCATTGAAATGGGGAATAAAATTGCAAGTTATGGAGATGGGTTTAAGGGACTTGATGAATTTGATGTAACTATGGAAAATAATATTACACCTGTTGAGTCTATGTTAATGAGTACTGCTCATAAAATAAAGGAAAGTCAAGCCTATAGAAATGTATCAAATGAAATTTTGAGAAAAGAAGCCCATGTGTATGCCCAACAGGCTTTAATGAAAAGTGCATATGGCTCTGATTTATATGCTGAGTTTCTAAGTGGAAAGTTTCAGGACGATTTTAGAATAGCTGAGGATTTTATAAGTAAAAAAATGGAAATCCCAGACGCTGGTACTAGCGCATTGTCTAATACTATCGGATTGTATTCTAAACCTGGAACAACAACGATTTCCTTTGACCAAATTTGGAATATATTAAAAAAATCTACACAGAATCAAAAAGCAGTACAGGTAGATACAAATGAAGCATACGCTGGATTCATTGATAAGTTTATTGATAAGTGGGAAAGCCTTACACCAGAGTCTCAGGCTTGGGTAACTTTGAGGATGCTTGCTGGGACTGAAAATACAATATATGCAATGGAATTATTACCTCTTAAGTTGCAAAGCAAGGAAGTTATGAAGCGTTATTACGCACACTATGGGCAGGCTTTTGAATCTGGTGATACGAAAAAAAGAATAGAGGCGGCTGGTGGTGTAGAAAATCTTGATTTGATTCCACCTAATATAATGCAAGAAAAAATGCTTAAAGAAGGCAACTTTAAGGCTATGCAAAATAAAATATTTATAAAGCATACAGAACAAGAAAAAAAATCAAAGTTGTGTAGATAATGGATATCAAATTAAAAGCTGCTGATAGATGCCCATTAACGGGTGAAACACTTACAGCAGCTGATATACAAGAAGCGTCACATCGTCATGATTACAATGTAAGGTCTTTAAATATAATTGCATCAATAATTGGATTTCCAAGCAAGAGGAAGGCTCAAATAGCTTTAAAGAGGGTAAATGAGATTGGAGATAAAAAGTCTAAGAAGAAATATGAAATTGAAAAAGAGAAATATACTGCCCACAAGTTATTACTTGATTTATTAGAAGAAGATATTATGAATGCATACGATTCTGTTTCTAAGAATGCTCCAAACCCAGAAGAGCTTGCCAATCCAAGCCTTATTCTAGGAGGATGGAGGCAGGTGTGGGCTGATAATGGGCAAAGTTTAATTACTCCTATTTCTCTTCAGAAAAGTGGAACTAAGACTATTAGAAGTTTGGCTGGGCTTACAAGTAGAATTATAAAGAAAAGAGATTTACTTAAGACTAAAAAGGGGAATAAGATACCTAAATATGTTATAGCTCTTGCTCCACCTCAATTAGTCGCTTCATGGGCAGATAGTTATGGAATATTAAATCCTATTATTGAAAGAGTCCTAAGACAAAGCGATACAAATGTTCAGCAAACAGCAAAGTACCATAGGAAACTATCAAAAACGATTGGCGAGATGGCTGATTTTTTCAATGCGATTACTGTCCCAACAGATAGCAACCCTAACGCTCAGTTGAATTTAAATAATGGATTAATGTCCTATAGTTACACAAATTATGACACTGGAGAGACAGAGGTGTCTGGCTTAAAGGGGGTAAGGATAGCGAAAAAAGGTAAAAAATGGCATAACCTGAAAGACTACGGGATAGGAGACAGAGTTATAATTACTGGCTCAGTACCACGCAACGGTGAATTAGGTTATAATTTCGTTAAGGAAGACAACCCAGCTGGTGAACCAAAATGGTTGCCAGCAACTAGTTTCGATAAAGACACAGAAGAAATCGCTTCTCTTTTATCCGATAAGTATTCCAATGAACTAATGTATGAACTTGGAAGTGGACAAACAAGATACATTGTCCCTAGGGTATTAGATTTAACTACTGATGAGACTGGGAAGTTTTTACTCAATAATGAAATAGGCGCTGATTTAAAAAAGATAAAGATAAAGTTAACTGAGATGGCAGCTTCTGCTGCCTTGGCTGAAGAAACTGGGGTAGGAAATAGAGTCCCAGGTGTACATACTAAAATACACAAAGATGATAAAGGAAGGGTGTGGGAGTATAGGTACATGATGATTAAGCAAGGAGAAGAGGGGAAGGCTACGAGTGGAGAGAGATATAATTTGTATTTATTAGATAAAGCCGAAACTCAAGCAGGCAAAAGAGTAAAGAATGGGGAGCAAATTAATTTTATAGGAGAGAACCTAACTGTTATTGATGGCAAGGCTACAAAAGAAAAAACTAGTTATGATGCAACTGAATTAAAAAATGTAATGGGTGGGGAAGGATTCTTTAGAAGTATGGGTTATAATGATTTTGGTAAGCACGTTACTAAAGACAACAAGCCTATATATGGTAGTCATAAAAAACAATTTACATCTTTTGAGAGAATGGGACAGCAACCAAATGAGATAGCGATGGAAGGTGTGTGGAAATTATTGTCTGAGCATAGAAGCGTATATAAAGAAGCATGGTTAGAAACATCAGTTAGGGCTAGAAAAACTAATATTAATAGAGCTATGTGGGATAAAACAGTTAGGGCTGATTTAAAAAGAAATGGTAAATCTAGGGTAGATAATGAAGTTATTACTGAGCAGGAATTAGATGATGAGATAGAAGCCTATTTTGATGAACTATATAATATGGGTGGTATTGAGCATAATTTAAATAGAGATGAAGAAACTGGTGAGTTAAGAATGCCACAAATGTATGCAATGCCTAAAAAAGAGAATTACATGCCATCTCTTTATTCTAAAGAAAGCATTGTACATAGTCAGTTACCTAGGCAAATAACAAGACTTAAGAATAAGATTATTGAGTTTCAAAAAGCTGGAGATGAAGAAAAAATAAAACAGTATGAAGAAGGGCTTGTTCACTTACAGTCTTTAATAAATCAACATACTGGGGATGATAAGCCAGACCACAACATACATGATTTAAGCAGAATACCTGGATTAAAACATATAACAGCATGGACAAACCCTCTTGATGTTAGGAAGGATGGGGAAGTTCTAACTGATTATTTAAATAATATGTATAGTTCTTTAAATAGAAACGATACTACTATTGAAATGCTACAAGCCTTGCATCATGGTAATCAAATTCAGGATGCCAAAGGAGATGGTTTAGTTCATGGCGCAATGAATTATATGGTTAATCGTGTTAAAATAGCGTATGGTGATACAAGTTCGAAAGGGATGACTATACTTGGGAATCCTAGGAGCTATGATGGATTGGGTGAAAAATTAAATGCCCTTCCTCATGATTTAACTGGTGGAGTTAAGTGGGATGGAAAATCGGCTGAAAGATTAACTAAGTGGATTACAGCACCTATGACATTATATCATTTAGGAGGCTCGGCAGCTGTTGTTAATAACACTCAGTTTGTAAATAGGTTTATTAGAGTTGGATTTAAAGGTCTTAATAGGGCTAGGAAGCTTTTGAAAGGGAAGCTCACAAGGGATGATTGGGAAAAGTATGTCGCAAATACTGGTGTGCTAAATATATTATCTGTATTTGAAGATATAATGTTGACAAATGGCGACCCAAAGTACAATCACGCTGGTTTATTTAATATTGCAGGAGTACCAATCCCTACAAGAAACCTTGTTCATTTTGGAAGACTGCTTTTAAAGGGGAGACAAAGTTTTATTGATGGAGGTAAAGGGTTTGAAGAAACTGATACATTTTTAGCTATGATAGAAGCTAGGAATAAAGGAAAATCACAACAAAATATACAAAATTTGAGAAATGCTAATGAATTATTAGAAAGTATAGGTGATAAAAAACTTCGAGAGAAAAGAGCCCAGTATTATGACGTTTGGACACTAGGTGAAGACCAAGCAGAAAAAGTCATAAAGCAATCGTTTAAAAATTTAGTTGGTGAAGTATCTGATCAGCAATTGAAAAAAATGGTTACTTGGAAACTTGGTTGGTGGTTTAATGAGCTTGGTGGTCCAGGAGATGACATATTCACATTTACAAAAACAGAAGAAACTCTTAGGTCATACACCGCTGTTTCAGCCATAATGGATGCGTTCGATAAAGGGTTATTAGGTGATGGGAAACCTGAAGAAATGTTTATGTCAGACGCTGCTGTAAAAGTCGCAAGAAACGCAGTATATGCAGAGCAATTTGGTATGACTCCACCTCATATGGGAGAACTATTTAATGGATTTGGAAGGGCTGTGTGGCAGTATAAGCAATATCCAACAAATCAAGTAATTCATGATTATCGTATTTGGAAAGCATTTACTGATGGTAGTTACGATATGACTGATAGCATAAATAGGCTTACAAGTGCAATGATAGAAAGTGTTAATCCTAATTCAACAGCAGAGGTTGACCAAGAAGCTATTCAGATGGCAAGATTTTTATTCACTAGAGCAACTGCAACGGTATTAGGTTCGTTAGCATCAACAGTCCCTTATATAGGGTATATGCTTAGGAACGCTGGTGGTGGAGGTGGTAAGTGGGATATTTCTTCTCTTATAAGGGGTGCTGAAAATCCAATATTAGCTACTACTTTTAGAATAATGACGTATGCTGTGATAGCTGGAATGGGAGGAGAGGAAGATGATGAAGACTTACTTATACCCTTCGTGGGAGTTCCATTATCTTTCCTACTCATCCCAGTCCTTATTGGTACTATGGCTCGCTGGTCAATTGGCGCTATTAGTTCGTTAGGTGAAGATTAGCTATACTTTTTTAATATTTTTATTAGAGTTTTTACTTCATATTTTGATTGTCTAATAAGTATTGAAATTGAATCTATTTTTTCTAGTAATCCCGCAAGATATTCTATATACAAATCTTTATTAGACTCTCCAGATTTCATACGAATTTGTTCCGAATGTAAATTTTGTTGATAACCCTATTTTATTCATTATTGAAAATCCAATATCTATGCTTTTGTTTCTGATATAGGTCGTTTTAAATATCATTGGGAAAATTGATAATCTCGTATCAGTTTGATAGTCATGTTCTGATATAATATTTATACAATGAAATCCGAAAGTATTATCGCCATGATTATGAAGTACTTCTAGTTCTGGTGGTTTCATAAAGTCATTCATTATTTTGTTATCCATTTAGATTTTTTATTTGTAACAATGTTAAATCCATATAGCGCAATGCAAATAGCGTCAGCTGTAGCTAATGTACTTTTTATGCCAGTTTTTCTAGTCGCAATTTCTTTTATCATATTCTTTCTATCCTTTTTGATTTTTGGCAATTCTCCGAAAAAAGATTGCCATGTTCTTGGTGTTATAAATTCAGTTTCTATATCGAAAGAACTAAGGATTCCTTGCCACATTCCAAAGTTGACTCCAAATTTAAAAGCTGAACTTCTTCCGTCTGTTGGGAATGCGTGAACATTCTCAATATAACAAGTAATATGTTTTGCGTCTTTTCGTAGCATCTTTACAAATGAACTCATTTTCTGTACTGTGTCTTGACATTTATAGGCAGTGCATATTTTAGTATTAATATTATTAAAGTTCCATGTTATTACTGCTATCCCACCACTTTTCCCTGGGTCAACCCCTATTAGCATATTAGAATTCATGTATAACTCTATCTTTATCTATAATTGTTTTATTTCTCTTTGCTTCTTCTAACATTTCTTCTCTAGCTGTATTAGGACTTGAATAAAATTTGCATTTACTTCCATTGAATCCCATAACATATGTTCCCACTTTTCCATATCTCGCTTTATCACAAATAATTTCTATTTCATGTCTATTGTATTTGTCATCATTGAAATTATATCCATAGAATACTAATAGTGCTGTTTCTGCTGTTTGCTCTATAGTACCACTTTCTGCGAAGTCTGCTAGTCTAGGTCTTGGTTCTATTCTTTTTTCAATTTCTCTATTTAACTGAGATATTAATATAGCTGCACAATTTTCTTTTTTGCAAATCCACTTGTATTCTGTTAATATGTCTTCAATTTCAAATCTTCTATCTTTGTTTCTTTTATTGTCTACTTTAATTAATTGAATATAGTCATCAACTACTACATCTGGTTTTTCTCTTTGTATTTCTCTTATTGCATCATCAAGTGTTCTTATGTCATCATACATAATTAGGTTTTTTAATTTTTCCTTTAAACTATCAGCCATCATTTCAATAGATTGCATTCTTCCTTCTTTTATATCGCCAACTCTTAGGTCTTCATATTTTAAATCTCGACTCTCCATTATCATAAACTTCTTAATCATCTCAACATTAGACATTTCTCTGTTAAATACCATTACTCTGTATCCCTGTTTCAACAAACTGTTTACAATATTGATACTTAGTGTCGTCTTACCATGTCCAGGTCGCCCTCCTATCACTGTAACTTCTTTACGAGTCATTCCTCCTGCTATATTATCTAGCTGAGGATATCCAAATGGGATAATATTCTTTCCAGTTTTCAATGTTTCTATTGTTTCATTTATGACTCCACCTATTTCTTTCTTTTTACTTGGTGCTATTTCTAATAATTCACTAATTAATCTTGAATGTTCATTTAATAAAGTTTCTACACTTTCATCGGAATTGTCAAAACTTGTATTGTATAATTTATATGCTGATTTTATAGATTCTCTTTTTATGTATTTTTCCCAAACTATTTTTGCGTATGTTTCTGCTTTTGCTGTAGATGGTACGTCATCTGGTAAACCAGTAATATAATATAATGTCAATCCACTTTGTTCACTTTCTTTATTAGTGCTTCTTATTCTGTCTCCAACTGTAACCATATCCATTGGTTCATTTTCCCTATGCATTTGTTCCATAACTTTCCATAGTACTTTATTTTTATCATGGTAAAAAGCATCTGAGTTTCTTATCCATCCATTGCATTTTTCAAATATGCTTGCTCCGTCTAACAATATTGAACCTAATACTGCTTCCTCAGCTTCTGATGAGTGAGGATATATTTTTAGGGTCTCTTTTGCCATTTTCAATCTCCCATTAGTTTGAGTTGTATATTTACTGGATTATAATTAGTTATAACCAGTTCGTTTTTATAATCACTTCCATGTACTTGTCCTGGATATTTAATAGGTATCTTTTTAATTTTAAAATCTTTATAAGTGTCATTAACATAGTCATGGTTATCATATGAAATCATAAATTTTCCATCTTCACTGTCTATTTGTTTACACATTTCAAATAAAGCATCATGGTCATCCATATCTAAAGAATGAACATAATAATCACCCCTTTCTCCTGCTATAACATATGGAGGGTCAAGATACCAAAAATCGCCCTTTCTTGTGGGGTATCTATGGAATAATTCTCTGAAATCCAAGTTCTCTATCATAGTATCTTTTAATGCATCTCTACTTGTTTTTAAACAATTCCACATCTTGTCATTCCATTCAGCTTCTTTACCTATAGGATTATGAAAATTTGTATTAAAGGCGTTCTTTATTATATAGAAATATTTTGCTGCTCTTTTTGGGTCTGGCATATAGATATACTCAAGGTCTTCCTTTAGCTCTTTTTTAAATCCATCAAAAAATGTTCTGCTCTTAAGTAAAGATTCACAATGGTTGATAAATATTTCATAATGATGCATCACTACCAAATACAAGTTAATTAAGTCGTTATGTTTGTCATTTAATACATTTAATTTTGCTTTACGTTTTCTGAAAAATATACTTCCACCTCCTAAGAAAACTTCAATATATCTGTCATGTTTAGGTATCATTGGAATTAGTTTTCTGCCCAATTCAAACTTTCCTCCCATATAGGGAATTATTACTGGGCAGTCATACCATCTTGGGTCAGGCATCCTTATAGCTCTCCATCCAATCTGTTAAGAATTGCTTAGACATGCTTTTATTTATTTCAAAAGTTTCCATTATATATGGTGTTGCTCCAAACATATTAGTTTCCCCAGATTCTTTTAAGTCATCTAAGTAATTAAACACATCTTCTTTCATTTCATCATATTGCCAATCTCTTTGATATTCTTCTATTGCATCTATGTCATTTAATGTTATTATGTCCATTTTCACTCCTTTTTTTAAATTCTTCTCTTAATGTATTTATTAAGATTTTTAATTTACTTATTTTGGCTTCATCTAGAGGTGTAAAGCCTATGATTTTTGTTTTAATTTCTAAAGTACGCTCTATTCCAATGTGATATTGCGCAAGAGCATACTTTTCAATCCAATAATATTGATTACTTGGATAAAGCATGGGCGGACATTGTAGTTGTGGATATTACATTGACCTTGACATCTATATATATCAACTGCCCGCCCAACTTTACTTAAACATACTCGATTGCATTGTTCTCTGACGTTTAAGCTTGCGCAGCAGCTTTAGCTGCCCACTTTTTGACATTTGGGAATATCTCTTGTTCCAATTTATGAGTAGACTTGTAATATCTATTCATTTTATGAGTAGCGAGATATGTAGCTGTATTTAAAAGTCCCCAATAGTCTTCTGGCTTGTTGGCAATAAGATATTGCACAAGATATTCAGACATCTGACTTGGAAACAATTCAACAAGTTTCATGATATCGGTTTCTTTTAATTTAGTATCTGCTAGTATTTCGAAGTCTAAGCCAACTTTAAGACTATGATTTATTGTGTTTTCTATTGCCCATTCCAAATTGTCTAGATTTTTGTTATTTATATTATGTTTATAGTTTTTATGACCAAGTGTTACACCTATTATTAATCCATTGCTACATACCAATCTAAATGCACCAGCCAGTATGTGTACTTGCAAAGTTCCATCGTAACTATTTCTGATTATTATCTCTGGATTTAAAAGGTCTTTTTCACCAACTCTTATTTCAACATTAGGTATTACCCATTTCCATATTGACCTCTCTCCATTGCCTAGGCTTATTGCTTCTTTTAATTCAGCTTTATGTTTTTTTAGGATTGGTACTGCTGTGTCTATTATCTCTTTATTAGTTACTACTTTATATTCATTTGTCATGCAACTCAGTATTTTACCAGTATCTTCTCTTGCAATGAACTTATATCCAGTATTTTGAACTTCACCTTTAGAATTGTGTATATCAATTCCTATTGCTGGTACTTCTTTTACTGGAAATAATGTATCTGTTAACATTAATCCTCCTTTATTGTTATTACTGATGGAGGTTTGCCCCTCATCAATAATTCGTTATTTGAGACTGTTTCTCTATTTGCTTTGAAATTCAATATCATAGCTGTTAAGTATTTAAATCCCTTGCCTTTATGATATGTCTTTTCTGATAAATAGCGATTAACAATGTATTCTACTAGCCCATCATCTATTTTAGAAATGGATTGATAAAACATATACTCTCTATTTATATCATTTTCACTTGGAATACTAGCCATTATGAGATTAACAACTTTTATTAACAATTTTCTAGTGTATTTAGTTCTTATTCTTTTCAATTGCATTATTTGCTTAGAAGGATTGTATTTAGCTTCTTTTTGATAGCCACAAACGGGGCATTTTTTATTTTCCATCTTTAATGCCCCTTGCTTTTACGATACTCCTGCACCTGCCACATTCTTTTTTGGAAAGAAAATATGCCATGCCCCAGTATTTACCGCATTTACATTTTATATGCCTATCGTCTGAATGGTATTTAACTTTCACCTCTGTATCCTAAGCTCCTAATAATGTCATTTCTTGTTATTCTCTTTCTTTCTTTATACGCTTTTTCTAATGATACTCTTTCACATTCAGCACAATTTGAAAAAGAATTTCCATGTTCACAAATGTGCGCATTATCATACATTTTCATTTCATTTTTTAACATATTATCTGTTAATAATGTGTCTGTTATTTCATTGAGTACTTTAAATGCGCTATCTTCTTTATTCGCTCTCATGGTTTTATGTGCTTCTATGAATCCATCTGCTATTTCTTCTGCTGTTCTTCCAAGTGCGTCTGCGCAATCAGAAACTTCTTCTATTAGTTCATCTCTTTTATTGTGTTCGCATAGATATGCGATATTAGACATACTTCCCATTGATTTTTACTCTCCCTTTTGGAAAATACCACCAACCATTCCCATTTTCACGAAATAGTTCAGCTCTATCTTCCAAGTATTTTTCATTCGTTAGAGGGTTGTCTCCATAAGGAAATCCCCTTCTTTGTTTTCTCCAAGGTATCTCAACATAATACGGACGTTTATTCATTTTCTATTTTATTGGTGAATAGAAAGTTTACAGTTGAATTAGTGTCATCTAATTTAGTTTCTATTCTATGTAACCTCCATAAAATGCTGAGTAACATCATTAGCATCATTAGCATGGTAAATTCCCAATATGGGAAATACTCTGTGCTAAATAAAACTTCCCAGTAGTATCTCATTGTTTTTCTCCTGTTATTAGATTAGTCATCCATTGTTTAAACATAGATATTAACATGGCAATTATAAAAATACCAAGAGCCCATATTAGAACAGCAATCCCTAGTACTAATGAATTTGCTATCCATTCTGCTATATCAAACATTATCATTTTTTGTTCCTCCATTATGTTCATCAGCTGTTGTTGGTTCTCCATCAAGTGAAGTTTGTGCAATATCTTCAATCATTCCAAAACTGTCTCTTAGCTCGCAACAGTCAAGGATTTCTTTCATAGCATTTTCATATCTTCTTATTTTAGTTTCAAGTTCTCTTATTGTTACTGCGATATTCTTATTACCTTCTTCGTATCTCTGTTCACAATCAATACATATTCCAGATTCATTCATTGTAGGTTTGTCACACCAGTGACATTGAAATGGTGTAGGCATTCTTCACTCCTTATGTTATGAGGGGATGCTCTTAGTTAGCCAACCAAGAGATTTAAGAATAACATTTGTCATTACCTTTAACATCCCCTCAAATTTCAAAAACTTCCGTATCTGCACCTATTATTGTTTTCCCAACAGGCATATTATCACCTTCTACGATTATTACTTTAGCATTTGTATGGCATTCCAAAAGTACTCCAGTTATTGTGCCAGTAGAAAACATTGTCCCAGGTTCTAGTTCTTTTAGATATTTATATCCCTTAGCTGGTCTCCACTCAGGCTTATCTTTTAAGGCTTTTTCAGCTAATTTCTTTATTTTCTTAGGAGTTATTAGTTTTTTCATATATTTTATTTATTTTATAAAGTTCATGTAATAATTTATCACATAGTTTTTTATCTCTTCCGTCAGTCATGTATTCTTTTTTTGAATGTAAAGCTTCCATTAACATTTCAGCTTCTTTATGCTTTTCAAATACTAAAACTGGTACTTGCATTGATTTTGCCATATTGTCCTCATGTTGTAAAAAGCTAAGAGAGAGAGGTCTGACCTTTTTCGCAAGCCTAATGCATATAGCTTGCTACTCCCCCTTATCTTTCGGGTTGCGGTATATTAGAAGGGTAAATCGTCTGCGGTTACTTCATCTGCAGATATAACTTCACCATCGCTCCAAGGGAATGCATCAAAAACTTTCCATGCGAATCTCTCTTCACCATCTTTCTCGTATGTTTCCTTGTTTAACTTAACAAAGCAAGGGTGTCCAATGATATCAGATTCTTCTACTACTGCAAGAACTGTATCACCAGTTTTATTTACTGGAAAAACAACACCAATACTTTCAAAAAACTCTTTGTATTGTCTATTTCTCCATCCTTGACCATCGTCTGGATTAGGTGTTAACCATATTCCTCGAGAATTGAATCTCTTTCCCTTCATAAAGGCGCCAGAAACTGTGAGTTGTTCTCCGTCTTTATCTTTTTCAGCTTTATATGTCCCATCTCCATTTTTAACCATTTTTGATATTTGAGTATTTTCAACTTCATCAGCTATGACGAATGTTACATTAAATACCGTTTGTTCTCCAGCTTTAGTCTGAAGCTCTTTACCTTCTAGAGCTGCAACATGGGCTGGATATACTCCAGGTACTATTGGAACAAGTCCATCTCTTGATTCGTTAAAGGTTGTATTTGACATTTTAATCATTTGGTGTTTTCCTTATTTGTTAGTTGATTTGATAGCGTATTTTCCTACTAGAGAATTAAACTCATCTTTAAGCTCAAGCATTTTTTTGCTATAGCTTGATTTACCAATACCTTGAAAATATAACTGAGGAGACACAAGTGTACCTTCTGTTGTTTTAAGATATCGTTTATTATTTCTACGAATAGAAACAAGTCCTTTTTCACGCATTCTATTTACTGTTGATTCTTTAAGAATACCTGCTTCTTGAAGTTCTTCAGTCTCTTTTACTGTTAGTTTTCCCATTTTTATTGTTCTCCTGTTCTGTTTATGAGGTCTTCAGGCATAGGAAACTGCCCACTTTCCTCTATTGTGAAAGAATTGTAACTGACATTTATTGTTAATTCTGATTTATTTTCAGTTTCAAAACACATCATGTTTTTACCACAAAAGTTTTTAGTTCCTTTAAACACTACTCTTGTGAATATTTTACCATCATTTTGACCTATGGTGTATTCTTGACCTTCTACTAGTATTTCCGTTTCTTGTGTGTTGTATGATTTCATCCTGCTATCCTTTCTAGTTTTGCTATTGCTGCTTTGTAATTAGATGAATTTATTTCTCGACTTTCTAGCTTTTTAGCTATCTCATCTGGCATTTCACCTCCAACACGTTGGGCTCTATTCATTACGGTAGAATGTTGTTGGTCATCTAGGTTAGGGTCTTCACTTCTGTATACATCTGCCGCTATGTCCATATAAACATTAAGAGCTTTTTTCATGCAATCTGTATTGGCTGATTTAATATCATTACCAATATCTACAAATGTATCTGACTCTCCTCTTTTTGTTTGTATTCTATGAGCAGCTACCATATCACCTTCTCTCCATAACCCATTGTCAAACCATTTTAATCTGCCATGTACTACATATGCGTTGCTACCCAATGCTTCTCCTTTAATTATAATCCAAGACCATCCTGGAAATTGTTCATTTGCCATATTCTTCATATAACTAAGCTCAACATAGTCAAAACCCTGTCGTTTTTTTATTAATCCTTTAGGTGTTTCTATTTTCCCAATATTTTTATGTTGTTCTGTTATTTCTATTAATTGTTTTTTTATTGATTGTATTGATATTTCATTCTCATCAAATACTTTATGGTTTACTAAGACTGGTTTAGACATTTACACTCCTTTACAGTATATATCTTTAAAACTACAGTATCTGCATTCCCAATTTTCCATAGGTATGCCATACGTTCCTGGGGTTAGACTGTCCCACTCATCAACTTGAATATTATCAGTATAGTCATTGAGTTCTTCCCAATATACTAAAGCATCTTCTATCCATTTAGTAGGCACTGTCTCTTCTCTTAAAGCACTTGTATCTTTATTATACCACAATAAAGACATTTCTACATTACCATAGACATCATCTTGTTGTTTTAATGCCTCTGTATATGTAGCAAGTTGTAAATTATATCCTGGATTCCCTTTTTTATCTGGCTTTCTTCCAAATTTCATTCGCCATTTATAACTAGCACAGGTTTTTATATCCATTACTTTTAAATCACCATTTTCTTTATCAATTATTGCTATGTCAACATGACCAACTACATTTAATTCTGGTATTTCGATTCGTTGTTCCATTGTTATATTATATTTATCACCAGCCATTTCTGGACTTGCGTCAATTGATTTTTGTATATCTTCATGAACAATTGTTCCAAGTCTCAACAGTCTCATAACCCTATCATCCATTTGAGGTTCTTTCATTTCAGCTCTTCTTAACAGTTGCTTCTTAAAACAACTGCCTGCTGATGATGCACTAAACCAACCTTTGTATGATGTGTATTTCTCTCTAGTCTTAACCTGCTTATCTCTTAATTCAGCAGCGTAAATACCTTCTATATTTATCATAAACTCTCCCTTGTAAGCCCCCAAATTTAATAATATTCAAACTTAGGGGCATTAACTATTTAGTAATATTGTGATTGTTCTCGCATTTTCTTTGCTTGATTTTGTCTGCCTTTATAAACTTTATCATCCCTTAATTCTGGATGCTTTGCTTGAAGTTTACGTCTACAACGAGTAACAGATTCTGATTTAGTAAGCTTACCATTTCTCAACATATCAAGAAAGTCTAATGCTGATACTTGGTTAACACTATCATGACATAATCTACGCAAATCATCAAACCAGATTCTTGACATCAATACTAAATCTGATTGTTGATATTTCTTATGTCCTTCTTGGAGTGGAGATAATAATCTCTTGACTCTCTCTTCTAGATGTTTACCTACTAACATATTTCAAATCCTCCAGACTCTCCACAAAATCTGCCAAATTGTACTATAAGGCTTGCGGATGGTGGATAACT
>TARA_R110000824_G_scaffold77767_3_pt1 | contig 19066 bp, 19 predicted proteins | sample TARA_R110000824 | Tara Oceans TARA_R110000824 (sample SAMEA4397747) | marine metagenome | biome: Polar Biome; feature: [MES] marine water layer (ENVO:01000295) within the mesopelagic zone...; material: water (ENVO:00002006), including particulate matter (ENVO:01000060) such as......
AATAATATAACAAAGGAGTTAATATGAGAATGTGGATGATTCGACCAGAATTATTATGTAATAAACACTTATTAGGGGAGCATGGAGAATTACATAAATTCATACCATCCTTCCATAAAAAATATAGTGTAACCAATCGGGTATCACCAGTTGTTCAAATAGAACTATCTTCATATCAATCAAGACATGATGAATTAGCTGAAGAAATGTTAAGCAGGGGTATGAATCATAAATCACCTCTACCTGAATTACCTGATTTTTCTTATCTACCTAATGCTGATTATAATGCAAAAGTAGACATTAATAAAAGTATTGAAGATCTACAATCAAGATGTAATGATTGTAAAGTTTAATAAATGTGGTAAAATGTGGATTTCATACTCAAGAATAATGTGTTATATTCTGGGCATAATTTAATAATAAATACAAGGATTTCATAATGGAAGTTGAACAACACCCAAACTCAGTTGTGATAGAAACTCGAGTTGATATCCGTGAGTTAGCATCAATTCACAAGTACTTTACAAACAGAGGATTAGTTATAACATCTCGATCCGATCTGCTCCGAACAATAGTTAATGTATATAATGGCACTGTTTGTAACGATAATCCTGAATTAAACTTTGAAACAGTACACAACGCTTATACATACCTTATGAGCCACGGACTACCTTTTGGTCAGCGTGGAACTAAAGGAAGAGCAAAAGTTATTCGTGCCTTACAAGCTGAATCTATTCAAGAACAAGCTGTTGATGAACAAATGTCTAACGTTGATAAAGATAAATTTGATGAAGCCGTTAAGATGATACAAAATTTGGATGCTATGTCCGATGAATGAACAAAGCAAACAATCAGTAAAACAATACTGCGATCGTAAATTTCTTATTGACTTTTGCCAAAAGATTCTGTAAATTCGGGTATGGAAAAAATACATGATATTGAAAATTTGTTGGGGCAGTTAGACGAATCTACTTTGAAGGAGTTCCTTGCCTCAGTAAAACCAAAAAGAACGAAGGAGAAAACTAGCGGTTCCTCATGGAAAACCTGGTATCCTGAGTTAGTAGTAAAATGTGCCACTCGTAAAAGAGTAAGGCGCTTAATTAATAACAATCAATAAGGAGAATACTATCATGGCAAACGAGTCATATAGCGCAACTTATAATGCTAAGGATGAAGATGGAAACGTAACTTCATCTGATCAAATCTCTGTTGAATATGATATGGGAAGTAACCTATCAGAAGCAACTGAGAAATTTGGAGAAGAAATCGTGTTTGCTCATTTTAAAGCTCACGCTGCTGTCTCTCTTCAAGCGAGGATTCGTGCTGCTGCTAAAGCAGGAGACGATGCTCAAACTGCAGTAGATACATGGGTACCTGGTCAAGTTACTCGTAGAGGTAAATCACAAGTTGAGAAAGCAACTGCCGTCTTTGAAAAGATGAGTGGTGATGATCAACAAGCCTTCATCGAAAAACTGCAGGCTGCTGCTCAAGGATAGTCTAAGGCAACCCATAGTTCCAAGCTCCATGCGTAAGGTCTTTTTGAAACCTTTCTTTTAGCCCTTACATTGGATTAAACGAGTGAACTAGCCTTAGATTATGGGAGGGTTCAAGTACTGAAATTGCTTTTCATGAATAGCCTATTTCGGTGCTTGGCTCTCCCTTAATTCTTATGTATAATAAACCACTAGTTATCGTAGATAACCATGTAGAAAGGGTAAACATTACTTACCCTTCATCCCCTCTTATTACCCGAGAAGCCCTAGACAAGTTATTATTTGCTATGGCTAGATCTGAAAACAAATTTCATAGAAAGATGCACGAAGCAAGAGTTCCTGAAATGTGGACTACTACGTACATTGAAGAATTAACGCCTAACAGGTGTGTGTTTGTAGTTGTGTATGGTTTTGGAATAGAAGATCCTACACAAGAGCACATTAAATACGAAATTAACACTCACGAACTATTAAATAATCTAACACCAGAGAAGGTAATAAAAAGATGAATAAAGTATTTATAGTTAATAAGAGTGGGCATGACTTTCAAGACGCTAACAGGTTTGGAGAGTTAATCTTTTTATCAAAAGGGAAGATGGATAGATATGCAGTTACTTCTGTGTATCGTGAATTTAGTGAATATATAAATGACTCTAGTAAAGACGATTGGATTCTTCTTACTGGGTTAAGTTCAATGTCTGCTATAGCTTGTGCTATCTTTGCCTACAAATGGGGGCGTCTTAATTTATTATTATATAAGAATAATAAATATGTAGAAAGGCGATTAATATTAAGTGAACTAGTGGATAAGGAATAATAATGACTAATAATGACATAGTAAATAATGCAGACATAGTACAAGAAGTTAAAGATATTTTTAATAATAATATAGTACCTATAGGACCTTGGGCAATACAAAGTACTAATACCTTAGGTGTTTATGATTTAGTAGATAAAGATGGATGTTGTATCTATCAATTATCAATACCAAAGGGTTCAGCTATTAATAGTGCTGAACGTGCAGGAGCAATAAAAGTAATTGAAGACTCATCATACTTCCTTAAGATTCTTGTAGAAGAATATGATAGACTTGTTGATAAGTGTATTGACTTAAGAGATACAATTACGGATACAAGAATAATGTTAGAAAGAAGTGAGTAGAGTCTTAGCACATCTGAAAGTTATCACGGGCTTACTTGTAACTGAGTAGTATTTCGATAACGTGATTGAACAAGTAGGATGTGCTGATAATGTTAGAAAGATGCGAGTAGAGTAAAGGATGAACTAGTTGGCAAACTAAAAGTACTCGTTTCTTGAGGCGACCCTCTCGTCTAATTGAGTAAGACGTCTGGTTAAATATCTGGGAAATGGCAGTTCGAATCTGCTGAGGGTTACAAAATAATAATAAGGATAAATAATGAAAAGATATAGTAAAATATTAATACTTAGTACTATAACATTTATAACATCACTATTTGTATTCTCATATTTAAAGTGGTCATACGCTAATACTTGGATGGAGTTTCCTTTTGAGTTTATCTGGTTATTGACTACATCTATTTCAATGGTTATTGTGTTCTTAAGTGCTATTGGAGTGCTTACAGAATATAACCGCAATATAAGGAGACTCAATAAATGAGTAATAATGTTCAACCAGATAAAACGTGGAGGATCTATGATTCTAGTAAAGTACAAGAATATATGTCTTGTCCCCGTAAGTACTTTTACAGGTATGTCTTAGGTTGGGATACTGATGAGCCGAATGTTCACTTAGTTTTTGGTGAAGGTTGGCATAGGGCTATGGAGCATATACTAAATGAAGGCTATACTAATAATGCTATCAAAGATGCTTATTCCCTATTCTTAAAATACTATCGTCAGCACTATAGTGAAATACAGGATGGAGGAAACTTTCCTAAATCCCCCGACAGTATAGTTCCAACACTTGTTGAGTACATACAGAAATACAAACATACTGATAACTTTGAGGTGATGTATACTGAAGTTGCAGGGACTGTTCCTATATCAGATAAACGAGTTGTTCACTTTCGTATGGATTCTATAATGAGAGATGACACAGGGATATTTAGTTTGGAACATAAAACTGGGTCTAGGTTAAGTCAAGCCTGGATGGATCAGTGGCCTCTTAAAATGCAGGTGGGAACTTATATGCACGTCTTACATTCTCTGTACGATCCTAAAGATGTATATGGAATTAAGATAAATGGAGTTATTTTTAAAAAGACTAAAAATGATTACATTAGAGTACCTATCCGTAAAAGTAATGACATGATGAACGCTTGGCTTTGGAACATCAATCATCAGATAGATCTGATTGAGTGGAACATGAATGAGCTGATGAACTCAGATGACACAGATAACGTATTAGCAGCATTTCCAATGAATACAGAGTCTTGTATTAATTATGGAAAAGTCTGTAAATACCATGACTTCTGTAGTACCTGGGCAAACCCTTTAAAACGTGCTGACGAACCACCTCAAGGTTTCGTTAGAAAGTTCTGGGATCCTAGCTCTAATGAAGAAGACGCTAATCATGTTATGCACATAAATAAAGATAAGGTTGTTGGAGAAGCTTCAATAACTTCACTAAAAGGAGAATAATAATGCCTACACCTATGAAGCCTGACTTAATTGTCTCTGGAGCTAATCTCAGAGTAATTAGTCATACTCGAGCAAAACCAAAAAAGAGAAAATACACTCCATCTTTAATGTCGAAAGTCATAAAAGGCGGTAAGAATTTTCTATCTTCACCATTTAAGAAATCCCCAATAAGGAGTTAATAATGGCTGAAAGAGAAAAGTTAACTATGAATAATGAGTTCGCAGAAATTCGTAATAGATATCAAGCGATGCCAAATCGTGAGACCTTTAACGGAATAGTCTATGGATATATGGGAACTGGTAAGACCACGTTATTAGGTACTGCCCGTAAGCCTGTGCTCATACACTCGTTTGACCCTGGTGGAGAGAAAAGTCTAGTTGATAAAATTGAGACTGGGGAAGTAATGGTAGATTCAACATACCAAGCAGAAGATGCTAAAAAACCTACTGCTTATAGATCGTGGGAAAAAGAGTTTGACCGACTAAGACATAAAGATGGATTCTTTGAGTCAATAGGAACCTATGCAATTGATTCTGTAACTACATGGTCAGAAGCATTAATGAACTCTATCTTAAAAGCAGGTGGTAGGGCAGGATCAATTCCTCAAATGCAAGACTACCTAGTTCAAATAAATACTCTTAGAGATGCTATTAAGTTAGTTACCTCATTACCTTGTGATGTTATACTTACTGGTCATGTTGATTCTGAAAAGGATGAAGTGACTGGGAGGGTAACCACAGGCGTAATGATTACTGGTAAACTCAAGGAGAAACTTCCTTTGTTAATGGATGAAGTTTATATGACTATGTCAAAGGAAACAAGTAAAGGAGTCGAGTATAGTTTACTTACTAGGAATACTGGTTTGTATAAGGCACGTACTCGAATGGGACGAAATGGGCTTTTTGAAACCTATGAAGAACCCAACATTAAAGCCTTAATAGAAAAAGCAGGTGTTGATAGTTCAGACAAACCCTTGCTAGTTTAATAACCGATTGCTTTGTTCAGTTAAAGTTCATAGCAACAAATCGAATAAGGAGACTCATAAATGAGTATACTAGATTACAACCTGGATAATGTACCAGACGAATCAATCCTAGAAGCTGGTGAATATCAATGTAAGATCTTGTCCGCAAAGTCTAAAGACTCTAAGGCAGGAAAACCTATGATAGAAGTAGCACTGGGCTATCCAGATAATGAAGAAGCAAAAACCACTTTTCACTATCTATCACTTCCTGCAGAAGATGATGATCAGTCGAAAACCAACTTAAAGTTAAGGAGTTTGAAGAACTTCTATGAAGCCTTTGATGTTGACTACAGTGGTCCTGTTGATATGGATAACTTAATAGGTCTAACCTGTTTCGTTATTATCACAGAAGAAGAAAGTGAACAGTATGGTGCAAGTAATAGCGTAAAGCGTTTTCTAGCATCTAAGTAGTAACTTTTTCAACTGTGTATGAGGGGGCAGTATTTCGTCAATGTCGTGCTGCCTCCTCCTTATATTAGAGAGTCTAACCTATGAAAGATAAAATAAGGAAAAAGCAATGTCGAAGCCACATCGAGACTGGAGACCAAGACTTAGCATTGAGATAAGTCAAGACCAGTATGAGCGCCTTCAAAGGTTATTACCTTGGGGTGTAAAGAATCAACTTTTTAGAGTTTTAATAGATGACTTAATTAATGTTTTAGATAGTGATGAGGGTGATAAAACTCTCGGTGCTCTTTTATCAGGTAAATTATCTTTAAATGATCTTAAAAAATCATGAGTACTATAGATGATTTAAGGGAGAGCATACTATCCATAAACCAAGAAACACTAATGGAAATGATGTTAAGTATTCGTGCTAATAGACGAGTATCTAAATATAAATCTAAAAATAAATCAAAAACTAAATCGCCAATAGTAGACTTAAATAAAATTGCTTTAGGATTAAGTCCCGATGCTGCTCAAGCACTACTAGACGCTATAGAACAAAAAAGGAGTCAGAAGTGAAACTTAAAGAAATACCATTAAATGAAATAGATTTTGGTGATCGTGTAAGAAAAGATTATGGTGATATTAAAGAACTTATAACTTCATTTAAAAAAGAAGGTATAATTCAACCTTTAGCAGTAATGGAAATATTTTGGTCTCCAGATGATGGGGATGAACCTGCTCATAAGTATTTATTACTTGCAGGAGGTAGAAGATATACTGCCGCTAAAGAATCCAAAATGGAAAAAGTTCCTGTAAGAATATATGATAAGGAACTTAATGAATCTGAAATTAAAAGTATAGAACTTGCTGAAAATATTTATCGTAAAGATTTAGATTGGAAGGAGGAAGTTAGACTTAAGAAAGAAATTTGGGATCTTCAAAAAGAAATACATGGTGAAAAGACTTCACGAAATTCTGATGATCCTGGAACATCTAAAAGAGAAGTTGCTAAATTGGTTGGAGAGAGTGCCTCAGTATTCTCAGAGGATATTGCCTTAGCTCAAGTAATGGATTCTGTACCTTTATTAAAACAGGCTAAAAGTAAAACAGAAGCCAAGAAGTTATTTAATAAACTTAAGGATGATGTAATTAAAAAAGAAATATCCAATAGAATATCAACTGAAAAACGTGAGTCGAGTACAGATAAACTTCGCCAAAGAGTTATAGATGGTTATATATTAGGAGACTTCTTTAAAGGGGTATCAAAGATAGAAAAGAATACTATAGACATTGTTGAGATAGATCCACCTTATGGAATTGATTTAACAGAACAAAAGAAAAGTACAGATTCTATAGGTATATCTACCCTTAATTATAATGAAGTTGCTCGAGAAGAATATGAAGAGTTTTTAACTAATGTAGTTAAGGAATCTTACAGGGTTATGAAAGATGGAAGTTGGTTAATTATGTGGTTTGGACCTGATCCTTGGTTTGACACTGTTCATAAGATTATGAGAGATGTTGGACTTCAAGGTAATGCTCTTCCTGCTATATGGTTAAAGGGGCAAGGGCAAACAAATGCACCTAACTATTATATGGGTAATTCATATGAGATGTTCTTCTATGCACGAAAAGGTAATATACAACTAAATCAAAAAGGTAGATCAAACAACTTTGACTTTAGACCTGTACCACCCAGTCAAAAGATACACCCAACTGAAAGACCCGTTGAAATGATACAAGAAGTATTAGATGTCTTTGGGTATAAAGGGGCTACAGTTATGGTTCCTTTTCTTGGCAGTGGTAATACATTACTCGCTGCTAATAATAAAGATATGAATGGCTTTGGTTTTGAGTTGTCGGAAGAATATAAAAACAATTTCACTGTTAAAGTACATGATCAAATTCCTGGTATGTTTAGAAGTTACTAATAATAAATATAATTAACCACTTGAAGGAGTTAATACATGAGCGTAGTTAATACAAGACCTATACCCATAGTACCAAGTAAAGGTCCACTTGATTGTAAAATAGCCTTTGTAGGAGAGGCACCTGGAACTGAAGAAGCAAAACTAGGCGAACCTTTTGTTGGTCGGTCTGGCACACTATTTAATAACTTACTAAGAACTACAGGGATAATACGTTCTAGTTGTTACTTAACTAATACTATTAAAGAGCAACCTTATAGAAATAATACAAGACTCTTTTGTGATATTAGTAAAAAAACTCCTGTATTATCTGATGAGTGGCATAAGTACGTAGAGATATTAAAAGATGAATTAGATAGTTGTAGTGCTAATGTAATCGTAGCGGCAGGTTCTTTACCTCTATATGCTTTAACTGGATTAAAGGCATTAACAAAAAGACGTGGGAGTATCTATGATAGTACATTACTACCAGGTAGAAAAGTTATTCCTATAATTCATCCATCAGCAGCTTTAAGACAATACCTTTATCAACACTATATAATATACGATTTATTAAAGGTTAAACGTGAAAGTGAATTTCCTGAAATAATAAGACCTGAAAGTGAAATATTAATAAGGCCTACTTATCTTGATTCTTTAAATTATCTTAATCAATGTATGTCTCATGACTTAGTAGCATTTGATATTGAAGTATCTAATCATGAAGTATCTTGTATATCCTTTGCACATAGTAAAGGTAGTGTTATGAGTATACCTTTCATAGAAAAAGGTCGAGACTACTTTCCACCTGATCAAGAATTAGAAATATGGAAAAGTATAGCAGACCTATTAGAGAATAATAATGTTATTAAGTTAGCACAAAACGCTGCTTTCGATGTTACATTTCTTTTTAGAAAGTATGGTATAAGAACAAGACCTGTAGAAGATACTATGGTTGGTCAAGCAATGATACTTCCTGATTTCCCTAAAGGTTTAGACTTCATAACAAGTATATATACAGATGAACCTTACTATAAGGATGAAGGTAAATATAGAATTAAAACTGGTTTAGGTTCTGATGATAGATTCTGGATATACAATGCTAAAGATAGTCTTGTATTAATGGAAGCATATCCAAAGATACTTAAAGAATTACAACACCTAGGTAATGTAGAAATATATAAACATCAAGCGTCTTTAATCGAACCTCTAGTATACATGAGTGAACGAGGTATAAGGATGGATAATGAAGGTCTTAAAAATCAAAGTGTAATTACAGGTGAAAATATAGAAGCGTTAAAAACTGAATTAGAGCTTTTAACAGATGGTATGATTGCAAATCCTAATAGTACAATGCAAGTGAAAAATTACTTCTATGAGTTCAAAGGTGAGAAACCATACATCAGCCGATCTACTGGAAATCCTTCTGTAGATGAGGATGCTTTGAAACGATTAGTAAGGAAAGGATATGAGGAAGCATCAATACTACTAAAGATAAGAAGAATGGCTAAACTAAAAGGTACTTATTTAGATGTTAAGCTAGATGACGATGGGCGACTGCGTTGTGCGTACAATCCAGTAGGCACAAAATCAGGGAGGTTATCTAGCAGTAAAACTATATTTGGTACGGGAACAAATCTTCAGAATCAACCACCTGAAATGAAAAAGTATATGTTAGCGGATGAAGGATATATTCTATATAGCATGGATTTATCTCAAGCTGAGAATAGAGTAGTTGCTTATGTTTCTCCTGAGCCTAATATGATTGATGCCTTTGAAAGTGGAGTTGACATTCACTCTAAAACTGCAAGTTTAATATTTAGAAAACCTGTAGAAGAAATCAGTAATGAGCCTGGATCTTGTGCTTTAGCGGGAGGTCAGTTTAGTGAGAGGTTTTGGGGAAAGAAAGCAAATCATGGATTGAACTATGATCTTGGATATAAAGGTTTTGCTATGTATTATGAGATGCCTGAAACAGAAGCAAAGTTTATTGTTAGTGCTTATCATACTGCTTACCCTGGAGTACGTCAATATTATCAGTGGGTACAAGCTCAATTAATGAAGGATAGAATACTTACAAATGCCTTCGGGAGAAAACGAAAATTTATGGATAGATGGGGATATAACTTATTTAAAGAAGCATATAGTTGGATACCGCAATCGACTATTGCTGATAAGTTAAATAGGGATGGTGTTCTATTTATTTATAATAATCAGCAATGGTTTAAACCTGTAGAGTTACTTAATCAAGTACATGATAGTATTGTCTTTCAAATACCTATAGATGTAGGAATACAAAAACATGCAGATATATTACATAGAATAAAAAGATCTTTAGAGTCTCCTATTTTATGGAGACTCCAAGAATTTTCAATCCCCACAGATCTAGAAATGGGATCTACTCTCAAGACTACACACGATATAGATATTGGTAAAGTTATTAATGTTACAGATATGGAAAATGCTATTTCAGCAGTCTTTGAGGAGGTGTCTCATGGCGAGAAAATTAGATGATTGGATAACATCCTATATGGACTACACTTATAATAGTGAGCCGCCTGAATTATATAAAGAATGGGTTGCTATATCTTGTATAGCTTCTGTATTACAACGGAGATGTAGTTTACCTTGGGGAGATATAACTTTTTATCCTAACATGTATATAGTTCTTGTAGGACCTTCAGGTAGATGTCGTAAAGGAACTGCTATGGGGCCTGGGTATAAGTTACTTACTGAACTTGGTGTAAAGATGGCTGCTGAATCAATTACACGAGAAGCACTTATTAGGGAATTAAAACAAACTACAAGTACTGAGGTTCATGCAGATACAGGTGCGGTTGAATTACACTCATCATTAACAATATATAGTCAGGAACTTACAGTATTCTTAGGTTACAATAATACAGCCTTAATGTCAGATTTAACCGACTGGTACGACTGTAGGAGCCGTTGGACCTATCGGACTAAAAACATGGGTACGGATGAAATAATAGGCGTATGGGTCAATTTAATAGGCGCTACGACCCCAGAATTGATACAATCAACATTACCTAGAGATGCTATCGGTGGTGGTTTAACTAGCCGTATTATCTTTGTGTATGCTGATCAGAAAGGAAAGATAGTTCCTGCACCATTCTTAACTAAAAAAGAAGAGCAACTAAACGTAAACCTTACTGAGGACTTAGAACGTATAGGAACTTTAAGGGGAGAGTTTAGAATCACTGATGACTTTCTAGAGCATTATGTTGATTGGTATACTGCACAACATACAAAACCAGCTATAACAGATTTAAGATTATCTGGGTATAATGAAAGAAGACCTACACACCTACTTAAATTATGTATGATATTATCTGCTAGTAAAGGTGATAGTATGATTATGGGTAAAGATATATTTGATAAGGCTAAATCACTATTAGAAAGAACTGAAAGAAAAATGATATATACTTTTAGTGGTGTGGGTAAAGCAGATCAGGCAGATACTCTTAGTAGGGTTATGGCATATATAGCAACTGAAGGGGAATGTACATTTCAGCAACTATTAAAAACATTTTACTATGATGCAGATAAAGATTCATTAACTAGAATTGTAGGTACTATTAATGCTATGGGATTCTGTCAAATGGTACATAAAGGTAAAGATATAGTATTGAGGCATACAAAGAATGGCTAAAGCTAATAAAGATCATAAACCCTCTAAACGAATATTTAGAGGTTTAAGATTATGTAATAAATGTAATACTGTATGGGAGATGCAATACCAAGATAGAAAAGTTCTTTATTATCTAGAGTTCCCTACATATGGATTGGAAAGATTGAAATGTAATAGGTGTGCTTCGATCGAAAAATGAACAAAGCATCATTCATTCAAATCCAATACTCGTGGTCTTTTAGCTTTTCTAGCCTCTTTAACTTGTCGTAGTTCAGGTGGTAAAGTTTGTCTTATCATAGTATCTTTTATTGATTTTTTACTTATTCCTAACTCTATCATATCATCTAGAATTTCTTTAGACATCTCACCTTCAAGGAGTTGTCTAAGAGCTTCCTTTGTAACTTTAGAAGCATTACGATTTCTTATATCTTCTTCTTTCTGTAGTACCCTTTGAATCATAAGTGCGTCTGATCTTTGATCTGGAGCAACACCCATAGCAAGTAAGGCTCTATCCCAGTTTCCATCTACCCTATATAGTTTATTTCCTGATCGTCTATCCCTCACCCAACCATCATTATCAACTGTTGATTGAATTGCTTGATCCCAGTAGAATGCAAATGGTGCTACTCTTATTGCCCAATCCTTAGCATTATTTATTACAAACTTCTCTCCCTCTAACATAGGTCTCATAACTCGCTCCCATAATCTCCAAGCGTCAGATAAGAAAGGTCCAGCCCAATCTTCAGGCTTGTTAGGTAATTGTATAGTAGCAGGTAAAGTAATATCACCACCTACTAATCCAACTACCCCTCGAGACAGCGTTGGTATATTATCCCCTGCTATAGGTATTTCAGGGTGTTCATCATTCATCCATTCTTCCCACTCATCCCATAGACCTAACATTCCAAGTATAGGTAAACTTCTTAAAACCCATATCATACCTCTAGGTCCTGCAAGTGCCATCTGTAATCCAAGGTACTTCATTATCTGCCCTGTACCTTTCAGACCTCTTATAAATTCTATTTCCTTCGCTAAGTAAGGTTTGAATTGTCCAGCTAATTTACCTGTAGGGCTTCGTAATATTCTCGGCAAAGATGATGCATTATAAGTAAACTGTGTAAACCTCACAGACTTTCTTGCAAATGATTCAGCAGCTCCTTCATCCATACCTTGATCTATAGCATATAAATAAGCGGCTGCAGCATTGATCTTTCTATTAGGTACCTCAACTGCACTAAATAAAGATAGTGGTGACCACCAACTTGCATCACTCTTTGATTTACCTGATGTATCAACTGAGAAAGCAGTACCTAAATATTTTTCTTGGCGTCTTAAAAAATCTTTACCTTTCTCAGTTTTAAGAAATGTTCGACCTCTACCCATATAACCAAAACCAAACTTAACCCATGTATGACCTTGACCTGATGTAAAATTAATAAAAGCAGCAACAGGCCTATATCCTAGTTTTAACTTTGCCATACCTGATCTTACTTTACCAACAAATCTAGTCCATATCATTGGTCTGCCACCATAAGCTTCAAACATATTATCTAATAACTGATCACCAAAAGAATATTTACCTTTAGCGTACTCTACCATGCTTTCTACCATACTTCTCATCTGAGGAGGCAACTTAGCAAGTACTGATCTAGCGTCATGTATCACTGGGTCTAAGGCTATCTTCTTTTGCACGACATGAGAGTAAGTATACATAGCATCAAAGATATTCTCTTCACCTTGTAGTCCATCATCCTTACGTTTACGAGTAGGTCCCGCAAATACTTTAGTAGGTTTTATTACAATACCTTTATATAATGATCCAGTTAAAGCATCTTGAATTTCTTTAAAATCTCCCTCATAACTTTCTTTAATCTTACCTAATATCTGCCAATACTGAGTACGAGATAACTGAGCATGAGGATCAAAATTACCTGCACTTGTATCAACAGTTAATTCCCAATCTTGTCCAACATTCTCTGGTAAGGCAAGCCATTCTTTAGCCTTCTGAACTGCATGTTTTTTAGTTACTCCGATCGCTATAACTCGTTTATGCTTTCCTACGCCTTCGGTAATCTTATACATACCTCGTTCCATATTAGTTATGTAATCATCAATCCCCCAGTTATCTATATCAGTAAAACCTTTAATTATTTCATCAAATACTTCTCTATCTAGTTTATGGTTTTCTACAACTGTATCAAATTCAGCATCGGTAAAGGTACCATTCTTAGTAATAATATTCATAAGATCAAGAAAGGCTTCTTTGTTTCCGCCTGTTAGTTGTCTTATATACATGTCCCTTTTATAATCTTTAAGATTATCTCGCATACCATCAAAGTACTTTCTTAATATTTTAGCAGCCTCATATACTCCTGGCTGCTCTTGTTGAAGTTTTTTAATATCTTCTTCAGTTCCTTTAGATAGTAAATCTACAGCTGCACGAACTTTCTTAAGTTGTCGTTCTACTCTTTTTGGAGTAAGAGCTCTTACAAAAGGGTTACCAGCCATCGCACCTAAATCACTTAATGCTAATCGTTCAGCCTCTTTAAAGGATTCATAGTCTTCTTGAGATCTACCTTGAGCACGAAACTCTGCTTCAATGATTTCACTTATAAGTTGTTGAGCCTCGGGAAAGTCTTCAGCAACATTTTCAGGTGATCCTAGATAAGCGGCAAGCATACTTATATCTTTAGTAGATTTATTTAATATCCAACTTCCACCCATCTGAGATATTATAGATACTCCAGCTGCAAGATCAATGTCTGTAGGTTGTCCTATCATCCTATCAAAGAATTTTCTCATATCATTTGATAACTGACCTTCAATAGAAGATCCTTTAATTCTTTTATATATACGAGTCATCCATGTTTTAAAATCTTTAAATACTGGTTGAAGTTTTTGGTTACTTGTTGTACCAGTTCTTACCCATCTTTCAAAACCTCTAGCCCATTTCTCCTCAGCCTCTGTAGTCCATAAACCATCTATTGCACCGTATGAATCTTCTATAAGTTTTAATTGTTGTGGAGTCATTGTACGTCTAAAGATATGACCAACCTCATGAATAAGTGATGATATATCTGCACCTTTAGCCATGCGAATAACAGCCCTTCCATCATCTAAAAACTGTACAGAAGCTTTCTCATCTTGAAATAGTGTCTTTGATGCTTTAAGTATTTTTCTTTTAACTGCATCAGTTAATGGTATTCCCATCTGGCTAAACACTTTATCCTTAGTATTATCCAGAACACCTTTTAGATCTATCTGACCAGGCTCAAGACCAGTTAATTTTTTTATTATCTGAGCTATCTTTTTATCATACACAAGATTCATTATGGCTTTATGTGGCTTTATATTACCACCATCTCTATTCTTATCAATAGCATTAAAAATCTTTCCAGCAAATTTACCTAATTCATCTCCTGCTATTGCTTTAAACTCTGCGATACCTTCATTTATATCTACACCATCCCAAGTAAATATTTCCATAATATCTTCAGAAGGTCTACCACCTGGTAATTCATTTCCTGCAGGGTCTACATTTGCTTCATGTCCTACTCTATAAGATATTTGAATAGGTCCATTTTCAATAGATGTTTTCCATTGAACTTCTAAGTCTCCCCACCTTTTTGTTTGTATAGCACCTGAAGTCCATGCAAAGTATTTAGCATCATGATCCATTGCATCTAATAATGCTCTTTTAACTAATACATTCATCCAAGTTTTCTTAAATGGGATAGGAGGTACTTGTTGATCAGTTCTAAATTGTTGTGCTTCTAAAAACCTGTCTAGACTCATTACGTAAGCGTGATAATCCTCTGGTGTAAGTAAAGGTTTAAGTGTTTGGATATCAGCATTATTAAGCATATTTGCACTTAGCCCAACTCTATCTCCCCATTTTGATTGTCCTGTCGGTAGGCCTTTATACTTCTCAACTAGTTCCATTATATAAGCATCATGTTCTGATATAGCATTATCTGCTTCTGAAATATCTTCCCACGTAGAATATCCAGTAGAGGCTCCAGCTTGGTGTATGTCAGATTGCAATTCCTCTAAAAAGAATACATCATCACCTATAGGAGTTTGAAACCCTGAATATCTATAATGACCTAAATCTGTATCGGGCATACCTTCACTTCTAAATTTCCCAAAGTGTTGACCTACATAACCACCTGGATTATTGCTTGAACCAAATAAAGGATTAAGATAACTTAAATGTTGTAATTCATCTCTATTAAAGAATAAAACATTCTCACCATAGTAACGAGCATTACCTTTTAAAGAAAAGGATTCATACTCGGGATCTCTGTCTACAGGAGTCTCCAAGGCATCGCCAATATCATTATCAGACATAGACCTTTCGGCTGCCGTAAACCAAGCTTCTTCGCTAGCCATAGGATCTTGTGATAGTGCTGACCACTCTCGTAGTCCTGCATGGTTACCTAATAATCCAATGTAAGTTAATACCTCTTCTTTACTTACATCCTCACCCATAAAATCTTCTAAACCATACCACTCAAGTTCACCTTTAGTAACACCATTATTTCTAAGCATATTCATTACGTCAGTGCCACTAGCATTATCAGGCATTTTCTCATTTATAATCTGAGTAGCCTTATTTGACATAAGTTCTTGTCTATCGGGAAATCTCCCTAACGGATTAGATAACCTTACATCATTATCTCTTTCCGTACCGATTGGCTCATTCATTTGAAATAATTGATCTGGATCACCAAGCGTCGGGTCTGCATTATCTACCGACGCTATAAACGTACCAATAAAGTCATTAGCGCTTACACCCATAGTTTCCGCTCTACCATCTATTACTGCAAGGAGACCATCTACTTCTTCTTCAGATATCTTAACACCTTTAGAGTCTATAACACCCATCATTTGATCTTTGAGAACTTTCCTATTATTAGATGTATCTTCATATCTACCATTAATAACTGATCCAAAACCCATTGTTAGCATTGATTGGAATATAGCAGGACCTACAGTATCTTTCATAGCCTCCCATACATCACCTGCAGGTAATCCAGCTTCTTCTCTTGTCAGCATTTGTACAGCAGTAGTTGCCATTTCAGAAGGAACTTCAAATGATGATGCCAGCCCAATCTTTTTAAAGTATCTTGTAACTATTTCTTTTGTTGCTAATTTGGCAGGTTTAATTATTGTCTTAGCACCGAAGAATCCCATTACCTTTAAAGCAGCCGTATTAGATAATGCCTCGAAACCACCCTCAGCAAGTGCAGATACACTAGCCTCAGGAAATACCTCTGCCCTCATTTGTGCAAGTTCAGTTGGGTCTGTTATACCATAAACTTCCATAGCGTGTTTAGTAATATCTTCCATAAACTGATCATACTCAGCAACACTAAATACAACACCAGTACTGATTGCAAAACCAGCTGCACTACTTACTAGAGCACCAGGGCCTGAAGGAGCTCCACCCACTAATCCAATGGCAAGTCCAGGGATGCCTGATAAAGCACTCTGAACCATAGATGCAGTACCTTGAGACATTATTCTATTTACTTCATTAGGGTTCATTATATCCCAGTTTCTATTTATATCACCTAACTTATCAATAGCACCATCAAACCTAGAGTTACCATAAGATCCTCCTGACAGTACTCTAGCCATTCTTGTAAAAGATTCAGCAGTACCAAGCACACCTTGAATAGCACCATAACCCATAGAAGCCGCTGCTTTAGTAAGTTCATTAGAAATCTCTTCAGGTGCAGGGGCTGGAGTCGGATCATTAACAGGAGACAACATTTGTTGCATCTGAGCATCAGTATAAAACTCAGGTTCAGTAGGAGGGGGAGCATCTGAGGCTAACATTGCTCTCATATCATCATCAGAAATGACGTTTGCATTCTTATCGTTTATTCGATTAATCTCATTAGCATAGTTTATTACAGTTTGATATTTTTCATGTCCATCTTCTGGTCGAGTTCCAGTATATGTTTCAGCAAACTTAGTAGGATCATATCCAGACTCTTCCCATATTCTAGCAGTAACACCATTCATTTCTTGCTGTCCTGTGTCTGGTGTATCAAATTTAGCTACCCAACGTTGAACTCCTGCATTATCAATATAGGTATCACCTTTAGTAACTCTATCTCCTAACTCATTCTGTATACGAGGAGACCAATTAGTATTGCCTGGATTATTATGACCAGGCTTACCAGGATCAAATTTAAGTGCGACTTCTCTTACTGCATCAAGTTGAGTATAAGGTACTACTTCTTTTTCTTTTTCTATAGGAGGAGGATCAACTATAGGAGGGGCTATAGGTTGTGGTGTTATAGACTCCTCTTTAAGAAGTCCTCTCATCTCATTGTCTGTATAACTTTCAGCCATTATGTTGCCCTTGTCCAATTATCTCCACGCTTTATATACTTTACACCTTCGATTTCTCTTATATCCCCTTCTTGGAATTTTTGTTTAGTTTCATCTTTAATAGGTGTTGGTGATATTGCCACTTGTGTACCTCCCGTATTATCTCTTAGTTTCTTCATATCTTCTAAAGAATTTTCAAAACCCAAAGTAGGTGCACCTATCCGATTAAGTTCTTCTATAGCACCTATAAAAGCCTTTATTTCTATAGGAGTAACTGGCTTATCGTCAGACAATAGAAACTGTTTCCACTTATCCTGATCCAATACAATGTTACCTTCTGCATCCTTAGTATAAACACCTACAGGAAGTTTATCCGATATACTATTAAGTTGTTTATAAGCCTGAGTAACTGTCTGTTTATCCTGAGAATTTCCAGAAGCTGCTACCGCTGAATGCATTTTACCAAGATAGTTCTTATCTGCAACGTCTAGAGCAATTCCACCTTTATATGCAGTACCCGTCATTTCCCTAAAGAACTTCTGTGCAGGATCTTCAGTCTCATCAGTCGCTTGTTGTTTTCTCTTTTGTTCAGCAATCTTAATTACTTCATCTCTTGCACTATTCATTTGATCCATACTTAAGACACCTTTAAAGTCTTTACCTACTTTCCCTGGATCTTCACCTGCTAGTACTCTAGACATATAATCATTCTCAAATTCTCCTGCCATAATAGGTCCCATGCTTGTAGCAAGCTTACCACCAAAGCCATTAGGATCTAAAGCCTTAGCAGCCTCCATCATAGCCGTTCTCATTTTTGGGCTAGTCATTAGGTTTCCAAACTTAGTCCACTTAGTTGGTTCACCAGTCATAGGATCAACCTTTGAATAGTCTATATTAGGATCTGGTGCTGGAGTATTTGTATAGTCAATATTAGATGTACCAGCGATTCCTTTACCTTTACTTGCATCATCATATAGACCTCCAATATTAACACCGCCTGAGGAGGCATCAGTACCAGTGGTAGCCACTGAAGGATAAGCGACTCCGTTTGTAGTATCTAAGCCACCCCCAGACGTTGTAGTACTAATTGGAGTACCTATTGGTTTTCCTGCCTTAATAGATGTTTTCGTTGTAGGTTCTCCTGATTGATTTACCTCAGTATGAGTTTCTCCAGGCATTACAGTACCACCAGGCATTACATGAGTACCTTTTTTAGCAGTAGTTTCAACCACAGGAGTAACAACTGAAGAATCACCAGCTGGTCCCCCTGTAGTTGTAGGAGTCGCCCCTGGAGGCAAATCTGTTTTTTGTCCAGCTAACATCGCTGTAGCATCTTCAAGACTCATTCCACCACCAGCAGGTTGAGGGACAAGACTATTAAGATCCGTTTGATCTGTAAGTAAGTTTCCTGCAGTAGCAGGATTGATCTTACCTTTCATAAAGTCTCTATCTGCGTCAGTTGCTGTATTATAGTTTTCCCATTTACTTGCACTATTCTCTGCTAAATATTGATCATATAGTTGTCCAGGAGATACCTGAGAAGAGGTAGGAGATGTTAGTGGTTCAGTAGAAGGTATTTGAGTACCTGGAGCATTTAATTCAGGATCAAGTGATGCTAGCCTATTAGCACTCT
>TARA_R110000824_G_scaffold274672_1_pt1 | contig 19053 bp, 24 predicted proteins | sample TARA_R110000824 | Tara Oceans TARA_R110000824 (sample SAMEA4397747) | marine metagenome | biome: Polar Biome; feature: [MES] marine water layer (ENVO:01000295) within the mesopelagic zone...; material: water (ENVO:00002006), including particulate matter (ENVO:01000060) such...
ATTACTTTTTTCATTTAAGAGTTGGGCTTATAAGTGGACAAAGATTCGGCTAGGGCATCTTCTACTGATCTGGTTTTTATATAACTTTCTATTTTTGAAGTGTCCAAGACGCAGTTTGACCGAGGGGTCGTGACTGTCTCGGAGAAGGAGTCTATGTCCTCAAAGAAGGAAAACTTTTTATTCGAAACGCCATGATCTTTGATTAAATTAATAACCTGTCGGGTGGTTACGCTACCTTTGTTGGTGATATTGTAAATACCTTCAGGGACTTGTTGTTCGATTAACTCTATTGTATATTTTGCGAAGTCTCCTCTATGGCTTAAGGAGTTTTCTGCATTTAAGAGTTTGTCGTACTTAATCATTTTTGTAATATAGTTTCTGGGGTTTTCGTGTTCGTCAAAGGGAATTCTTAATCTAAAGATGTAAGGTTTTCTGTTATTCTCTTGCACAACCTTTTCTCCTAGGGCTTTTGTTCCGCTGTAAAAGCTGCCGTTTTGGAAATGGAAATTAGGAGGATCTTCTTCTGTGAAATGTTTTTCGTACCCTCCGTATATGCATCCAGAAGATATGTGTGCGAGTCGATGCCCCCCTTCTTCACTCAAGCGGGCAAGCATTGCTGGAAATAATACATTTCCCTCTATACACTCCGCCTTTGCAAGCTCGCACGCGTCAACATTGGGTTTGCCAATGAAGCCTGCGCAATTTATTATAGTAAAAATATTGGGATTATTGACATTGGCCCAGTGAATCGCTTGTTTTAAGTCTCCTGAGTCTGTATAATTTACTTCGCTCCTACTCCACGCAAGGTAGGGAAGTCCGCGAGACTGTAATTCTTTTATTATAGCTTTTGCTATGTATCCGCTTTTACCCAATATGATATACATGTCTAAGTGATTTTTTCTACATAAGCCCGAAGGCGAAGCATTTGTCCATTGTTATTCCATTCAATGAGGTCAACCCCCTTGAAGCTCTCCTTGTTTACTTTTAGGGTGAAGTGAAGAGCTGATAGGCGGTCCTTAACCAAAACGTCTTCAGCCTTGAAAGAGATTTGGTTTTCAAAAAGACCCTCTAGGAATTGCCCCCACGACCTTTTTCCGTTGATAAAATTTTCCGCATCCGTAAGGGTAAACGTTTCATGGCTCATAGCAAGAACCCCACGCAGGTCAGATGAATTAATGGCGGAAACGTAATTTTCCGTAAGTTGTAATATGTCAGAGTTCATTGCTTTTTTTCTTACATACAATGTTTTTCCAAACCCAATCGTCGTTGTAATTGGTGAGAGGGGTTAATCCGGTGCTTGTTTGTGTACAAAAATCTTCGAAAGAATATTTCTGCAATAGGTTTATTATATCTGATAAATTATGACCATTATCTCTTAGGCCAATTCCATATTCAAATTGAATGTGATTGACTATCGACAGTTTATCTCTAAAGCCGTTTAACACTTCAAGCTCGTAGCCCTCTACGTCTATTTTTAGAAAATCTATTCTAGAAATATTATTTTCAACAATGTAATCTTCAGCGGGTATTACATTACAATGAAAATCTATATGATTGTCGTTAGTCCCGTTTCTATTAAACAAGGCTCCATGCCCGTAATGAGCAATGTTAGACTTTTTATCATCGCCTAGGGCAAAGTCATTAAAATAGCTTTGGGTGTTTTTTGTTTCTCTATTTTTTAGAATATTTAATTCTTTAACGACAGGTTCAAAATAATGAACTTCACCTGAAAATTCTAGGTATTCAGATTTTTGAGAACCTACGTCAAAAATTATACTAACATTATCTTTTATACTCTCAAAGTATATCTCTTCTCCGTAAGAAAGCGCATCACTCATAATTCTTCAATTTACTATTTATTAAAAAAATCAGCCCAATAATTGTAAGTTCTATAGTCTTGGGGGGTTCCCCAGCAAATGTAATTGGACACGGGAAAAGCTTTTACCTTGAGCCCGGCTTTTATGTTTTGGTTAAGTATTGAGTCGACGCAAAATTCACCATTTGTTCGAACATTTTCTTTTATGTTCTGAGCGAGGCCATCAAGAAAAAACCGAGCTTTTCGAAAAAACATAGTACCTATTAAAGCTTGGCTCTCGAGGGGGTTCTCGTAAATGAAATCCTTGCAGGAGACATGATGGATGAAGTTATTGGGATCGACTCCTAGCCATGAGTACATGTTGGGGTTGTGCTTGCTGGTGGGGTTGTTGGTGAAGCTCCACGCTATTATGTCTATATCGTCGTTATTAACTAGATGCGAATACTCTTCCACATCGTAAGTGACTCCATTATCGCACGGGGAAACCATTAAGGGGGATTCCGGGTCAAGGTTAATGCCATCTATGCCGACCTTGCATGTGCAGGCATACCCTTCGGTAGTATGATCAAGATGGATCATCGTAGATTCTGGAAAATTATCAGAAATAACAGAACATAGGGACTCATCTTTTAAATGAACTTTTTGGAAGATGAATACATTATTGTCACACCGAGGAAGGGAAAGGGATGCTCTTACGACCATTGGCAGGTCGTCAACGGGTAAAAGAGGTTTTGGGATTGTAAAGCCCTCTTTCTTAAACCTCGTTCCGGCTCCAGCCGCCGGAAGAACCAATACAGTGCCGGGTGGGTTGTTCGGAGGCGGGGGTTGTTGAGCGCGAGAGTTAAAATAGCGAGACCAGCCCTTGTATATTTCGAGGTCATAAGGGGTCCCCCATTGCAACATCTTTTCTATCTCGAATATTTTGACCTTGAGGCCGTCGCGAACCATTAAATTATAAACCAAGCTGATATAGTATTCACCTTTAAGATTTATATCTAAATCAATGAGTTGCCGGAAGTATTTTTTAACCAAAGAGCCCGAGGAGAAATGATAAATACCATTAGACGCAAATTCAGACATGCGGTCATTTGTGAAGGGTTCCTTTTCTTTTATTTCTAATAGGTTACCCTCTTCCTCTCTACAAAAGGCGTAGTTGTCTGAGCCAAGCATATGGGGGTGAAAACCTCTATAGCAGGGAATACCACCGGAAGCCTTAGTTGAGTCAAGTTCCTCTAAAAAACCATTAAAATCCCACAAAGTTCCAAAATCGCAATAGCTCACGATAGTCTCTTTACTGTCGGAGAGGTGATCCAAAACTTGAGCTACTGTATAAACCGGACCTTTCTTATGAGGGTCGATAGATAGAATGCGAGCAGAAGGGCACAGAAGAGTTAAGAGGCTTTCCATGTCAGTGTCACGCAAGTGATCTTTATTGCAAATGAATGTAACATCTACTACGCCGGGAAACATTTTTAAAACATGTTCAATGATCGGAGAGCCATCCACCTCGATAAGGGGTTTTGGGCGAGTATAACCCGCGTCTAAAAAACGCTGACCTGTTCCTGACATAGGAATTATGAGCTGGATTGTATCAAGATCCATAGCCATGACGATGCTGCTTAAAGTTCATGTTGGAAATTGTCTCAACATAGTCCGAACAAATACCGAAAACTGGAGTGGGATAATAGAACCGCCTATTGAGGCTAGCCTCGCGAGCGCTTAACAAGGGAATGACGCAAAACTCATTAACTTCCTTTGTGTTGTGGGCCCAGATCAATCCGTTGCTAATCAGGGTGTAACTCTCTGAGTTGTGATAAAAAAATCTCAAAGAAGTGCCGCGAAGAGCCTCGAGGCTTCCGAAACTCTTGCAATGCACCCAGAGCTTTTTAGATCTCTGCTCTAGCCAATCTTGGGTAATCTTGATTTGTGGTTTGTCATGGCCAAGCCACCATCCTGTGGAGTCGGCCCACAGGTCTATTTCCGCATCATAACTTCTATCTAAGGCTTCGTCAATGTAGGAGGGGGTGTTTTCTCGACAGGGGTCACAGCCGGAAATGTTGCCCCGATGGGAGATGAGGATCATAATTCCTCTATCCTTTTGGCTTTATCATCAATAACGCAATCAAAAAAGGGTTTATCCTTACCGCAGATTAAGTCGGTAAACTGGCACCCCCACCCCTTGAGCTGGTCGAGGGTATACTCATAATAATCAATTCCAGATGTGCCCCCACGGGAAGTCCAATATGTTATTTTCCACCCCAAGTTGAAAAGATCGTTAATTTTTTTTATGTTATCTAGGTTCGGAATAGCTAAATCATAACGACGAGGGCCTTCGTAGAAACAAATCGTTTCATCTATATCGACAAGGGCTATTTTGGTTCCAGCAGAGAAGCGTTTGGCGTTATGAAAGGTGGGCATGACGATTTATTATACAAGAGTATTATATACTAACCCAAGAAAGAAGTCAATCGAAAAGTTTAAGTATTATGAAAACTATATAATCATAAAAATCATTGCGATTCAGAACGCAATCGGGGAATAATTCAGCTTTTTTATAGGAATTGAAATGAATTTTATTAAATTCGCCACTATCTTCACCGAGGGCAAAGTCTAACTCATGATAAGATAAAGAGGAAATTATAGGGATAAGAGGATATTTCTTTTTAAGAAGTAAAGTCAGTTGGGGTTGAGAGTCCCGCAGCGAAAAGCGAATAATAATATCCGCAGTCTCTCGCTGGGGCAGGATATGCCTTTCGAAATCTTCCTTTCTGGTTTCTATAGATTTTTTTACAGATTCTATATCGTGACCACGCTCCTCCACATCTCTTTTTAATTTCCATAAAGTTTTGAGGTCGGGAGCTGTATCCATAAAGATCTTTAAAGTGTACAAGGATTTAGGGTTTGAGTGTAAGCTGTGCAATCCGCAAACGATAATTGGCCCGCTCGGATTTATCTCTTTAGGCGCGGTAAAACGCCCCGTTTTATGATTGTAGTCGACTTGGTATGCTCTTTTGCCGATTTTAAGATCAAAGATATCCTTATTCATCTTGGATATGTAATTAGCGTCTGGATCCAAGTGTGTGATCTTTTCCCAATTATCGTCGTTCCGTTCCCACTTATGATATCGATCCCCCTCTAGGAGGAAGGAATTTGAGAAATAATTTTGTAATATTTTACCTAAGGTGCTTTTGCCGCTACCCGAATCACCCGAAATCGCGAAGGTATTGCACAGCGATAGTATTATACTATACTCAATGTCGCACAGTTTATAGGGCACATTGTTTTTTTTGAGATAATGATAGAGAAGGCTTTCGGGGACGGGATTGTATTGAGCCATTAAGCCCCTCAAGCATTTATAGAAGTTGAAATATTCATCCATGAGGCCGCTGGGGCCATAAGCAAATGCGTCGCAAATATGCGGATCTGTTGCGTTTCCTAATTTAGATTTGTCTATCTTACTGTCCTTTGGTATGGTAATGTAATTTTTAAGAGTTTGTAGGTCTGGGCACAAGTCAGTGGACACGCTTAAGTCGGGTCGGAGGCGAAAGACTATATCGTATTTTCCGTACGTTTCCTCTCTAGATTTTTTGATAAAATTTAATTTATAAAATTTAAGCCATGTATTTAGTATGTTGTTTTTTCGAGGGTCCGGAGACAGCGTTTGATTACCCTCAATTAATGTGCAAACAGGGGATAGCGAGTCTTTTAATTCCCCAATGAGAGTAGTTGGTGGGTTTAGGTATTTATCGTCTTCCTCCTCACCATGGGTTATGTGAAGATAGATATCGACATCGTTGAAATGATTTAAGGCCTCGTCTTTTAAGGCGTGGATATTTAAGCTAAAGGAACGAAGGTACCCAGATATTAATAACGCAGCTCTCATTTGAGCACTAAAGACGGGGCGAATTGAGCAAGTCGAACTTACTGATTATTTTACCGTATTCATGACTGATGTCCTTGTATGATTGTCCATGAAGAGAGGTGAGTGACTCGTTTATGGGCAAAAGCCTACCTCCGTGAGTAATGTGCAGAAAAACAAAAAAATCCAAACAATCAAAATAGCCGCACTTCAAGTGATTGCCTGAATATATTTTATACACTTTGTATTTTTGGCAAAAACTCTGAACGTCTGCGCCTTCTATGTTTCTATAGTCTTTATTTGGAAACCTAAGCATTATTTCCGTCAGCGCTCTCTTGCTCCAAATAGAGGGGTTTACATTATAGATATAATTACTTGGGTCCTCTTCTTTTACCAAATACTCACCCATTTGAAGATCTATGGCGGAGGATGGTAGCAGGTTTTCTTTTTCAAGATTATTAATGTCTAAAAATTTAAAACTATTTAGATTCGTTGTTTGTTTTAGGTCTAATCTATCTGCCCTACCGCTTTCGACAAAGTCGAAAAGCCGTCTTATGGTTTTCGAATCGCAGTTCAGTAGAATATCAATATCGTGCGTGAGAAGGAAGGTAGTGTGGTCGATTTGACCCATGCACTCAATAATTCTCTGAGCATAGGGATTTTCGTCGTTGTAATATATAACCCTAGAATATGGGTCTAATAAACGCGACGGCAAATGAGATCCTCTGTTGATAAGGAGGGTGGTTTCATTGGCGTGTTGGTGGATATATTCCGTCTGTATTTCAAGAATATCTACATAAGAAGAGTGGGAGTAAACTATAAAATTCATCGGGATAGATACTTTAATAAGCGGTTTATTGATGACGAGTTATTTTTTCTCATATTCTCTATTTTTCCTTTCAAAGGAAAGGAGAAGAGTTTAGCGTGAATATTTTCGTAATCGTCGAGAACCCCACGTATGGTGTCGTTTATGTCCGAATACTCCGACCAAACAATAAAGTCAGAATATGGAATCTTGTCCTTTAGAGGGACATTTTCGCTGACCACAATAACTCCGTTAAGTATGGCCGGAAGGACACGCAGCTCTTCTAGGGTGTGGTGATGAGGGGTTTGGTGAACATTCACTAAAATGCGACATTTTTTATAGATATCGCGGAGATCCGTCTTATCGAAAACGCCCATTATGTTTTTGACCGGACCAGAAATCTTACCGGCGCCTTTTAGAAAACCCTTTCTGCGATCACTTGATTCTGGATTGAATAGAGTGATGGTCTCCGTGCGGTCTGCAATATCAAAAAAAATGTCATCATAAATTAATGGAGAAAAGTGGAAAAAATTGTTGATCAAAGACTTTGTTTTCCCTTTACCCAGATGTGAAATATTGGCCATACTGTAATCCAGTATGGCGTCGATATTTTTAAGGATATCATAATTATCCAGTCTAATTAAATAGTTTTCATTATCATAACTAGCGTCGCCCAAAATAGAAGATGAGTAGCAAGATCGACCGCCGGGCTTGACTAAAGTATGCTCTAGTTGAAGGCTCAACGTAAAAGTTGGATTGGAATTGCCGAACTCAACACGCTCTTTACAGAAGTTTAGGTTTATGCCAGAGCTGATTGAAGGCAACTCTCTTTTGACCACAGAACATACGGAAAAATAATAATCCCTGATATGTATGTCGGCGCTGGAGTAATAAGAAAAAGAGCTGTAACCGATGTTTTCTATGCAGATGTTATTAAGGGCCATCGGTATTGTAGTTTTTTAGATGTATGTCAGCTGGAACATGAACTATAGACTGAGGGTCTTTGCTATCTTTGGTGGTCTCTGTCTTTTGTTGAACTTTTTTGACAAAAAAGGACGTTGCATGGTCATAGGGGTTTACTGTCCATGTGTCATAATGACGTTGTGCTAAATCGCTAATATTCCCGTCAATATCTCCGCATTCGCGCCTTCCGTTTAATTCCCATAGGATTCTAGCTAAATATCTTTCGCCTGCGCAGCTCTCCCAGCGGACCGTCACTTTGATCTTTTTGAAATATTCATAAAGATGTTTTATTTTAGACTTATGGATTACGAAACTGCAACACCAGCAAAAATTAACTTTATCCAAATTATCATTTAACCCTAATTTATTCAACACGTGGTCACAGACATCTTTGCACTCTCCATCGTAGTGGAAAGAATTTATGGGCAGCGCAAGCGTCTCATTACCTTTTAAAATATTAAAATCGTATTTATTTTTAAGTATAAAATTGTCTTGAGAAAAAACATAATACGAATAAGAATTAATTAAGTCATGTTCAATAATATAATTTAGACCGACCCGGTATGCGCCTATTTCAAATTTGGAATCTATGTTATTGTCTAACAGTATTAAATTGTTGTAATCGGTAAATTGATCAAAGATATCATTCTTATATACCGAGTTATTATCAACTACAATGGTTAAGGATTCGGGATAGTTATTCTGGATGGTGTCGATATAATGCCTTAAATACGATTCGTGTCCGCGAAAATACTTATGGGCAATAATGAAGCAGGTTTTCATTTAGTTTTCCTAATAACGCACATTTTTTCACCCGCTAAAAAGCAGCAACTTTCTATATTTTCATTGAGATACTCCACCTCTTTTTTGGGCAGGAAGGGGGTGGAGAAATCTCGATCTACTAACCTGTGCAGACGCGAAATATCAACTACATGTAAATCTTCAATAAAATAAACTCCACCGCTCTGCAGTTTGGGAAAGAGATAACCCAAGGAGGTTGTTATCGCTTCTTCTTCGTGAACTCCATCATCAATTATGAACTTAAATTCCTTCTTTTCTTTTATATAACTAGTTAATTGAGCGGGAGAGGTTTGGTCAATGATGTCTATATGTATCCTGTTACCTTCAAGATGAGCACAATCCACGATATCGATTCCATAGTATTCGGCCTCAGTAAAATAACGAGACCAAGCGCGTACGGACGCTCCGGGAAAATAGGGGCACCACAGTCCAATTTCCAGAAAAGAGAACGATTTATCACGATAGGGATCCATGTAGGACTCATATATAGCAGTATAGTTATGGGCTATATTCTCGGTGGAATTTTGATGGCAGAATAGCGAGCCTTTGTCTCCGCCTTCTTCGTTGAAGATTTGTGTTAGACTTTTACGAATCATTACGACTATTATACCGTTTATCTAAATAAACTTCAAGTGAATTAATGTCCACTTTCCATGGGGAGTTTAAGCCTTTATCCAAAGTGACGTAGGTTCCGTGTTTCCAGAAATCTTGGAGATATGAGCCGGATGCGCTCCATCCAGCTACGGGATTTACAGCCACTTTTACACACACCCCATCAGGAGAAAGCTGACTAATCTCTCCAAGGGCATGAGTCTCAGTGGATTGAACTCTCATGTTGGTTTTGATTTGAGAGGATTCCGTGTGAGAGCAGGCGGTGAAATATTCTACATTAACATTTGAAAAACTATATTTAAACCTCTCATTAACCTCTAAAAAAATAGGAGAAACTAGAGCGAGCAAACGCGTGGAGGGTTTAGAAAAAAGAACGTTGCATAACCCTCCTCCCATGGCTCCCACAACATGAGAGGCATTGTGGAAGAGGTGGATCTTTTCTAGCGTGGAAAGGTTTTCGCAGAATACCTCATGAAATCCACGTCGTTGAAGCCTCTCCACTACTTCGTCTTCATTTTCTAACTTTCGCCGCTGCGTATAATCGGTTCCCGCGTTAGATTTATCACGATAAGAAGAGTTTCGTCGAGAAATATAAATTTTAGAAGTGAGAAGGGGGGCATTCAAGGGTGAAAAACACGCCGCCGTTAAGTCTTGATAGAGCTTATAGATTTCAACCCGAGGGGGTGAATTCGACTTATCGTTGTGGGTGTAGGAGTCAGACACAAAGACAGTAGAATAAATACACTCAGGGTTTACTAAAATTATGTCTTCCTTTTTGATCCCCACTAATTCTAGAAACTCTAGGTTGAATTTATAAAAAGAATTCCGGTCGGGAGTGGGGTGGGACATTAATAATTTAAGTTCGGGAAGGGTTTTTCGTAAATGTTTAAACGAAATTAAATAGGGAAGGGAGTCATAGACGAAATGGTAATAGTTGTCCGTGTTGTAAATAAAGAAAAATAAAGGGGTGGATTCTTTAGACGCTCTGGGCGCTAGGGAAGGGGAATGAATTGGTGAGTTGTGGGACTCAGGCAAAGACATAGTTTTTTCGCATATGGGGTTGTACCAACTCTTGGTGTTGTGCGAATACGCCTCAACCCGTGGGTAAAACGAAGAATGTCTACCCAGTTGAACATCTTTTAATTTAAAGATATTAATAGATCGACCGGTAGAATCCTCCGTATAAAGGTTCTCGTGAAGTGGGGCAGAAGCTAGCGGAAGTACTGTCATTGAGTTTACAGTTTGTGAACATTTTCCCAATAAAACTTTTCAGCACCGTACAAGCCAGGAGTCTCGCTTTCGCATTTAAGGGGGCGATTCATTATGCCGAAATTATCCCCATCTTGGCAGACCTTGTATTTTTCATTAAAAGCAAAATCATAATTAAACTGAGAATATTTATTGTTTATCACATTTATATTGCGGAGGCAATTGTCGTGGTCGACATGATTAATTATAGCCGGAAGATTAATGGTAGAAACTGGACTGCCAAAGCGCCTCTCCCATCGCCACTCGAAATCTCCGTCCTCCTCCCCAATTCCTAAATACCTTTCGTCGAACCATCCGACTTCATTAACCTCGTGTCGATTGAGAAGGGAGTGGCTCCAGCTACCATTTATCTTAAATGATTGGTGCGGGCGAGAGCGAGGTAGAAAGTCTTCTAGGTGATCAAAAAAAACCTCCCCGGAAATAGTGAGATCATCGTTAAGGATCAAAATGTTTTCGTTGCTTGAATTGACTAGGCAGGTATTCCAAAGCTTGCATAAGGATCGAAAATTAGGAAAAACGGAAGGGTAAACAGAGGTCTGCGTGGAGCAAAAGCTCAGAATGCTTGACAGGTAATCCTTGTCGAAATATTTTTTGTTCTCGCCGTTGATAGTAAGTATTATTTCTATATCTGGACGATATTCTTTTATAGAACGAATTAAAGGCTTCAAGTATTTATCAAAGCGTTTTTCGTAAGTGGTAATGCCAATGGTATAGTTCATAGTTTGCCTTGGCTTATAAGCCTTTCTAGGAAATGGAAAAGATTGTAAGAAGTGTAGTAAGATTGTTTTCCGTTTTTGAGGGATTGTAGGCGTGAATTATATTCGTCATTATGAAAAATGTGTCTTATCTGTTCAATGGTTTGATCAATACTTCCGTTCACATCAAGAGGTATGAAGCTTTCCCGAGGGTAGATGTCGCTTATATTGGGCGCGCCTAGATAGATGGGGACCGTATCCGTAACGATAGCATCGAAGAATTTTTCAGTAACGTAGTTTTTGTAATTAGAGTTTTCTATAGCAATAGAATATTCGTAATCTAGAAGAGCGTCAGCTTTATTGCTGGGTGAGCCTTTGTAGCGAAAGTCACTCGTGTCCCAACCTCTGCCGAAGAAATCTATTTTTAAATCCGTGTCCAAAAGCGCCTTAAATAGGGAATGTCTTTTGGCGTAATTGAATCCTTGCGAGTAGTTGGAGGATATAATAGACATCCTTTTTGTCTTCGACACTGTTTTTTCTAAAAAATCACTATAATGATTGAGGAAATGGGTTAGCATGAACATGGGAGACTCGATTACGTTGCTGGCCCCCGGAAACATTGATCTGTCTTGCGCCAATACCAGCCTGCAGTATTTATCAAGATCTCTTTGCCAATTAGGAGACCACTCAGGCTCAAGCATTACCCCAATGGTTGTCTGAGTATTTTTAAAATAGGGTAAAGTTTCTGGAGTGAACGCGCCTAAGACCACGAGATATTCGTAATTTTTAGAGTCGAGTTCGAACAGGTCCCCTATAGGCCAGTTGCGAATACATCGCTCGGCAATAGATGCAGCGTTACCCTCGGTCCACCAGCCCACGATCCAGATCTTTACCTTATTCATTCAATTGAATAGCAGAAGGGAATCGGCCCATTTGACTGCCTTGGGTGGTTAAGATAGGTTCCCACCAGTAGCATTTAGATTGAAGCCGGACTAAGGCGTAAGTGACTTCAAAATCAATAGGCAACGTAATAGGAAGGATAGATTTACTCAGCTCGTCACATAAGGTTCTTTTGATTAAGTAAGAGTCGAGACATCGAGTCCGAGGGGGAGAGACGGGGTAAGCTACAATCGATGGATTGGGGTTGGGCACGTGAAGGTTGCACCCTTCTCCTATGAAAATGATATCCCAATCGGGGGGTGTAGATTTTAAGAAAGAATTGAAGTTAATAATGAAGTTATCTTGAAGTAAAACATCGTCTTCTAGAATTAAAACAAATTCTGTTTTTAAGGAAGCCGCTTTAACCCAACACTCATACTGTTTAATACCTATCGATAATTCTGAATCTCGAAGGCGTCGGCTTGGCGTACTGTCGCATGGGTAGGATACTTCTAATTTACTCTTCCATAACGAAGGCTCGGGGTTATAGAAGTTTAAAGGTATATCTTCTCTCTCCACCCATATAGGGGTGATACCTAAGGAGAGCAGAGTCGAGGACAGTAATTCTTTTCTCTCTACTAGGGTGGAAAGATGAGTTATATATACCGGGATCTCAGGAAACAAATCCATAAATATTAATTTAGAAAAACTTTATTAAGGGAGGGCAATTCGAAAGACGCTAGCCCCGACTGACTGTTATTTTTTTGAGCCCCAAAATACTTTAGGTCATTATAATTTATTAGGATATTCATTTCTACAACCCCTCTATGCGATGCTCAAAAGATTTTTTGTCCCATAGCGACAGGCACTTATCCCTGTAGATCCCACCGTTTTCTGTGCAATGCTCTGACAAATCTACCAGCGAATCGGGCAAGCAAAATGGTTGGGATTTTAAGTTTAAAGTCCTCCAGCCACCAGTTGTAATGTCTGTGTTAAGAGATCTTTGGGTAAAGTTTGTTGTTAAAACGTATTGATAGTTGCACCTTTTTAGGTTCTTCACTGTTTTTATGATGTCGGCAAAAGAAAAATGCACAAGACAGTCTCTGATAATAATTAAGTCCACGTCGGGCAGGAGATCCTCAGATATATCCAAAACCTTAAAGGTTATGCTTTTGTGCTCCTCTTTATTTGAGGAGATTATATCCGGCACAATGTCTGCCCCTATATAGATTGTGTCCCCAAGACCCACGTGCCGCATCCAGTTAAAGTCGCCACATGGGATATCAAGTATGCTTTTAATGCCATGTTTTTCAACAAGACCCTGTATCCCGTGTACGATGTGCTTCGTTTGTTCCAGTGTTGACCCGGTTCCAGAAATGGATTCGGTTCCGTTCCACGCATTATTTTGATATATATGTGTAAATGTTGATTTCATCTTCGTGCTCACGGCTTGGATAGAAAAAAGTCTAGGTTTAATTTCTCTGGGTTAAAGCTGCCCCAAAGCTCATCGTATAACTTGTCGGACAACTCTAGATTTTTAAAACAAGACCAGTCTTCTATAACTAACAGCGGAATCCCCATTTTTTTGAATCTTTCCGCCATTACTGAGCGTGTAACTATAGGGACAGACCGCATGTAAAGGGCTTCCCAAGTTTTGTGGCAATCTATGCCGTTCCCGTTTGGAGAAATTACGAAATATGATTTTTTTATATCTCTAAGATACTGGTCTTGGGTAGAGTTTACAAAACTGGCATGATCTGCTATTGACGCCAAATTGGGATATGATGTTGTAACGGATGATCTTAATTGAGTTAGGCAATAGTTCCGTTCTACAGGGTTAGTTTTAACATTAAAGTTAATGTAAACCATGTTCGATTTTTCGTCTTTTTCTTTAATTATATTTTCAAATCGCTCAATGTTGCCGTGTGACCATTTCGGATTTGCGATACCAATTGGTATGGGAGAGACCTTCTCGTGTTGACTAAGCAAATTTTGAGTATACCAGTGCCCTAGGGTTGGAAATAAATTTAATACCAAGTTGACTGTGCTGGAGTCTATATTTATATCGGAATTGTGGGTGAATAGTTTGAATTTGTCGGGGAGAGAAACTTGTCCAGCAGAAACATTCTGGGCTAGTATGCGTAGGTACTCTGTTTTACAGAATACATAATCATTATCCAGTGAAGGGTTTTCGTTTTTTACAAAGGCACAATTGCGCTCGCTGCTGTAGTCCGTGAACCGGAGTCGACACTTCCTTTTAAAATAAGTACCAGATAGGAAATCCATGTTAAGTGAGGTAGAAAGATTTTAAGGAAATATTTTTTTCTATTTGATTTTTCACGCTTGGGAATTTAGATAAAATAAATCTAGTTAAACTACCTCTGCAGTCAACAGGTTCTCCGGCCCAGTTATTGAATCCAAGGTTGTTGATTTTAGTAAAAACTTCAGCCTTTTCTTTGCTTATTGATACACGGTTCAAGTCGTCGCTCTCGCAGAGAATACATGGAAAAATGGGATTGTGGTGTTGAAGGTACCCTTTACAGTCAAAGAAATTGAGAGCTGTATAGGAGCCATCCATGGTAAATGTCTTTATCATGAGGTCTTGATCGCAACCATACTTGCCGTTGCTCCTTGAGAAGTATTCTTTAAAGGAATCTCCTTTGATTCCATGCGGGATTGTTTTTGGTTTAAAGCTTGATAGGCCCGCGAGCATAGTACAGTATAAGCGGTGTGAAGGATGAGTTCTAAGTGTCCCTGATGAGCAGCTGGATTGCTCAAAAGCTCGAACGAATTTATATTCAAAATCCGTGGGTATTGAATCTAAGTCTCGGGGGTGTAGTACTTCAACATTGTCTTGCCACAGGGGAATCATTCTAGAAATGCTGGGCTCCGTAAGTTTGTATTCGAAGTCAAACAATACAATGTCCACGAATTCCGGAGATAGGATTTCCAGCACTTCATAAAGTTTATTGTCTTTTATGTTCGGTGTTATGTAAATTCTAGATACATAATCCGGGTATAGGATTCTGTTGGCTAGTATCGTGGCTAATATATTGTAAAAATACCTAGATTGTTCGTCCTTGTTTTTGTCCCACGTTCTGAAAGATGGAAGCTCTTTAGGCTCGAAAAGACAATAAGAGAAAATCTTTGTCATAGTCCTGATATTGATGACAGGGACCCATGTAGGGCTCCTTTGTAATTTATTATTTTAGCATATTTCTGCTTAATGTCAAGCTCTTCTTTTTGGCGCCACTCTTGATTCTCCGAAGAGGTGGATACCCCCTCCGGGTTCAGGTAGTATAGACCTAGAGTTTTTTTAAGCTTCTTGAATTTTGCGCCCTGCGTAGCACACCTGAGCCAGAACTCTCCATCTGCCGCCGATTTATAATTATTATCAAAGAAACCAAATCTATCATGCATGGATTTTCTGTAAACCGGAGACTGGTGTGGCATATTGTATACTATTAAGTCTTCTATTGAGAATTCCGGAAAATTATACCGGCTTATGTGGGCATTGGAATCAAATGATGTATTTGGGAGCGTTGTTATTAAGCTGTCGCAATAAATTAAATCTATTGACTTGTCGGAATCTAGCGCCCGAACGTGCTCATCAAGGAAGGTGGGGTGTTTCCCGTCGTCGGGGTTAGCATTATTGAGGTATTCTCCCTGCGCCTCACGAATGGCGATATTCCAGCACTCATACATTCCGGGATCTTTGTCTAGCTCTATATATTTTACATTTTTGTTCGAATGAGCAAATGGTTTAATGTATTTAGACTCATTTTCCGGGGAATTCGCATCAACCATTATGAGTTCGCAATCGGAGAAGATCGTCTGCCTAGAAATGTCGGAAAGGTAGTGCTGTATATATTTTTCGCACTTAAATATAGAACAAAACACAGTGAGCTTGTACTTTTTGCTTGACATTTCCTCAAATTATGTTATAATATATTCCTCAAAAGGTTTTTGAGGATATTCTCATGTAAATCCTATTGTCCTTACGTAAACCAAAATATATAGTTGACATTACTAAGGATAGTATGTTAACATGGGGGGAATTCAATATTATGGAAGAAGAAAAATTATCGGACTTAGAGCTAGTGGAAAGGGTTAAGAGGGGTAGGGAGCCGGATGCGTCGCTAAAGGAATTAGTGTCTCGGCATAGTGGTATATACATATCCATGGTTAATAACTACTCCCCTCCCCCGGAGTCACGCCTAGCTTCATCTCGAGAGGATTTGCTTTGCGACAAAGATTATTATATTTATCAGGCGGCGCTGAAGTATGACAAATCCAAGAAGACTAAATTCTCTACATATCTCGGGAACGAAACTCGCTGGATGTGCCTAAACATATACAATAAGAGTAAAAACTCCAAAGAGGTTCCAATGGATTCTTACCAGCCGAAGCCTCTTTCCTCCGTGGAATCAGAACCCAAGCTAGATGAAGAGGTTTTAGACCGAATAATGAAGTTAATAAACAAAGACCCCGACTCAAGGGTGTCAAAGATATTTCAAATGAGATATATTGAGGGAGTCAAGAACAAAGTAATGCCTTGGAACCAGGTATGCAAAACAGTTAATTTAAGTATACAGGGATGCATCAACGTCCACGATAAAGCAATAACTAATATAAAGAAAGAACTAAAAGAGTAAATATGATAAATAAGTTTATAGGAATCGGTCACCTAACTAAAGACCCAGAGTCGAAATCCTTTGCCAATAGCAATAAGTGCTCATTTGGCTTAGCAATAAACAATTCAAAGGAAGAAGTGTTATTCCTTGATGTTGAATGCTGGAACCGCGTGGCTGAAAACTGCCAACAATATTTAACCAAAGGGTCTTGCGCCTATATAGAAGGAAAAATAAAACTAAATAAATGGGAAGACAAAAACGGCAACACTCGACAAAAATTCTACATCTCGGCCGACATAGTGAGGTTTCTGCCTAACGGAAAAAAGGAAAATAATAAACCTGTAGTTGAAAATGCTGCCCCCAAGCCTAATATTGAATCAATAGTAGACGAAGACGAAATGCCTTTTTAATATGAATCACATTAATTTTATAGGACCCATAAATCCACTAAGTTTTGGAAACGTATGTTACAATATGTTGCGAGAACTACACAAGAAGGAGGTTAAGGTTTCCTTTTTTCCAATTGGAAACAACCTAGACTTCTCCTCATTCGACTCAGTCAGTGAAGACTTTAAATCCTGGGTCTCTAGCTCCTTTGAGTCTAGACTCTCTTCGCTCCGCACGGACTCTCCATCACTGAGGATGTGGCACCTTAATGGGGCGGAGTTTCAAATTGGACCAAAGCAGTACTTGTATACTTTCTATGAATGCGATTCTCCATCTTTCGCCGAAAAGAACATCTGCGACCTTCAATCCCAGACCATTTTTAGCAGCTCGCATGGAAAAAGCTGTTTTGATAAGGTGGGGTGCGCTAACACTCAGTATATCCCCATAGGCTTTGATCCGGATTTTCATGAAACGGATAAAAAATACCTAGAAGACCGCGTACACTTTGGGCTAATGGGCAAATTCGAAAAGCGAAAACATACGGCGCGCATAATAAAACTATGGGCCGCAAAGTATGGAAACAATAACGATTACCAATTAAGTTGTTGCGTCACTAATCCGTTCTTCAAGCCGGAACAAATGCAGCAAGTTATAGCGCAAGCCCTAGAGGGTAAGCGCTATACTAATATCAACTTCTTACCCTTCCTTAAAACGAACTCCGAAGTCAACGAGCTTCTTAACGCTATAGACATTGACCTTACGGGCCTAAGTGGCGCAGAGGGATGGAATCTGCCCGCCTTCAACTCTTCTTGCCTAGGCAAATGGAGTGTAGTACTTAATAGTACCTCCCACAAGGATTGGGCCACCAAGGAAAACTCTATACTAATTGAGCCATCGGGGACTGAAGAGATTTACGACGGAGCCTTTTTCCACAAAGGACAAGAGTTCAATCAGGGGAATATGAACACCTTTTCCGATTCCTCTTTCAATAAAGCCACGGACGAAGCAGTTAATAAGTGTAATACTAATAACACCGAGGGAATTAAACTTCAAGAACAATTTTCTTACTCAAAAACCATGGATAGTATACTCGAGTTAATTTACGATGAATAAAAATATAAAAAAAGAAGGAAAGTCTGTATTATTGTGCTGCGGCAGGGCAAGATGTCCAGCTATTAAGAAATCCGAAAAGCAAAAAGACCACTACGACTTAACTGACGACTTCGGCGGCTCTGTTTCCCTTACACGGGATCAATTGCTAGTGATTAAGGACGCTGTTAAAGAACTTGACATCCCTTAGCCTTTGCGCCTGTGTTGGCTTAATGTGGATCATTAAAGACGGATCCATCTTTGAGCGCCCAAGGAAGTTCATTTCTTCACGTTCTTCTATACTCAATAAATTATTCAAGTGCAGTCTTTGTCTTGGATTCTGGTCCGGAGTATTGGTCGGTTTGTTTTCTTATTTTTTAATAAACCCTCAAATTAATTTACTCCTTTTACCTTTAGCATCCTCGGCTGTTTGTTGGTTATTTGATTCTATTCTAGATTTAATACAAGTAGCTGCTGCTTTTTTTGATAAAAATACTTGATTTTAATGAGTAATCGTGGTATAATATCGTGTTATGCCAATGTATCCTTTTGAGAATCCTAAAACGCATGAGGTGAAAGATGTTTTTTTTCACATGAATGACGATAAGGAGTATATAGATTCAGATGGTCTCGAGTGGAAGCGATTATTCTTCTCCCCTCAGCTCAGCACCGAGGCCTCCATAGACCCTTGGAGTAATGACGACTTTGTTAATAAGACCTCTAACACCAAAGGCAATATGGGAGATTTATTGGATCGTAGCGCGGAATTATCCGCCAAGCGAGCAGAAGGCCACGGAGGAGTAGACCCTGTCAAGCAAAAGTTTTTTGATAATTATTCAAAAGAACGAAAGGGAGCTAAACACCCCGACGCAAAAGGTAAAGTTTATGAAAGTAAAAACGTTAAAATAGAATTCGATTAAAATGAGCTTACAAATATATAAACCAAATAAAAACAACACCGGATTTGCCTTTAGCTTCTCCATGGGAGAGGACCGTAAGAGTGGAGAGCCCGTCCTATATGTCTCCGCAATAGCTCAGTATGCATGGGACGATAAAAAACGCCTTGGATCCTTTATAGAGAACAAAGAAAAACCAGAAAAGAATTTAAGCCTTAAGTTTAATGAATTTGAGTGTGGAGCAATAATTAGCTGCATAAAAAATAGGTTTGAGTATAATACTTTTCATAAATTTGAAGATAATAAAACTACTATAAAATTCTCCCCTTGGGATAAGTCGGATAAAAT
>TARA_R110000824_G_scaffold121893_3_pt1 | contig 19052 bp, 27 predicted proteins | sample TARA_R110000824 | Tara Oceans TARA_R110000824 (sample SAMEA4397747) | marine metagenome | biome: Polar Biome; feature: [MES] marine water layer (ENVO:01000295) within the mesopelagic zone...; material: water (ENVO:00002006), including particulate matter (ENVO:01000060) such...
TCTCATGCACTGGAGTCAATGCAGGCAGGGTTTAGTATCACCCCTAACTTAACTGCAATGGGAGCTGGAGTGGTTGGAGGCAATAAACTAGTAGCACAAGCTGCTGGGCAAATACTGAAGTATCACCTACCACGAGGAACTAAGGCAGTAGGTATGGCGGTAGGGACGCTTGGGAAACGTAAACTTAAACCTGAAGCAGGAACGTATGGTGATGCAGAGGCAGACGCGGCGATGGCTTACTTTCATAAGATGCAGCTGGTAGATAACCTTGGTGCTGCACAGGAAGTTATTGATGGACAGACAACGATTGATGCACGTCAGTTAAATACTCCCGAAGCACTTACTCCAAAGAGTATAGCTTTGAACACACTCAAATATCCTATCAGTGCACTGCATGGTTCAGGAGTGAGACTGTATAAAGTTACAACTAACTTCAACGCAAGGATAGCACTGTTAGCTGGCTTTAACCATTTCCGCAATCAAAAACTACAGGGGCAGAAGAGAAAACTAACCAAGGGTGAGTTGCAAGAAGTGTATGACGAGACAGCAAAGTTTAACTTGTTAGTTAACTTCTCAGGAGGTAAAGCTACACGCCCTGGAACATTCTTTAGCGGACAAGGTGATAACGGTAGAACCGCAGCACAGACATTGTATGCTTTACAGTCTTACACTGCGGGTATGACAGCTACTTATGGTAGGTTTATGGAGGCAGCGTTTAAGGGAGCAGAGGCTCGACCGGATCTGTCTCCAAGACAAAGAGCGGATCATCGTAAAGCGGTAATGCAATTATTTACTACTCAACTACTCGCTGCCGGTGCGGTGGGACTACCTTTTGTGGGGCAGATGTTAGCAATACTTGGGCAGATGGGTTGGGACGTTAAGAAGACTATACGTGAGGAACTAGGAGGAGTTGCACAAGCATTACTAGATGACGATGAGAGAGCCAGAGTTGTCACAGACATGGCTATGTACGGAGTGATGAATGAGTTCCTGCCGGCAGATGTGGGGTCACGCTTTGCACTAGGCGGTGTGATGGGAGTATCCAATTACGAAGGGGCAACCCTTGCGGGTTCACTTGGGCCAGTAGGTAAACTTGCTGAGGAAGGGTTCTCAGCTGCTTCAGAGTTAATTAAATCAGCTAAGGAACCTGATAGCTTTGGTGCTAAGTATGGAGGCTTACAAGGTAGAGGATTGCGTGCAGTGCAACACGTTGTGCCACAGGGTATGAAGAACTCTATGAAGCAGATACGTAATAGAGGAAATATTGTATCTGATTACAGCTCTTTATACTTTGAAGATCAGACACCTTGGGAGACAATAGGTAATGCAACTGGCTTTGTACCTGGACGTGTTGCACATAACAGACGTTATGATGCTTACATTCGCTCAGCTAAGAAGTCGGCAATGGATAGCGATCAACAGTTCATACGCCAGGTTGCTGAGGTTTATAAAGCCGGTAGGTTAAACGAAGCCCGGACTCTGATCCGTGAGCGTGCAGCACGAGAACCGGGTTATACCGTAGAGTCGGGAGCTTCAGCTGTTGGACGCTATATAGAGAAGAATACAATTGGACAGGATCTAAGGTTAAAAACTGATCGCAGAACTGCTGGAGCAATGAATCGATTACTTTCTTTACAACGTCATTTACCGGAAAGTTCTCAACTGCACAGATATGGGACAAGAAAGCGTGCTGAACGGCTTTTAGGGTTGCCTGATCAGGGCCAGTTACGAACGCGTGGAATGAACCAAGCTCTGATGATGGACTTAATGGGAGAGAATTATCCACGGTTGCAGAAGCCTCAGACCCAATGGCGAGTGCAGTCAGAGTTTCCAAATCCTTAATGTAGTTATCCCAATTTATGTTTTTCATAATATTCTGGTGAACAATATACGTTCTGATTTAGTTTTTGTGATTGCAGTTGTTTGATTTGATCTGTTTCTGTTAGGTGAGTGATGATCTCTACTAGCTCAGCGCGCGTTGCGTCTGAATACATATCCTTAAACAATTTCTTCTTTGGGACGTATCCTTGAGTGCGGATTAACATTACAATCTTGTTAGCTACTGAGGATTGCTCATTACGTCCTGCTCCTTCAAACACTACATCGAGGGTAACCTCGACTTCTTCTATAAGCTTTAGTGCTCGTTCAAGGTTAGCCGTTGTGATGAGTAGTTCATCACTTTGTCCTAGCTGCAGTAGCATAGCTAGCTTAAGTGCTTGGTCATGCTTAGAGTTACTCCAGGACTGTCGATAGTGTTTGGTCTCTTTAACTGCTGTTAGTTTGTGTTTAGTATACCATTCATCAAACCACTTGTATGCGTCATCTGTCCAGCTAAATGCACCACACATCTTAGTGGAGATTTCCTTACCTCGGTTGATGCAACGTATCCAAGCCTCCTCTTGGTCGTTAGCTACATATGGGTGAGCGACAGCTGTCTTACTTGGGTGGGAAAACACCATGAAGGCACGTCGAGTGAAACCACCGGAGATAATGTTCTGCTTGAATAATCCGTCTGTTACAGAGGGCGTCATGCCACCTATCAACGGGAAGCATGGACCTTTTATAATATCATTACCTTTGTTCTTAGTTTTAACTTCATACTTGCTTCGTCCGTAGACTGTGGTAAAGAACTCAATCATACCCACAGGGTCAATGCCTATGAAGTTTGACCACTCATCAGCAAAGATAACAGTGATGTTGTATTCCGTCATCTTCTTTGTCACAGGGTCGATGAAGGTCTTACGTGCGGGTGATTCCTCAGAGGACAGCTCCTTAGCTAGTGCCTCTTTGGAGATGCGGTCAGCACATACTGGTATCTTACCTACTTCATCTATAAAGGACAAGGCGATATCCATAGCAGTGGATTTCTTGGTTCCCGGTTCACCCACAAGGAGAACGTAGATGTTAGGGTAAACAGTGTAGACGCCACCCCTGGGCAACCAGAACCTCCTTCCTGCACAGGCCGAGAGCGCAACTAGCCCTGACCATTTGTGAAAGATCTTGGGCACTTCGTTCCCTTTGCAGTGAAACATGTAGTCATCTAGGAAATCAGACATTCTCAGTTGGTGAGGGCGTAGGGCTAATGGTTACGGTTAAGGTAGACGATCAGGATTACTACAAAGATAAAGAGTATTCCTCCTATGGCAAGATTGTCAAGGTAACTCCAGTTCTCTGCTTGTGGATTTGTGTAGCTAATTAATTTCATGGACTTGTTGGACTCTAGGTTGTAATGGCACTCCTCCTTCGGAGTATATTTCGAATTCAATGGTGGCTAGTAAGCCAATGGGACGTTCTCTCCAGTAACGGTGGCGTTGCTCGTCGGATAAACCAGAGCCAGCAGAGAATGTCTGTCCGGTTTCTGTTTCTAGGACAAGTGCGCCACAGCGGTCTTTGGGGCGAGAGAACTGGTCATATTCTTCTTTCACGTCTATGATGATAAACTCGTCAGAAGCAAAATCTTTACGCTTAATCATGTAGTCCCAGCGGTTCTCCTTGTTACCACAACGGTCAAGGAAACCATAAGGCGCATCCTTTTGTCGGTAGATCATTCCTTCATACCCTTGATGCTTCCATCTGGTGTAATAATGTTCGGCTGAGGACTTGGATGAGATAAGATGGGTCGGGACGACATGAGGGTAGACAGTCTTGAACTGGTTCAGAGCCTCTGCTCGGTCAGACATAGGTGCGTCAACGACAAAGTCAAAGACATGGTATTCTATATCCATCGTAGCGTTACTTGGTTCTTCTCTATTCCACGATACTGCACCAGCAATACGCTGAAGTGGCCAGCCGTGTTTGTATAGCTCACCGTCCAGGATGATGTCCTTACCTTTTGGAATAGCCTTGAGTAACTTCTCTGTAATATGCTGTAAGATGTTTGGTGTCCAGTATCTGGTTTCCTTTGTAGCACGTGAGTGTGTCTGCCAGCGTCTGTAATTCAGTTCCTGTGCTGTGAAGATCGCCCTCACTCCATTAAGCTTAGGCTGGACATAACATGGGTAAAGAATACGTTTCTTATGTGATTTGTATCTGTGACATAGCATTGGTTTCATAGCTTTGATCCTGACTTGGAAGCGTAGTTGTGGTATTCTTTAATGGCAATAAGGTGTGTGTCGCGCCTTGAATTTAACGGGCGACTGGCTTTCACACGTGGGTCACGGGGCATGTGAAGGAGTAGTTCTTCCACTCGTTCAGAGGCATCATGTAAGCAACACTTTAGTGTGTCTATGTATCCAAGCACATCGTCTATATCAACCTCTGCTGGGTCTAAGCCTAATCGTCTAGCTACAGAGTGGATGGTAGGACTCATGGGTAATTTCTCGTCATTCATTTTGTTATTATATTCTAGTGGTGATTCTTCTGTTTGCCCCTTTAATGGCGCGAGGTTCGCTTCTAAGGGCTTTGAATTGATAGTGGCTAGCTCTAGCCTAAATCGCCTTGCCTAGCCTTAGAATTGATTTATGGTCTAGTCATTAATCTGCAAGTGGCGGACGATAGCGTTGGGCTTCGTCCATGTAGATAGTCCCAACACTCATGTCACCCCAAGAAGGTCCATACTCTCCTTCATACGGGATCACTAGTTTAATGTCAGAGATAGTTATCTCATTGTGCATCCACTCTTTTAGTTTCTTGATTGCCCAATCAGTCTTGTCAATTGGGAACTGACCACAGACTGCATCATGGACTTGGTGAAGCGGTTGAACTATAAGATTTCCTCCTTCGTCCCTGTTGCTTTCATCAGACCAAATCCTACCCAGTCCGAGATTTGTTGAGTAAGCTGTATTAGCCTGGGGTTCATGACTAAGTGCGGCATTAATAACACTATTGTCGTTTCGACGACCAAAGAAGCGTCGGGTATGCCCGCTGGAACTTGATAACGCGCCACGATTGAGTAGCTCTCCTTTAACCCACCGTTGCCAAAGTTTAACACCCATGTATCGTCCGTCCAAGTAGAGTCTCTTAAGGTTGTCACAGTCGCCCGTGGTGAGGAGGATCGGTTCGGAGTGGAGCTTATAGCTGTCCTGTAGGATTTGATTTGACATCTGAATTTTACCGAGTCCGTAATTCCCTCCATGTTGGACACGTTTGGAAGCAAAGTAAAGCCACCCGTCTTTTTCGACGTGTTTAGTAGCTGCCGTTTTAATCGCTTCTCTTGTCCAGTGTGCCAAGTTGTTTCCATGTTCTGTTATTTCCTTTTCTAATTTATATGGTTCGCGTTGTAGCATGTACATTAATGCTATCGCTTGTGCAGGTTTAATGCCGAAGTGGTAATCCTCTATCATAGTAGGCTCACCCATTCTAGCACAATGACACGCAACTGTCCAGCCATCAGCTCCTTCCAGGTCTATCTGGAAAAAGTAATGACCATCGTCTGCGCGACAAAGGTGTCGGAGAGGTTTAGTAACTGTTTGTAAATTCATCCCTGTTCCTGTTGGAGCTTTTGACGAGGACAATCTGCCGGTGGTTGTGCCTACTGCATTGTAAGAACAGCGCACTCTACTGTCAGCATCCACCTCAATATCACATTGCTCCTTGAGCTTCTTGACTTTGCGATACCATAGAAGGTCAGCAATGATCTTATCACCGGGGAATTTCTTAAGTAACTTCAAGAGGGAGAGTTTGTCTGCGGTGCGCTTATTAGTCTTACGTCCTCCCTCTATCTTGTATTGTGTAGGGAACCCACACTTGTTGTAAAGAAAGTTACACACTTGAATAGCAGAGTTAGCATTGAAGTCATTGTTCTTTGCTACGACTCTTAACCGGGTAAGAGACTCTGCAAGTTTAACTCCATACTCAGCTGACAGTTCCTTTGCTGCTTGTTTATCCCAACGAATACCACGAATCTGAGCATAAGTTAGAACAGGTAGAAGAGCACAGTTGAACTCATAATGTTTCCTTTGTGCGGGTGTGAACGCCTCCATCTGTGCCAGGTGAATGGCGAGAGTTATTGAAGCATCCTTACCACAATAACGAAGGAAGGTGTCTTGATCATCAGTCTTACGTTCGAACTTCCAATAGGGTTCCTTTGTCCAGAGAGACGCTTGGAACCCCAGTGCTTTAGGAAACTCAGGGTAGTGTTCCCATCCTGATAACATAGTGTCATGTAAATGGTTGCGAACAAGGATCTCGAAGACCCAGAACAAAACAAACACATCATAGGAACCGTTTTGAAATAGCTTGGGGATGGTGGGATCATAGCATAGCTTACTCAAAGCTGCCATTACTAACCTCTCTTCGTATTCACTGTAACGTCCAAAGGAAATAACAAACGCTTCAGCTGGGTTAGTGGAGACAGCAATACAGGGTATGCAGGAATCCTTACGGTAGCGTATCTTCTCTTTGGTTATAGGATCAGTGCGAGTGGATACGGTTTGTGCCACTATACCTCCCTCAATATCTATTGACGTTAGAGTGCCAGGTTGTATAGTCTCAAGCCGATCAATGACAGCAAAGGGAGATAAGTCAATGTCAATCCTCGGAGGGGTGTGGTCAAGCTCAGGTGCGTCACCCTCCTGCCTAGCACGACGTAGATCGAACTGAAAGAGTGGCAAGAGATCATACTGACGTAGCACCTTAGCTGGGTGGTAGGTAGCCATACACTTGAAACCAAAGAAGGGTGATTCTGGTATATTACACTTGAATACGCTCCCTCGGTAATTTGCAATGCCATACTTGAACCGAGCCTGCACTAACGGGTGAGCATAGACTGGATCAAGTGCAGCCTTAAGCGGAGTGTTACCTAGAAGCACAATGATGTGAGGTTTGAACTCTCGCATGGCATCGGCTAAGACAGACAACCCACCTTGAATCTCTGACGAGTTCCAGCTTACACGTGAGATATTATTATTCTCAGGACGGAACATCATCACATTACCCAGGTAACAAGCCCTGCGTGCAATGCCTACTGCCTGCATACTTCCCTCTAACATCCTACCCGCTTGACCCATGAAGGGTTGCTGGGCATTAACCTCGTCAAATCCCGGAGCCTCACCAATGAAGGCTATCCGGTAAGGGGCTTTTATAGTAGGGAACTCATTAGGAACTAATTTAGATATAGGGTCGATCATACGAATGTTACATTGCCACGAAACAGTGTCTCGTAATAAGCTTTAATGTCCATGAGTCCTTTATTATAGTGCTTCTCATCTATCTCAACACTAATAGGATTCATTCCGCAGTTGATTGCTGCCCGCGCCATACTAAATTCACCACCGAATGGGTCGTAGATTAGCTGACCGGGTATTGCAATCCTCTTTAATAACCATTGCCAAAGCTCAAAAGGTTTAGCGAATGGGTTGTTATACATCTTAGCATCTGCGTTGCCATCACAGCTAAACACTGAGCTACCACCTTGGTTGACCAGTAACGCATCAGTGTTGCGGAACTTCACACATATCTCAAAGTCCTTGGTTGTGTTATAGGCTCCAGCGTTATTCTGACAGGGATGTAACTTGTGCCAGATCAGTGGCCATCGTTGCATCTTCCACCCAGCATCTTTACCCCAGGTTAGTATCTTCTCGAAGTGACTTGCATCTGCCCAGAGTAACATGAACCCAGTAGGTTTGACTATCCTGCGGGCTTTAGTGATGAACTCTTTTAGTAGATCTAAGTTGTCCACCACTTGATGTGTAGCTGCGACATCCTTAATGTTCTCCATCGTTTCGAGGTTAGCCATGTCTATACCATACGGAGGGTCAGAGACAATGTGATGAAACGTAGCATCATCTAACGTCTCCATGTGTTCAAGGCAATTACCATTAACAAACATACTTGACAAAGGGATCTCTGCTGTCTCTGCGCTTGGCTCTTTCACTTCTTCACCCGCTGAGATGGTGGTAGTCTGGGTATCAGTGAACGAGAAGATGTCTCCACCTAGCCCACCTGATTGTGAAGACAACGGCTTTGGAGTGGGAAGGGAGTCTACAACAGACTGTGCTCGTTGTTTAGTTGTCTCATCCTCTCGACGTTTAAGGAGGATCTTATACGCGGCTGAGATAGAAGTCGCAGCTAGGATCTCTTCGTCACCTGATTGGATGTAGTCGTAAGCATGGAGTGCCATAGAGACTTGCCCGGCTGCAACACCCATAAGGCGACCTGTTTGTTCCTGTCCCCAAACCTTAGCCCCTGTGGACTCAATGATTGCTACTTCTCTAGGAGAGAGTGCACCTTTAGAATCCTCAAAGGACTTGAGCTTGTGTGCTTTGACTATCAACCGCACCTCTTCGTGCCATTGCATAGCCTTACGCATTTGGTTCTCCTCTAACTCTAGCTCAGTTAGTTGGGAGGCAGAGAGCGTCTCACGGTAAACTACAGCGACATGCTTAAGCCCGAGTAGTTCATGGGAGCGAAGGCGTCTTTCACCTGCAACCAACTCATTGTTTTGGTTTAGTAAGATAGGGGAGATTAACCCTTGGTTAGCTATGGACGCCGCAAGGGACTGTATATCTCCGAGATCTTTTCGACCTCGTTCGGATATAGTAATACGTTTAATCTCTATTATGTCTGCGCCATATGGATATACTACTTCTGAATCAGGGTAGTAACGGTTTTCAACTTCACTCATAGGTTTTTTCTGGTGTTGGTGGTTCGCCTAGGTGATTACTAGGCCATTTAGTTATGTGGATTACCTCAAACTCTGCATCTTCAAGGGCTTGTTCCATAGTTCCTACTTCGTCTAAGTCATAGGGTTCTGGTGTGAAGAGGCCGATCTGAACTATATATGTTCTTATGTTATTCTTTGGCATCTATTTGTAGTAGCTTAGCTATTTGTTCCCATTCAGCTTCAAAGACTGTGGGTAGATTGTGGTAGGATGTCTTAAGGTCAGCGACAGTGTTGTCAGACTTACATCGAACCTTATGGACTAATGTCTTGTTCTTACCAGACCCAACGGATTCAATGAAGCACTCCCATACATCAGCAAACATACCTGGTATAGTAGCACGTGCCTTGGAGGGAAGTAAAAGCATACGCTTCATACCTCCATTAACTATGTCCTCGTGCTGTTCTTCGTGTCCTATGAGGATGAATCTCTTACCGTAAGACTTGGACAATGACACAATGTCAATCCATATTTTAATGAAGGGTTGCCAGTGCTGGATCTCCATGCCCTTGTGACGAGCTACCTTATAGTCATGCTTGATCGCATCTATAATAATATCTGTGATAGCAGTGGCAGAGTCAAGCACAACAGTCTCTGTCTCGGGGTCACCGAACGCCTCACTTAGTAGTTCCATCATGCGGACATACCTACACTTGGACTTCAACCCACTCTGGGTTTGTCCATCTGCACGAGTAAACGGAATAGGTTTGTCATTCTTATCAATGCTACCTTCAACTACGTTAATGCGGTTATCGGCAGAGTCAATGAGTGGTGTGTCCCATTTGAATTTAACTCCCTTTGCCCGGAGACCTCTCATGGCTCCACAAAGGTTATCATCACAATCTATTATGTAAGGTTTAGGAAAATGTGCTGCAAGGGTGGTCTTTCCTGTCCCGTGAATCCCCTGAATTAACAGGGAGAACTTATCTTTTACGTTGTATTCTTCTGATGGTCTCATGTGCTTAGTCTAGTGGTGACCAGGTTACTGGTCCATAGTTGTCGGAGTTTAACATGTATTCTCTTTTGTCTGGTTGTAGCTGACACACATCGAAGTAAGGACATACGCCATACTTACCCATGCACCATGCTGTGACCTTTGGAAAGTATCCTTTGATTAGGTTACTAAGGAACCCATCAGCGATACTCATTATATCTTGCTTCCACTCAGCTAAGTGAGCGTCGGAGTAAGGAAACTTCTGTCTATCAAATGCAAACCCAGTACCTGTCTTGGTGGGCTTGCGACATATGAGAGCATTAAGGAACAAGCCTTGACACTTGTCCATGTGCTCCCAAAAGAGACTGTTAACAGCATGGGTATACCCCATCATTTGCTGAGCAAGTGTAAAGTTCGAGAAGAACGTATTGCCGGCGATGCTGGTAGTCTTGTGATCGAGAATCCAAGTCTGTCCTCGGTGGTCTTTAATCACCATGTCTATCTTACCTGTCCACATGAAGTGAATGGTCTTAAGATAGGTAGTGTGAGTCTCAGCCCCATCCTCTACTATCTGATGCTCTGACCACGGAACATTAACCTCAATGTTACGACTACCGATTGGGACTCTGAAAGGAATCTCTACGCACGGTTTACCATCCACTACGTGGATCTGGAATGGCTCTTGGTCTAGTGGATAGTTCTTAGTGTATTTATCTAACAACTCACACGCCCTGTCAGCTGTGCGGTAATCAGAGAAGGCAGGAGGGTTAGTCTTGAAGTGGTCGTAGATAGATTGATGAATAACACTCTGATCTCCTCCCAGGTAGTATTGTTCAAGTCCCTCATGGACTGCGCCTCCGAATATCAGTGCGCTAGAAGAAGTGCGTTGTTTACGGTGGATTAGATAGTATTCAGCAGATCGTGGACATGTGTTCTGCTTCTCTGTGCTAGAGTTATCAAGACACAATAAGTAGTGTCCTGGAGTGTCCATCTTCTTAAGAAGACGGCGTTTTACTTTGTTTGGATCAGGAGGCAGTGCTCCCACATCAGTTAGGTCTATATTATTTAGGATATCAAACGACATAATATGGTTAGGTTTAGTGGATCGAATTGAAGGTTAGCTTGGTGTAATAGGTCTCCGATATGAGATACAATCACCCAGGTTCCATCTTCTGAGTGCATCGCAGGGTTGTATACCATACGTGCCACCAAGATAGGACTTTTTTTATCTTCTGGTCTCCAGACATGAAGGGTAAGTTGTTTATCCGCCGAACAAGTCACTGGTATTAAAGGTCTTTTCTTTAGGTGACTTGATACCTTTTATCTTGTTTGACGTTTTCTTCGTCTCCGACCTAGCCTTAGCTGCATTGTTCCGTAGTGCGCGCATACGTTCAATCAACGCATCTTGGTCTTCCTCTGATTTATCATGGAACGGCTCAGTGAGTAGTGCCACTAGAGGCAGGTCACTAACGTTTGGAGTTAAATTTGATTCGTTTGATGGTGGTGGTGACATACTGTTCTTGAGTTAGTTGTTGGTCTTTGAATTTAGGGTCATTTTGTAGGTGAGTAATCAGAGCATGAAGTAAAGAACTTACTACAGCTTGCCGACAGCCTTGCCGGGGTAGGTTTTCTATGAATAAATACTCTGCATCTTCTTTAGATATACGCACAGTAATGGTAGTATTCTCTGTCTTTGAGTAAGGATTTGGTATTGAAGTCATACTAATACATAATAGTTTTTTCCCTCTGGTTGGAAGAACTCAATGTTCTCAAATGGTTCTACCCATTCCTTCGGGACTGGATCGGTGAACCTTACCTCGCCAGCTAACACCTCAGCGGATAGGAGAGTGGCAAAGGCTACGAAAATTGACTGAGGTGGAAGCTCAGTAAAGTGATGAAGAATGTCATCTCCGGTTGCCCCAATTGCGGCACTGTATTCAAGGTCGGTAAAGCTACCTCGGTGAGCTTTGGGGCAGATGACAATGCGTGTGCCAGAGACACAGACCTTTAGCTTTGTCCAGTTTTCTGCCCAGAAAGTAAAATCTAATTCCTTAACATTCCACTTGTAATGTAACCAGCCTTTGATTGAGGCACGTAACTTATTACGAAGTGTGTCAGGATTGTAACGGTCAAACGCAAATGCCTGAGGGTCAGGGTGCGATGACTGGTATTTTTTAAGCAATGGAATGAACGGATCGAGAGCCTCGGGTTGATACCGAGCCGGGACATTAGCCGGGATGTAAATTATAGGTGCGTCTTCGGACATAGTAACAGGATGGGAGTGCTCAAGCGAAACCAAACTCTTGAGCACTCCCTGGTAGGTGTATTACCTACCTGTTACGTGAACGCGGTTAGGCGTCGACGCTACTAAGCCTCCGAACCTCGTTCGAGAGGACTCCAGTTTTGGCACCGGAGTCATCTGTAATCTCCCTGATGGATACGATACTGTTAACCTCACGATTTAAGTAATCGTTATAGGTTGTATCGAACGCAGGGCGGTTCGTGCGGTTAGTTCCTAATACCGCGTCCATGAAGCGCGCGATGTTCTCACGATAATCAAAACCACTCGGGTTCGGATCTGGTGCTTGCATTGGGTAGTATTGTTTCAACTTCCATCCTGCGTTCAGCATCCTATCGGAGTCGTGCGCTTGCACATCTTCAGTGGTCTCGAGAGTTACCACGAGATTAAAACGTCCAGGTTTGGCTTTGGACTCTGCCACTTCCATCTGAGCTACACGAACGGTGTAGTTACCTGATGGTAGTAACGGCATTGAGGTATCAACTGCGGTCATATCGACCTCTCCCAATGCGGATAACGGATCAACTAAGTCTGACATATTATTATATTCTAAGGTTTTTAGATTGGATAGGAAGGTGGGTGAAGAGGCTGTGAATTAGTCTTATAGACATTCCCGTTTTTACCTCAAGCACCCACGCTCCCTAAATAATTAGTCAGCCACCGGAGCGGTGAACAACTTAGACTTAGTCTCATTGCGCAAGATGGCGTCAAACGCCTTGATTGCCTGTGCAAGTGAAACCCTATCGAACGCACCATTCTCAGCTTTGTTAAGAACGATCCCACGTGCCTTCATCGTATTGACGAGTGCTGCAGCGTTATCTTCATTAACTTCGCCATCACCACTGATGACTTGCTTGAGCGCATTGTCGGCTTCGTTGAGCCACTCTTGTCCGATGCGTCCACCAGTTCCGGGAGTCGGAAGCCAGCTGATTGAAGACGCAACATCCTGTGCAAGGTCAGAGAAAGAACCTTCACTGAATTCAGAATCAGGTCCTGTGACCCTCTTCCAGTACTCAGCTTCCTTTTCTGCAAACACGGTCTTGGCACTGTCGCCATCACCCTGTGTTTTGGTCTCTCTTTCGACACCAGTCTCTGCTTCTACCCGTGAGAGGAACTCACGACGGAACTGAGAGGAGGGGCGACGGTAACAATGCTCACTGATAGCACCATCAAGAGTAGCACCTTCTGATCCGGCGTAACGGTCGAAACTTTCGACGCTACCCGGCACTGTCACATTAAAGTGCATTCCAAGGAGTTTCCACGGAATGGTTTTAGTATCTTCTGCCATATTTTTTTTAGGTTTTTAGATGTAGTTTAGTTTAGTTTAGTATCCACTAGCCACCCGGCCAGTGAAAGTGTTATGCATCGTAGTCAATGCGTTATTGAAATTGTAAATGGCCGGGGAATTACCCGCCCCGGCTCGGGTTTGTCTGGTTTTGTTGTAGATGTGGGTGTTCAATGCAGGAAGAACTTGTCTCTAGTTACCTGGTTCGTAATTCTCTTACGACTCCTATTCCCACACACGTTTATGTAGTCTTTCTAATCACTCCGAGTTCCTTGCAAGCACCTTCTGCCAGCTCATTACGCCCCTCGGGTGAGAGTTCCTTAAGCTCAATCTGGAACCCTGAGATTCCAATCTTACCTTTGTAGCCATCAGGACGATAGCCAAAGTATTTTACCATTGCCATGGTTCCGGTCATTTCTTTTGCTTCCATTTTCTATTTAAACATTTCAGCGAACATCTTACTGAACTCTGATTTAGTTTTTGGTTTTTTGTTTTTTGTTTTTGTCTTCTTTATGCGACTTTCCACAGTCGGAGTTTTGGTAGACTTAGCCACCATGGAGAGCTTAGGTTGGTAGCCTTGCGGTCTTACCTTGCCTAAGAAATTAGTGAGATGAATTTCAACTACACCCGTTCTTTCCCAATTTTCTACTAGCGCATGAACGCCATCAGTTGCACGAATGATTACCTCACCTTGATGAGGTTGTCCCTTTACCATGTCAATCTCAGGCTTAACCATACGCCAGTGATCGGCACGATAGGCAGGTATTATGACTTTGTATTCGTAAAAGAAGTCATACAAGGACTGTTTGTCCTTAGCACCTAAAGATAGTGGCGTGAAGCCTTTGCGTCTAGAGTATTGCATATTTAACTGAGGCTAGAGGCCCCGGCAGGATGTAACATAGCACATAATTGGGCAAAGTCAAAAGGTCTAAAGCAAAAAGTTTTTAGTTAGTGAACTTTTTTTCTGCACCTCCTCATGGAGTGATGGCGTATTTATTATAAAAGGCACGTGCGAGTGGGTCAGCTTTGATACAGCTAGGCTTGAAGGATGACAGTCTCATGCCCTCTGCACTCTCCATCCGGGACAAGGCGACGTATGCCTGACCAGGTGCGAAGCACTTACCTAAGTATATATTAGCTGACTTGAGTGTCATACCTTGAGACTTGTGTATAGTGATAGCCCAGGCTAACCGCAAGGGGAACTGAGACCTACGTGCCAGAACGTCTCTGGATACTGTATCAGTCACCTCCCATGTCTCATGGTTCATCTTCATGAGCGATGCGTTTTGATCCCATTGTACCCACATCTGACGTTTGTCGAGGCGAGCTACCGTACCCAGCGAGCCGTTACATAGTCCCTTACCTAGATTCTTAGTTAGCATGACCCGTGCACTAACCTTGAGCACCAGTTCTGCGGGTGAGATACAGTCACGTTGCAGTGCTTTGAGTGGTGCGCCCTTACCTGAGTCATTTGCGTGGTAGATATACTCATCTAGGCGAATATCACCTAGCATCTTCTTGTTGAACTGGTCAACGGAGTCGTTGTGACTATGTAAGACGATCTGTTCGTCAAGTGCTTCCAGCTTTTTACTTCCGCATCCTTCAAGGAACACCATGTCATCTTTAGTATGCTTAGCCTCCCTCACACGATGCAGTAGTTCTGCGAACTCCTTGTCCTTTTGTCTATGGATAGTAGTAAGCACTATGACAACGGGCAATAGGTAATCCCAAAGCGGACTAGTGAACACATACTCAGCCTTGACCGGAGGGAGCTGAAGAAAGTCTCCGAACATAATCAACTGGATGCCACCGAAAGGTTCTTGACTCTCCCTTACCGCACGACATATCTGATCTAGTTTAACAAAGTGATCTGCACCCATCATGGAGATCTCGTCTATGATCAGGTGCTTAGTCCGTTTAATTGTAGCCCGTTGATCCTCGCACCAACGAGACCTCAACACCTTTTCGACTAGCTCGTCCACAGTCTCCTTACCTAACCCCATACCCGACCACGAATGATAGGTGCGTCCGCCGATATTGACCGCCGCGATACCTGTTGTGGCAGTGAGAGCAGTGTTTGGGAGTTGTTTTTGTATGTGCTCGACAAGGAAAGACTTACCTGTCCCTCCCGGTCCAGTGATTAATATATGGTGACCTTCTTTGATAAGGTCTATAGCTTTTTGCTGATCTGGTGATAATTTAATTTCCATGCGACTAGGTTTTATTTAATTTGTTTAAGTGGAATAAGATTGTGCCCATGGACACTCATTGGTATCCATGGGCACGTTAGTTTACTTGGCGGGAAGAGAGTTGTAGAATGTCCAACTGGACACTTCATCGTCTTTGATAGTGACGTGCCACCCTTTGTTTTTATAACCGTCTGCGGCTAACTGAGCTTCTTCGTAGAACTTATCATAAAGAACTTGAGTCCATTCCTTTCTAGTTATTCGGCTCTCCTTTAGTCTAATTAAGGTGCGTGAATGGTGTGAGTTAAGGTCAGCTTTGTTTCTTTTGAATATCATTTACTTATACAGGTGTGTGTTCATCCAGTCGGTTAATTGGTCTAGGACTTTCTTCTTACTGCCCTTGAATCCAAACTCTTGTTTGACGATTGAGTAAGCAGACTGTCTGTTACCACGATTCATGCCGATGTTCTCGAGCTTGAGTGCGTGGAATAGAGTGGCTACTCGTATTGGGTATTGTTTTAGTTCTTCTAATGTTCTCATTTACATTTGGTTTAGGTTTAGTATGGCTACTGTCTTGTCTTTACGGTGAATCGAAACGCTAGGTGCCAGTAGCTTACCTGAACGATAACGATGTCTAAGAGTTTTAATAACTTTGAAGGCAGAGTCAGTACGATAGCGCAGAATCTCTGCACCTCCTGCTGATTCTCGGACTATGAACAACGGCTTTTGGTTTCGTATCCACCAGCTCATGACTTGTCCTCCGGTAGTCTAATCTCCATCTCAGGACGTTGGAGCCAAGATCTCATATTTTCAATCCTGCCATACACTTCTTCAAGGGATCTTACTATCACCTTGGGTGGGTCAGGTTTCTTGACTATTGGTCGCCGCATACTTGCCGGTTTTTTCTTGGCGATCAGTTTATTACCACGGTAGTAGCTTACCGTGCCGTCTTCGCTTGTTACTTTATGCATAATTATTTAGTGAGAGTTTCAACGTGTTGTCCCTTAGGCGCGTAGGGTTGTCCTTGCGCACGTCTCCTGACGTCCTCAATCTCTGAAGATTTCCAGATCGTGGGATGGTATAGCTGATCGTAGAGTAATTCAAACATGTCAGTATACTCCTTGGGTAACGTCTGTTTCCATAGCTTGCGTAAGTAAGTAAACGACGTCTCTAACTCCATCCCGTGGATAGGGTCTGTCGCTTGCATTATTAGTTTCTGTGCCACTCTTAACTCAAGCATGAGCTTGTTTAAGTGATCGGCAGTTTCGACTACTTCTCGGTATGATACCTGGAAGTCGCCCTTATCGTTTTGTATCCATTTTGGCATGTGTATTATCTATGGTTTAGGTTTGAAGTGATCGTTAAAAAACTTTGTGTCGAACGGATTGTATGTCATTACCTTATCGGTTCGCGTCTTATCAGGTAAAGGAGGAGTCTCCTTAGTCTCAGGGGAGATCAGGTCTGTGATAGGCACCTTGACTCCGTGTTGCTTGCGGTATTTCTTCTTGTCTTTACTCATGATCGTTAAAATTTGGGGACGCCGGCATAGTCTAAGATATGCCAACGTCCCCGTGGTAATTATTTCACTCCTATCGTGTAGGGTGAGTGGTCAACGGATCGGTCCATATCCTTCTCAAGATACCGGATGACGTTCACGATGTAATTCAGCTTCTCCGAGGACGTCTCGAAGAGCTTATGTTTCAACGGCACTCCATGGTGTAGGAGGACGTAGGTTGCTGGTGGTTTTTCTTTACTCATTGTCTTGTTTATGGTCTTTTAACCAGTTATTGACTTCCTCTGCGATGTCAGACCGTCGTCGCCAGCTTACTTCCCCGGCTACCTTGGACAATAAGTGTCTTGCTTGGTATAGGACATCCTCGGTCTTTTCTAGCTGACGAGTAAGTTTAAGTGAATGGTCTAAGATCATCCTTCTTGTCCCTCCCCGTGAAAGGTTCCAAACATCTTATCCCACCCATCCGGGCTGGTTCCAGTTATCAGGAACTCACGATCACCCGCAGAGAGATCAGGCAGTGCCGCTTGGATGGGCTTACTGCCATTCCTCCATTTAAACAATGAAGGTCCATGGACTTTCACGGTGTGGTCTTTACCTGTCATCATACATGGACCGGTGAACACGTAAAAGTGTTCTCCGTCGGAGTCATACTCCTCTTTGTATTTGCACTTGTCTATATACATAACTTTTATTTCTTCCAGTTCTTGTGGTTCTCAGCATACTTGAGTTCCGAGTCATCGTGGTCGCCGAAGCGAGCGTTCATGGCCGCATCAACTCGTATACCGCAGTATTCCTTTACCTCCTTCAAGGTAGGAAGTTCCTCAAGAACTTCAGCAGGGTTCATGCACTCGATTACTTGGTCTCCTCCGCCACTATAGTTTTTCTCACAGAGGAGGTAAACTTTGTCAACGTGGAGTATATTTTCAACAGTAGCAGACTTTAGCCAGTCTTTATAGTAGGACTTAAGCGTGCCGGACTTTATTAGATGTTGTATGTTTTGCATTGTTATTTTGGTTATCCCGGGAGGGATTGGACCTCCCGAGCGTGATTATTAACTAGGATCTTCGCATCCGAGTGTAGAATAAACTCGCTCCACCATCGACTGTGCCGGAGGGTGCTTTGCGAGTTCCTTACTGACGTCCTTTTGTATCTCACTAAGGACTCTCGTTGGTAACCTCGTGTCGCCAACTTGAAAGTCCAGATAGTCATCTCTTATCTGATCTAACAGGGCGATCAGCCTAGTTTCCAATTCAGTATATGGTCTAGGCTCCGATTTAGGCACAGGTCGTGCCCAGGGTTTGTTATTTTGCATTGTTTTTATATTGACATGAAGACAATCACGATGATGCTAAGAACTAATCCGAAGATCAGAAACTCTACAGCCCCACCCATGACATATCGCCAGTCGATTGGTTTTTTATTTCTCATTTAAACATGTCGCCGAAGAAGTCTTTCCACTCCGACTTAGTTTGTGGTTGTGCCCCAGGGTCATTCCCTGAAGAAGGTTTTATACGCCCGGTGATTTTACGAATCTCACGGACACGTGCGCGCTCGGCGGCTTCAAGTTTTTTCAGCTTTATTTGTTCCGCCTCGCCATAATGACCCCTGCGGATATATTGTTTAATCCTCCGGGTCGTAAGGTTTTTGCCCGGAACATCGGTTCGCCAGTTGGATCTTAGTCTTTTTTGCATGATATTACTGCGCATAACTCGCGCGATAGGATAATATATCACGTTTTCGGCCAAAGTCAAATGGTGTAATGCATTTTTATTTCCCACTAAGCCCAGCCCTAGCCCTCACGCTCTCACCCCTTGAGGAGGTATTCCCTCTGTCCCTCCTACTCTTTGTTTCTTTTGTTTTGCACTTTGTTCGTCGTTCGTCATTCGCCTTGCTCCCCTTACCTCCCCTTTTCCCCTCTTTAGTATTATTTTTTTTTTATTATTAACATATATATATCTATTTGAGTTGTAGGAGGGTAGGGAGTGTGGGTGAGAGGATAAAAGAACCATGTTTTTGGATAGATAGTTACACCCCTGACCACCAACCACGCACAACGAACAGTGGATTCTAATATTTATGAAAATTATCCTCACCGTTACCTTACCTTGTAGGCTCTTCAGCTCTAGACTATGGCCGCTTTTTAGACCGGGGACTACCTGACTTCGTCAGGGAATCAGCTCCGCACCACCTTCGCCCAAGAGAAACGCTAGGCTCGTAAACTCGCGGGGAACGGGG